>OIER01001769.1_pt1 | contig 9660 bp, 10 predicted proteins | sample 1581801 | NCBI WGS metagenome assembly OIER01 (sample SAMN03281006, study PRJEB24777) | human gut metagenome | isolation source: fecal sample PR165 from 1 month old male Malay infant, vaginally delivered... | reverse complement strand
GGATACGTTAAACCAAATGGATGTAAGTGACAGGGGGAATATGCTAACTTATATAAATGATTATTGCTCTGAAAAATTAAAGTTTGATGATGGCACTGGCTGTTTCGAAATTTCTTGTGACGAAGAGCTTAAACTTTTGCTGTATGGTATCGAAGAGAGATATTACACAACTCGATTTGGTAATGAAAAAAGGTTGGCCAACTCGATACAAAAATTATGAATTGTTTTATATCAAGGGATGCAGATAATATTGTTCAGTAATGCGTGATCATTTAATGACAGACAAAATTTGGCTTTGTACTAATGTTCTGCGTGCAGCAATTGCTCGTATTGAGTGGATTTTTGAAACATTTCCATCAGTTTGTCTCTCTTTTTCCGGTGGTAAAGATTCCACCGTGCTTTTCCATCTTTTGGCTGATGTGGCCCGCAGGAAAAAACGTCGTTTCTCTGTACTGTTCATTGACTGGGAGGCTCAGTACCAGTGCACCATTGAACATATTCAGAAGATGCGGGAAATGTACCATGATGTGACGGAAACCTTTTACTGGGTGGCACTTCCCCTGACCACGGTAAACGGTGTTTCTCAGTTTCAGCCGGAGTGGATATGCTGGGAGTCTGGTGTGAAGTGGGTTCGCCAGCCACCGGAGGGGGCCATTACAGATATGGCGTATTTTCCCTTTTACCGGTATGCCATGACGTTTGAAGAATTTGTTCCGGCATTTTCTTCCTGGTTTGCAGACAATAAATGTGGTGTGGCAGTACTGACCGGTGTCCGTGCGGATGAGTCCCTTAACCGGTTCATGGGACTGGTATCCCAGCGCAAACTGAGATACGCCGATGATAAGCCCTGGACCACGGCATCGCCTGAAGGGTTTTACTACACTATGTATCCGCTGTATGACTGGAAAACTCGTGATATCTGGATATATCACACCAGAACCCGTGCCATCTACAATCCCCTGTATGATCTGATGTACCGTGCCGGCGTACCGTTACGCAACATGCGTGTCTGTGAACCTTTTGGTCCTGAACAACGTAAGGGACTGTGGCTTTACCATGTTCTGGAACCGGAAACCTGGGCCAGGATGTGTGAGCGGGTGTCAGGGGCTGCCAGCGGGGCACTTTATGCCAATGAAAGCGGGGCTTATTTTGCCCTGCGTAAGCGCATATCAAAACCAGCCCATCATACCTGGCGCAGCTATGCGATGTTCCTGCTGGATGTGATGCCGGAAAGAACGGCAGAACATTACCGCAACAAGATAGCTGTCTATCTGCGCTGGTATCAGACGCGGGGCTTCCCGGATGACATCCCGGATGAACAGGAGAATGACTTGGGGAGCCGGGATATTCCGTCCTGGCGACGTATCTGTAAGACTCTCATAAAGAATGATTTCTGGTGCCGGACCCTCTCCTTCAGTCCGAACAAACCCCGGCACTATGAACGTTATCTGCAGCGTATGAAAGAAAGGAGGAAGGAATGGGGGATTCTGTGACACCGGAGATACTGAGCAACATGATTCGTCAGTACTTCAGCCAGGAACGACCAGAAGAAGAGGCCATACAGGCCCTGAATCATCTGCGCAGGGTGCTTCATGAGGTCAGTCCATTTGCACAGGAGCCTGTGGACTGTGTGCTGTGGGTGAAAGCAGATGAGGTGGTGGCCAACGATTATAACCCCAATGTCATGGCGCCGGGTGAGAAGAAACTGCTGAAACATTCACTGGAGCAGGATGGGTTCACGCAGCCTGTGGTTGTCTCGGAAGAGAAGGAGCATTATCTGGTCGTGGATGGTTTTCATCGTCAATTACTGGGCAGGGAAGCAGGTACGGGAAAACGCCTGAAGGGCTGGTTGCCAGTGACCTGTATTAATCCGGAAAGAAAGGGACAGGCTTCACGTATTGCAGCGACCATTCGACATAACCGGGCCAGGGGTAAACACCAGATAACCTCTATGTCCGATATTGTCAGGGATCTTTCACGCCTGGGCTGGATGGATGAACGCATTGGCACTGAGCTGGGTATGGACCAGGATGAAGTACTGAGACTGAAACAGATTAGCGGGCTGACGGAATTGTTTCAGGAAGAGGACTTCAGCCCGGCATGGACGGTTCGCTGAGGCCGTCAGGTATGTATATTATTTCAGTGAGTTGATGTTTTGAGCAGGAAAAAGAGTCCCCCGGAAGTCGTGGAAGACATGGTTGCGCAAAAACTGGAGGCTGCTGGTTGCTGGCGCAGAGCTTCTGCCCGCTGGCTTTTTGTTATGGGAAATGTTGAATGTACAGAAGCACAACGGGAGTGGTTGTTGTTGCGCAGGAATTATTGCCTGGCGCAGATATCGTCCCCGCCGCTACCTGAAAAGCTGGATATCAGCGAAGTGGCGAAAGCTGCAGATGCCACGCTGAGGAGAATGGGGATTGCCAGTCCGTCCGGGGAGGTATTCAGAAAAGGTACACCGGTCTGTTGATATTCATGTAACAGGTATTAATGATGAAGAAAGGAATGGCAAACAGTATATCAATGACATGGCAACTTTTATGCGATGATCACGGTTTTACCCGGGAGCACTACAATCAGCTGAAGAAGTTCAGCCCGGAGGCATTACGTGAAATTATTGCTGAAATAGCCTGCTGCCATCCGTCAACCAGTATATTGCTCAGGAATAAGTGGTTGACACCGCCGGAGGATATTCCGGAGCAGGTTACCCGTGAATACGAACGAAGAATACAGAACTGTCCATCTTTCAGGAGCGAGAAGGAAGCGGAATCCTGGCTAAATGAACTGTTTTTTGCTGTGATTGCGCCGCTATACCGGGTTGTCCCCGGACAATCAGAACAGGTTGAATCCTTTGTTCTGCAGCTTATTGCTGAGCAGGAGCGGGTTTGGGAGCTTATTTTAACCAATGATGGTTATTCATGGCATTGCGCACTTTATGATATATTATTTCATCTGGTTTTACGAAATATGGAAGACCAGCCTGAACATCAGAGACAGCGAATAACAAAAATACTTAATGAGTCCAATACAAGACGGGTTGCAGAAGAGATTAAATTCCGGATTCAATATCTTCAGGATGAAGAACAAAAGAGAGTTTTAAGTGAACTGGTAAATGTCCTGACTTCAAAAAGATAAAACATGCCGGAGTAATTTTTTCTATATGTTAATAAAACAGGTGCGTATTACCATAAAGGAGATCGGTGAGTAACCGTTATTGGATGATCTCCTTCCATAAAAATACGCGCAATCTAACGGTTCGCTCTGTGCCAAAAAAAGACATTGCTCACAATATCGAGTTAATCATTCGGCCGTTGAACATTCCCATTGAAAAATTTCTCAGTATAGAATATACCAATGTTGAGGGCATTCCTCTTACATCTCGAAGGATAACTATCATGGGTCTTAAACTAGGTCCAAAACCAATTGCTAAATCGACAGGAAAACCGGATCAACGTCGACGTGATAATAAAGATACTCCTGGCAATACCTCGGGACTAAAGCCAAGTAAGTCCACAGGTAAGTAAAAAAATAAGGATATAAATAAGCTGTGTGATTCATAGACATCGTTTTAATTTTCTCAGTTCAAGTTCAAGCTTGTAATTCTGTTCCTGTATATGCTCTTCATTGGGCTGATAGTTTGCATGAACGGCATCAGAGTATGGTGTTTTCTCAGCAAGTGCGTATTACCGTGAAGGAGATCGGTGAGTAACATCGATGGAGATCGGTTCGTGTCACTTTCACAGAACCGTTTTTAAATTACCTTCACTGATCTCCTTCGGTCAACGGAGATTGTATTTTCCGCATTGATTCTCCTTTAAGTTCGATCTTGATACTGCCATGAACCAGTCGATCTAGGATGGCATCCGCATGTGTGGAGTCTCCGATCATTTTGTACCAGTTTTCCACCGGCAACTGGCTCACTACGATGATTGAGCCTCGTTGGTACATCAGATCCACTATTTCCAGCAGGTCGCTACGCTGTTCTGATGAGAGAGGTTCCAGCCCCCAGTCATCCAGAAGCAGCAGATCGCTATTATTCAGCCTGGTCAAAAGTTTGCTGTATCTTCCATCAGCATGCCCCTGATAGCACTGTTCCATCAGCGCTTTAAGGCGATAATAGTAGACCTTGTATCCCTGTCGGCAGGCATTATGACCAAGTGCACATGCCAGGAACGTTTTACCGCTGCCGGTGGCCCCGGTCAGTAAAATATTTTGTTTCAGGGTTAACCAGTTTCCCTGACTGAGTGAACGGATGAGGGCCCTGTCCAGCCCTCTATTGTTACGATAATCCAGCTTTGATAACTCAGCATTAAGTCTGAACCGTGCATGTTTGATCAGACGCTCTGCCTTCCTGTTTTCACGGCAGGTTAGTTCTTCTGCTGTCAGTAATGACAGGCGTTCTTCGAAGCCCAGCTCCTGGTATGTGCCCGGTTGAGCAAGTTGCTTTTTAAGCGCATCACGGAAGCCGGTGAGTTTAAGTGCGGTCAGTTGTTCGTAAAGATGATTCATCATTGGATCCCGTATCAGTGGTAATACTCACTGCCGCGTACGTTTTCGTGTTCCATCGTGGATAACAGATCTGGTTTTGGATCCTGAACAGGTTGTTTATCCAGACCTTTTTCCAGGATCGATTTAATACCTGACAGACGCCATACCTTTGTTTTCAGAGCTCTTGCACATGCTGCATTAAGTCTGGCTTTACTGTATTTTTTATGAAGGTTCAGGAGTCCAAGGCAGAAGCGATAGCTTTGTTCCGGATGTGGACGAGAGTTCAGTATATGAAGCACATAACTATGAGTTTCACTGCCTATGTGCCCCGCCCATTCCAGAAGACGCTCTGGCGTCCAGGTGGCATGCTGTCGATGAGCTTCAGGCATGTGCTCGTTGCGGGTACTGTAGCCATAAGTACGCTTGCGCGGGTGCACAGCAACCTCCTGCCCCTGATTGAAGAGTCTTACCAGTTCTCCGGAGATCCATGCTTCCAGTTGCTGGCCTAACAGCGAACATGGAACCGAGTAGTAATGTTTGTCGATTTCCACGTGGTAATCGGCATGAACTCTGACTTTCTTCACCAGGGTGTAACTGTAACTGGCTTCAGGAAGAGGCTTCAGTGCGGGTTTATCAAGCTGGATGAAGAGTTCTGCACGTGAATAACCCAACTTCTGCATTATTTTGTTATTCAGTCTTTCCAGCAACTCCCGAATGCGCTGATTAAGCGATGCAAGGCTGTAGAAGATCTCATGCCTGATTCGGGCCATGATCCAGCGTTCAACAACCTGAACGCCAACTTCAGCTTTGGCTTTATCTTTCGGTTTACGTGGCCGCGCAGGCAAAACTGCGACATTATAATGCTCAAGCATCTGCTGGTAGGTAGGGTTAACGTCAGGATCATACTTACATGCCCTGGATGTGGCGCTTTTCAGATTGTCCGGAACAACAAGTTCAGGAACGCCACCCAACCACTGGAAGCAGCGAACATGACTCATCACCCAGTCTTCAAGCTGCTGAGACCAGGTGGCCTCTGCCCATGTGTAACTTGATGCCCCGAGAACAGCTACGATGACCTGAGCAGTTCTTATTTCTCCGGTCTCAGGGTCGGTAACGCCAACGGTAGGTCCACAGTAATCAACGAAAAGTTTTTCGCCAGCTTTATGTACCTGACGCATTGATGGTGAAGTGGTTTTGAGCCATTCACGGTACATCCGGCAGTAATGGTTATAGCTGTAAAAACCGCCTGGATTACGCTCACAGTATTCTTCCCAGAGTAGCTGCAGCGTCACGCATTTATTACGCAGTTCCCGGTGTACTGTAGCCCAGTCAGGCAGAGAGTGCTTCTTCATCTTAACCTGGGTCTGAAGGAACGCATGTTTTAGTTTTGTATCATCCCATCCTGTAGGTAAGGGCCACTGCTTTATGCCAAGTTGAGCCGCCCGATTAGCATATCTGGATACAACGGAAGGGGAGATTGCAAGACTACGACCAATTTGTCGATGGCTGAGTCCAACACCGTATTTAAGCCTAAGAATTTCTTTAAGTTTTCTCATAGAAATTGGAACTGTTGGCATAGGTATCCTTTACCGGAATGGCAAAAGATACAGATCAACACACCTGTGAAGTTCCAATAACATTGATGGAGATCACTGAATAACAAAATGAGTCAAAAGTGATCTCCATCGATGTTATTCAGCGATCTGTTCAAATGTTATTACCCGATCTCGATGGAAGTTATTGAGTGATCTCCTTTCATGAAAATACGCAGCAAGTTCAAAGTAGCGTTCCATCGGAGTTTTACCGTTGTGAGCGCTATGAGGACGTTCCCAGTTATAGTAATCTGCCATTCTGCCAGCAGTTCCTTCAGGTCATCAGCAGAAAGATCTACGGTAGCGTAAAATTCAGCTTTGTCTGTCTTTTGGGAACGTTCAACCTTTCCGTTAAGATGAGGCGACGCTGGCTTATTTGGACGAAACTTGATGCCGTATTCTTTTAATCTTTCCTGCACTTTAACGGCAAAAAATTCTCTTCCCCGGTCTGTCTGAAAGCGCTGTATCGGGAAAGGCATTTCTTCAATAACACAATCAATAAAATCCAGTGTGTTTGCCGCCGTGCGACGAGAGTAGAGCCTCAGGATTCTGTAGCGAGTGCAATCATCAACAGATGTGTACTGATATAAGCCGGGCCAATTTTACAGGTATTCATCTGAACCCGATCACCGGGAACAGGGCAATGCGATATGGCGCTAGCGGGTGGCTTCACGTTTCGCATGGAGGATCAGCGCAGCTATGAATCGCACGGTGATGGGCTGCAATCAGAGGATGGCCTGATTCATACTTTTGACGTGCAGGCGAGCAGCAGTGGTTTGGGCATGGTGCTGCTTGATACGCTTACAGGAAGTGGCTTACACCCCGCGTCACGGGCGTTTCTCCGCCCCGGTGCGTAAGTGTGTCATCGCAGAGAATTGCACCCAGTTAGCCCGACAACTCCGCGATGCACCGATGGTGGTGGCAACCACGGGTTGCACGATCTACTGGAGATTGGGGCACCGTTTCGTTGTTGCACTCGAGACGCTTAGTGACTGGCTGGCGTGCTCTGAGGTGTTGTTGCAGGCGGTGGGGCAATTGCTTGAGCATTTTCCGCTCGAACCAGCCTGTCTGCAAGCTCTCTCTCCGGCACAACGGACGTTTATCAGTCAATATGCGCTGATCGCGTTGATTGACGAACAAGAAAAGTTGGATGTGGTGCTATGCTGCTGCCGTACTACGAAGAGACTGCACACTAGAGCAAGCATGGCACAGGTTGAATGCGGGCCAACCGTTTGATGATGTGCCGACGAATCCTTTCTTACAGCCTGATGTCTGCTCTTTGACGCTGGACGACGCGGCGAGTGATGCCAATCGCACCGTGCTAAATAACAGATCCTAATGCCACTACACTTTAGCCAGCCCATGTTTTCCACCGGGGAATGGGCTGGCGGTATCCATAAAGTGACGAACCTTTTTCAACAACAGCCACATTGAACGGCACTGCTGATTTCGGGTTATTGTCTCATGAAGCGACTGCCACAACCCTTCGACATGATTCACCCACGGCGAGTAAACTGGTTGATAAATCACCCTGAACTTCGTGTTTGCTTTCAGCCAGCGCAACGTTTCACGGCTTTTGTGGATGATGTAGTTATCGACAATGAGCGTAATCGTCTTTACGCCTTCAGATGTTTTAACAGGCTGATAAATAAGGGTGAACCTTTACTGTTTCCACCAATGTAGCTGACTTTACCCGTACCGATGTGCAGTGCACCGGCAAGATAATACTTTTCATTCTGGCCCGGTGTGACAACGCGCTTTTGCTGCCCGCGTAACTGCCAGTCAGCACCGATTTTCAGGTTGAGATGAATATCCACTCATCTTCGTAAAACACGGGGTTTTCCGCACTGCATTTCGCCAGCGTTTCATGAATAGCGGCCATTTTTTCTTCTTTGTGGGGGGCACGGATACGCGGTGTCGACGCGGCTCTGCGCTATACCAGTCCGGCAGCAGGTAACCATCGCCGGATGGTTGGAGCATGTAGCGGGCAACCGGTGACATCACGGATTTTTATCGCCAGAAGTTCGGTACTCCAGCGGGAACGCTGATAACCTAAATCGCCAGGAGAATGCTTAACAGCTCACGCAGCAATGCGCAAATATGTTCAAACGGCCAGCGCCTCCCACGTCCTGACGGCAATGACTTCAGGCCTTCAACACCCGACAGCGTGAACCAGTTAATCCAGCGACCAATCGATGAACGGGCACAGCAGAGCGTTCTGGCAACATAACTGACGGTGTCACCACGATGCAGCATCAGCATGGCGGTGAGCCGCCGGGCGTGGTTTTTGTCCTTTGTTTTATGGATAGTTTTCTGCATCAGGCGTCGTTCTGTTCTGGGGATTGGTGTTATGATCGGCATCGCTCAGTCCGGTTGGTGATTTTTTCTTTTTGGCGATTGATCAGATCGCACAATCCGGGCTGAGTTCCCTCAAAGTGACCTACTATTCCGCGCAGCTATTTAGTTAGTAAATACGAAAAATTATATAGAGTTATATCATTAATCAGCAAAAATGTATCACATGCTCACTTTCTTTTTATGGTATCACTATATAGAATCCATGAATATAACAAGAGATTGATACAATCTTTTGCCAAAGATATAACTTTATATCAGATATTTTCACTTTCGAAAACATCTGTGCGGTAGCTATGGTATTTAGGTCATATAATTATGCTATGTTCATCAATATTATGATAGTAGATTATAGTGTTCTTAATAAAAAAGAATTTAAAAGCTGTTTGTAGGATAGAAACATGAGCAATACACAACATAAACTTGATAAAACCCGCCCCCCACGAGTACAGATAACGTATGATGTTGAAACCGGAGATGCTGAAACTGCGAAAGAGTTACCCCTTGTCATCGGGGTTTTGGGTGAGTACTCTTCGTCAGAAAAACCATTGAGAGAACGAAAATTCATTAGTATAGATAAAGACAATTTTGATGAAGTTATGGCATCAATGAGTCCGACTGCTCATTTTATGGTGGACAGTGTTATCCCGGGAAATGAAGGAAAACTGGATGTCGAACTGAGGTTTAGTTGCAAAGATGATTTTTCTCCCGATAATGTGATTCAACAGGTTGAGTGTCTAAGAAAATTATCGGAATTGAGGTTGCATCTTTGTGACCTACGAAACAGGGCTGCAAGTAATGAGAAACTGAAAGAAAAACTTCAGGAATTGCTGGTGACTACTAATGGCAATCCTGAAAACGATGAAAGTAAGGAATAAACATGACAGTTGCATCAACATTAGGGCTGAATGAAACTCAGTATGCTACAGATGATTGTCTTGAAGAGATTATAAATAATACCAGAGCTGTGAGACAGGATTCTGAAAAGACCAGGTTTAAACTACAGATTAATAATTTCCTTGCTGAAGTTGCCAGTGGTTCTTTGGTCATTAACAGCGATTTAATCGGTAGTATTGAAAAGCGGATTGCTGATATTGATAAGTTGATGTCTGAGCAGCTTAGTCTGATTATGCATGCGACTGAATTTCAAAAAATAGAATCAGCATGGACGGGACTTTATAAGCTGGTTCAGGCCAGCGTTACTGAAAATGTAAAATACACGGTGTTACAC
>OIER01001751.1_pt1 | contig 9775 bp, 9 predicted proteins | sample 1581801 | NCBI WGS metagenome assembly OIER01 (sample SAMN03281006, study PRJEB24777) | human gut metagenome | isolation source: fecal sample PR165 from 1 month old male Malay infant, vaginally delivered... | reverse complement strand
GTGGAAAAAATAGCCTAAATAGGCTGATTCGATGTGTTTGCGGGAAAAAAATCGGCCCAGATCCGCGAAATTTTAATCAGCGAGTCAGCTTGGGAAGAAATGACCTGCTTATTCGCACCTTCCTTAAACAAACTATGTTCCCTTTCCTATGATGAGTTACTATATCTGACAAATACCTCTTCACATTTTCTAAAAGTGACAGTCAACCATGACGTTCTACGCAAAATGCTTGTTCAGGTACAACAGGAGCACAAACTTCAGCAGATTGTGAACCAGGCAGTGCAATTGGGTGGCTCAATCGCCTTGATTAACCACTACTTCGGTATTCCGACGGCCGAAATTAGCGCTCGCCGTCGACTTATGGGGATCAACATTCGCCAGGGGCGCAGCCAGGCTCCAGATGAAGAAGAAGAAATCGCACTCTGGAAACGCTGGCAAGAGGTGAAAGTAGATAATCTTGATTCAATACAAGCGCTGGAAGTCATGATGCAGCTAACTCGGGAACGATCGCTCTCATTAACCGTCGTCTGGAACCTGATCCGGAAGTGGGAAACGCGTTGAATACCACTTTTAGCAGTTCCATAAATGGAAGGATTATCATGATACATGAACTAAGCAAATCGGTTTAGTACCTCTAGCATCTCATCAAATCCAATCAATTCACTACTAATCAATAGGTAAAAGAGTGATGCCACTGTCATCACAATGCGCATCTAAATCTACAAAAATCGCCATTTCAAATAACCACCCCAGATCTTAAAATGTCTAGCCATTTCGCATCCAGAATTTACGATATTTACAAAGCGCCACATTGAAACACCCCGGATAATCAATCTCCATGTTATCTCTCATATCTATAGTAAGGTTGTATATAAAGATGAGATCAACGGCAGCACATGAGGCTGCTACTATTTATTTTTCATGTCAGAAGAACGACCTTTCCTTGTAGATTAAAAAACCGAAAATACCGCATTCCCATACCGAGAGACACCATAACGGGCTCTACTGGTTAATTATTCAAATTGAGAAATCAATTTCATAATGTAAAACCCTGCTTGTTTTCATAAAGTAGTTGCTGAGTTAACCAGCTTATTAATCCGATGGGGATGTTTATAAAATGGATGGCATTCAATGTACTTTCTTTTATGTTCCTCACGAATATTTATAAGCTTACTTGTCTGTACCTATAGAATTCCCCTATACATCCAATATGCTAAAGGTTTTGTTATGAACAGAAAAAAAATCTTTTTTCTGCTACCTGCCCTTTTTCTTGCTTTTCAGCAGTCAGCGCAGGCCGCCCATGCAGATTATGAAAATAAAGACTTCCCTTTATCAAACTGTGACTCCTTGACGATAAAGCAGAAGAAAACAGATTGCTATGTCGATTATGCTGTGAGCCATCATTTTTTTTACTGGGGGAAATTCATTTATGGTGTTAATGGTTCCGGCCCAATTGAAGATGGTTTTGCCAAAGCGTATCAGACAAGTCCGAACGAAGAAAAAATTGCTAACAGTTATGCTGCCGCCCAAATACGCAACAAACACGTTAAAGAAGGAATTGCTCTTTATCAGGAAAATTTCAAAAAATTTGGCGATTTTGACTCAGGTTATAATGCGCTGGTTTATCTACGCGCTTTAGCTAAAACTCCAGAGGAACGTCAGCAGGCAACCGGGAAACTACACCAACAATTACAACAACATTTCCCTAACCAAACGGCAAAGTATGACGCTATCCTCGATGCAGCAGACAAGGTGCTTCAGGACACCAATATCATTCATTTCGATATGCCTAAGGTGGCCCATCCGGGGCGCTATCATGCAATTGTCGTTCTGGGTTATCAACTTGATAAAGAAGGAAATCCACAGGAACCGCTAAAAGGTATTATGGCGCAAGCGCTAAAAGTGGCCAAAGAGTATCCAGACTCAAAAATTATCGTTACCGGCGGCGTACCCCGCAATAATCGTGTTGAAGCGGAAGTGATGTGGAAATACTTTACCGAAAATGGAATCGCTCCATCACGCATCATACCTGAGGTGCTCTCTTACGACACCGTACAGAACGCTAATTACACAGCGATGATCATGCGTAATTTCAATATACGGGAGGCGACGATCGTGACCCGAGCAGGTCATATCCGCAGAGGTACGGTACTAATGAATAATGCGCTAAAACTGTATGTTCCATGGCAGGTAAATTTGACATCAATGGCATGGAAAGACAGTAATTTCGCCACAGAGGACGACGCAAAAAAACCGCCAAAACTCGGTAGCGGCGATTACCGCTCCACCTATCGGGATGTATTACGGCTTTACCGTCAGGAATATCCAGGCTTCGCCATGTGATAAAACAAATCAAGGATATAGATTATGCAGAAGCGTATTATTGCAGGATTAATCACAGGTTTAATTACAGCGAATAGCCAAGCCGTTACCCTTTATGAAAATAAAGAACAAGGAGCCAAGCTTGATCTTACTGGTTCGTTACGCATGATGTTAGAAAATAGTTCTAAACGCGGCAGGACAGATGGCGATAGCGATTCAAAATTAAAAGATCAGGGTACACGTATCGGGCTGAAGTTTAAACGTGGTCTGGGCGATCAGTTCGAGAGCGACAGCTGGATGAAGAATCTGAGCGCCATCGCCTATTTCGAATATGGCGGAGATACTCAGGCAGCAGAAGATAATTTTCATTTTGACAACAGACAATCTTATGGGGGGCTGAGTTACAAAGGTATTGGTGAACTAGATTTTGGTAGAGTGAAATCCCCCTTCGATTATGTTCATCAGTCTGATTATAGCTATGAATATGGCAGCAGCGGGGCACTTTATTTTGGCGGAGGGAAAATAGCTCGTGTTGGTGGCGGAGATAATAATTTTATCAAGCGAGAATCCAATACTATACGTTTTATGTCTGAACGCTGGCATGGTCTAAAAGTGGCAACATCCTATACCATGCAGACTGGAACAAATATCAATGATATCGATAACGCTTGGGCGATGGCGCTACTTTACGACTCACCCTGGGATCTGACATTAAATGCCGGTATCGCCCAACAGACTACCAATGGTTCAACCGATGCCAACGTCAAAAGCGGGTACACAGACGTGAAAGCGGACAAAGAAAATATATGGGGTATAGGGATGAAGTACAACATCCCACAAATTAATCTCTCACTGGCTCTGGACTATGGTGGTTATCAAATCAAGAACGGTAATAAAGGTAGCGGCAAAGGTTATACCGCTTATCAGGACACCATCAATGTCGATCTTTTCGGAGTTGGCGCTAAGTGGACCTGGGATAAATGGGGTATCTACGGAGTCTATGGACTGCGCGATGGCGATGCGGCGGCTGACAATTATCAGGAAACCCGCACTATTTTTGGCACCGATTATACCTTCAACAAACAATTCATCCTGTGGCTGGAGTACTGCAACATGACCGTCGATTCCGATGATGCGGACGATCGGTACAGTGACGACAAAATTGCTCTTGGCGCACGGTATTATTTCTGACAGGAGAATCATGATGAAAGCTTACACGCTAAGTCTTATTGCACTGGCGCTAACCTCTTCACTGGCGCAAGCCGCAACAGCCGATCTGGTGCTGGATAAAGTCGTAACGCTGAACCGCCATGGTATCCGCCCACAGATGGATACGGCAAAAATCCAGGCAATGTCGCCAGAAACTTTCCCCCATTTTCAGGGCAAAGATGGCGAGCTGACCATGCACGGCTACGCTGCCGTCACACGCATGGGAGATTATTTGCGGGATTACCTGCAGCAACGCCAGTTCCTTAAAAAAGATAGCTGCCTCAATGCCGACGATATTTTTGTCCGCACCAGCGCCAAACAGCGCACCCGTATGACAGCTTACGCCCTGATCGATACACTGTTTCCCGGATGTGGCGTCAAAGTCAGCTCACCCGCCAGCAAAAAAGATACACTGTTTAAACCCATTGATAATGGCGTCGCTCCGCTAGATGTCGCCAGGGCCAGCAACAGCGTCTTACAAAAGATGGGTGGCAGCCTGGAGGCGGCAAAACAGCGTTATGCCGGTGACATAGCAGCGATGCAAAAAATCGTTGACCCCAACTGTAAAGGTGATCAATGCACCTACTCCAGCGGTGAATGGTCGATTAAGAACCTGAAGGATCGCAATATTGAGCTGGAAGGGCCTCTATTCTGGGGTAACGAGTTGGGTGAAACCTTCCGCCTGCAATATGCCGAAGGACTGCCACTGGAACAGGTTGCGTTTGGCCACGTCAAAAATACTGACGACCTGACACGGCTCAACAAACTGCATCAGATTAAGTTCGATCTAATACTTCATGACCCGTATATCGCCGCCCGCGCTGGCTCACAACTACTGAGCCAGATCCTCTATACGCTGGAAAAGGGGTCTGGTTTCCACGACCCCAACGCCAGCCCAGAGATTGCCGCCAGCGCGCCGGATGCACGGATGGTCATGTATTTCGGCCATGACTCCAACCTGACGCCACTGCAAACCCTGCTCAATGTCTCCTGGCATCTGAAGGGCTACCCGAAAGATGATACGCCGCCCGGAAGCACGCTGATGTTTGAACGTTATCGGGATAGCAAAACGCATCAGACGTATATAGGCCTTACCTTTATGACGCAAAGCCTGGATCAAATGCGTCGGCTGGAGCCGCTAAATGTGAAGAATCCACCGCTGCAACAAAAGCTTAATCTGCACTGTAAAAACAGTCCGGACGGCTGGCTGTGCCCGATAGATGAATTTGCCGCGCAGATTAATAGCCGTCTCGATAAGACTGCGATGATTGCGCAGAACTACGCGGAATAGATTTCTCCTAAGTGGTTAATGCCAGAGTACCATAAATACTTCGAGTTAGTTTGAGATGTATCGATTTAATGTGACAGTCAATACACCTACAACCAGAAGTATGGTTGGTATAGCCACTGCTTTTCTTACTTTGGATCCTCATTGGCCTGCTTTGCAGGCCTTTTTTCATACTCACCACCACTGGGACCTAAAACGAGGCACTATTCTGACTGTGTTCAAAGAACATGTCTCAAGCAGTCAGTAACCATTCAACGGGCCGAAGCCGGACCGTCATCTCTTCCAGGATAAATTCCGTTCCTGTCGCAAGCGTGGCCGCTAACCCGACGATGGCTTTTGAAGGATACCGACGCCCCTCAAACTCGATCTCATACAGACGCGCGCTTTTAAACTGATGCGCAACGCCTGCATCGTAAGCGCGAATGGCGGCGATGATGCATTCCCTGGATAAATGGTCCGGTAGTTTTTTCATAAGACATAGCTATCTGATGGCGCGAAGCTTGAGTATAAATAGAAAGCTATGGGCTTTTCGAACAAATAACTAGCAGTGATAGTTAAATCGCGATCCACGTAGAACCGCCGCATCTGGTGGGTTGATCGGCAAGGATTTTGCGAGCATCATCGCATTTATTATTGAACGCAAGATCATTCTGCTGTTTGCGCAGGGGATTAGCTACCAGGACATTAGCCGAGAGTTCGAAGATTTATATGCTTTCAGCATGTCAACCGCCACCATCAGTGTAGTACGATAAAGTTACCCCTGAACTAAAACAGTGGCAACAGCACCCGCTGGAAAAGGTTTACCCCTTCGTCTGGCTGAACGTATTCACTATAAAGTCCGTGAGAATGGCCGTTATCAGAGCAAAACGGTTTATACCGTTCTGGCGCTGAATCTGGCAGGCAAGAAAGAAACTCTGGGCCGGTATCTATCAGAAAGTAAAGGCGCTAACTTCTGGCTGTCTATATTAAGCGACCTGAAAAACTGGGGCATTGAAGACATCCTGATCGCCTGCGTGCGCGGGCTGACCGGCTTCCCGGAGGCGATAAACAGCATTTATCCGCAGACAGAGGTTCAGTTGTGCGTCATTCACCAAATCAGTAACTCGATTAAATACGTGGCCTCAAATGACCATAAAGCTTTTATGGCTGATCTGAAACCGGTATATCGCGCGGGGTCGAAAGAAGCCGCAGAAACGGTGCTGGATGAGCTGGAAGCGAAATGGGATCAGCAGTATCCAGTGTTGCTCAAGTCGTGACGACGCAAGTGGGAAAATCTGTCAGCATACAATAGAATTTAAGAAACACGGAGTCAGTAAAATACTGTACGTGAAAAGTGATGCGGAAAGTTAAAACCTCGGTGCAACGACTAAACTCATTGATAAGTTTTTTACTGCGATAATCGATAGTTTTGCAGACTATAGGCGTGCGAATGAATAGTCACCTAAAGGCTGGCAGGCAATAATTAACAATGCTGTAACAGTTATATGGCTTTCAGGCAGCGTATTATTATACGCTGCCTTTTTCAACTTGCCGTAATAAAGCATGTTTTTGGATAACGATTAAAAAGTGAATAATTGTAAACAGCTTCATTTTTGTAATATGAGTTAGGATAGAAGTTGACTTCTTTGCCAAGCAGAGATGCTAAAATTGCCACATGCAGCCTGTCGGTATTGACAACTTTATACTCTTCAAGAAAGTTTATCATGCAACGGGTAGAATTACGCGCCAGAAATTCATTATCCCAATAATCGCCATTCCAGGTGAGCGAAATATCATGATTGTTTTCTTTGTAGTCTCCAGTTAGAGATTCGGAGTCCGTTCTGAAGCAGTTGGCCTGTTTTTTATAGACGGGTTTAAGTGACAGGTATTTATTAAGATCGAGATAAAATGCCATATCATCAGTAATGAATACGTTCTTGTTTGGTTCGTAGTTGAGAGATTTAATATAATCGAAGGTGATATTTTCGCGACAAAAAACAACAAACTTATCAATATTGTTGATGAATAAATCGCTATACCCTCTGATTGTCGACGGCATTATTATTACTTTATGAAATTTCCCAATATTATTCTGGATAAAGTCATGACCTTCAGAATACAATCCTTCTATCAGGTTTCCTCCGCCTCCAAAAATTAAAATATCAGTTTCAGAACTGTAACGCTCGCCATCTCTGTAAGGAATATAGGTAAGAGCATTTCGTTCAAAAAAGTCATACGTCGCAGATGCAATTACACCATCTCCAGCATTACCAGGGTTTGCCTTATAGACAAATCGATGAGATAGATGATAAGATTTTAGAAGCAAATCAAATTTTAACTTCATATTGGTCATTTTTTATCCTGTTTAACAGAAGCTACCGACTGCTATCTTACACTACTTCAATTCACTAATATCATAGAAAAGTCTAGGTTACAAAGGAAGGGTTACAATGAAGAAAATTCTTATAATGACGCCGGACATTGAGGGGCCTGTCCGTAACGGCGGTATTGGTACTGCTTTCACTGCTCTTGCCACTACTTTGGCAAAAAAGGGGTATGATGTTGATGTATTGTATACATGTGGCGACTATTCTGAATCATCTGTATCGAAATTTAGCGACTGGTCACGTATTTATAGTACCTTTGGTATCAATCTGCTAAGAACCGGACTGATAAAAGAGATTAATATTGATGCACCGTATTTTAGAAGGAAAAGTTATTCAATTTATCTCTGGTTGAAAGAAAATAACATCTATGACACTGTTATTTCTTGTGAGTGGCAGGCAGATCTTTATTACACTTTATTAAGCAAAAAGAATGGAACGGATTTTGAAAATACAAAGTTCATTGTAAATACTCACAGTTCAACGTTATGGGCTGATGAAGGTAATTACCAGCTTCCATATGATCAGAACCATCTTGAACTCTATTATATGGAGAAAATGGTGGTTGAAATGGCGGATGAAGTTGTTAGTCCGTCTCAGTATTTAATTGATTGGATGTTGAGTAAGCACTGGAATGTTCCTGAAGAACGTCATGTAATTTTAAATTGCGAGCCATTTCAAGGGTTTGTGACGAGAGATGATGTTACAGTTAAAATAAATGAAAAGCCAGCTTCTGGCGTTGAGCTTGTATTTTTCGGCCGCCTTGAAACCCGTAAAGGACTTGACATATTCCTGCGTGCATTAAGAAAACTATCTGATGAAGATAAAGAGAGCATTTCTGGAGTAACCTTCCTCGGAAAAAATGTCACTATGGGGAAAACTGATTCATTTACTTATATTATGAATCAGACTAAAAATTTGGGACTCGCAGTTAATGTCATCAGCGACTATGATCGTACCAACGCTAATGAATATATAAAAAGAAAAAATGTATTAGTCATCATTCCATCACTTGTAGAAAACTCACCCTATACTGTTTATGAATGCTTGATTAATAACGTTAATTTTCTCGCTTCAAACGTTGGTGGAATTCCAGAGCTTATTCCGCAGGAGCATCATGCGGAAGTTCTATTTATTCCTACACCTGTCGATTTATACGGAAAAATCCACTATCGCTTAAAAAATATAAATATAAAACCAGGGCTTGCTGAATCACAAGACAATATTAAAGAAGCTTGGTTTGTCGCAGTTGAACGAAAAAACAACCGCACATTCAAGAAAATCGATGAAGCTAACAGCCCGTTAGTTAGCGTGTGTATAACTCACTTCGAACGTCACCATTTGCTTCAGCAAGCACTCGCATCAATAAAATCTCAGACGTACCAAAATATTGAGGTCATCTTGGTTGATGATGGAAGTACGACAGAAGATTCTCATCGTTATTTGAATCTCATCGAGAATGATTTTAACTCTCGAGGCTGGAAAATTGTCCGTAGTTCTAATAACTATCTGGGTGCTGCAAGGAATTTGGCTGCGCGACACGCCTCTGGCGAATATCTGATGTTTATGGACGATGATAATGTTGCTAAGCCTTTTGAGGTAGAAACGTTTGTTACTGCAGCATTAAACTCTGGGGCCGATGTGTTAACCACACCAAGCGATCTTATTTTTGGTGAGGAGTTCCCTTCTCCGTTCCGTAAAATGACGCACTGCTGGCTTCCGTTAGGGCCTGATTTAAATATCGCCAGCTTTAGTAACTGCTTTGGCGATGCTAATGCGCTGATCAGAAAAGAGGTTTTCGAAAAAGTAGGCGGATTTACTGAAGATTACGGTTTAGGTCATGAAGACTGGGAGTTTTTTGCCAAAATATCATTACAGGGATATAAATTGCAAATCGTCCCGGAACCTCTATTTTGGTATAGAGTTGCAAACTCCGGCATGTTGTTAAGTGGAAATAAGAGTAAAAATAACTACCGCAGTTTCCGTCCTTTTATGGATGAGAATGTTAAATATAACTATGCAATGGGGTTGATACCTTCCTACCTCGAGAAGATTCAAGAACTTGAGAGTGAAGTGAATCGCTTGCGGAGCATCAATGGTGGTCATTCTGTCAGTAACGAGTTACAACTTTTAAATAATAAGGTTGATGGTCTTATTTCTCAGCAAAGAGATGGCTGGGCCCATGACCGTTTTAATGCTCTGTATGAAGCAATTCATGTCCAAGGCGCAAAACGAGGCACCAGCCTGGTTCGCCGGGTTGCCCGGAAAGTGAAATCAATGTTAAAATAAAGTAATATTCGGGGCCCGAAAGGGCTCCGCAAAAACAATATTAACTTTCAGCTAATTTTAAATTTGTCTGTAAATAACCCTGTTTTAGTTGCATGCATTTTTGAGTTCCCGGCCAGATTTGCCCCTGGCCCAAATTCAGTGCAGTGCTAAATCAGAGATCTTCGTCTTTCCGGAGACTTCGGATGAATTCAGCCGGAGTCATGTCATTTAATGATGAATGCGTTCTCTCATGATTATATTCCCTGCGCCAGTTGTCGAGTTTGTCCTGCGCATCTTCCAGCGAGAGAAACCAGTGAATGTTCAG
>OIER01001749.1_pt1 | contig 9791 bp, 12 predicted proteins | sample 1581801 | NCBI WGS metagenome assembly OIER01 (sample SAMN03281006, study PRJEB24777) | human gut metagenome | isolation source: fecal sample PR165 from 1 month old male Malay infant, vaginally delivered... | reverse complement strand
CAGAAGCACAGCGGTTGTGCGTTCGGCTGTTAACCGAATGGTCGAAGGTTCGAATCCTTCCTGTCCCGCCAAATTCGCCGGTCTAGTTCAGTGGCAGAACGGCAGCCTTGTAAGCTGCGCGTCAGAGGTTCGATTCCTTTGCCCGGCACCAATTTGCCTGTAGCTCAGAGGAAAGAGCAACCGCCTTCTAAGCGGTTGGTCGCTGGTTCGAATCCAGCCAGGCGAGCCATCAGCAAAACAAGTCGTCATCGCGGCGGCTTTATCTTGCATCAGGTGCATAACTGAATTCGCGAATACGTTATGCCGTCTGCTCCACGAAACGGAGTGCACAACAGGAAAGAGCATTTGTAGGGTTCGACTCCCTGCCGTGGGGTTGCGCCACATGATGCGAGTCATGAGTGCTCTGTCCGTTGTGGTGAATGTACTGATGGTGTCGTAAAGCGATAGCCGTGAATGCCGGATAGCAGCGCCGGCCACCACAAACCAAACCCACTACCTGGGACCATTCGGCCAGAGAGCCGACATTGCCTTACCCTCATCTTCCCGGCCTGTCGCTGGGTTTTTTATTCAGGCCGCAGACAATCAATTCCAGATGCCACGTAGCTATCGTGTCTGACGGCCTTTCCCACTACACGAACAGCACCCGCTAACTACGCGAGGTGAGAGCATGTATCGCATGGAAAAAATAACCACTGGTGCTGCCTATGGCGCTTCAGCCGGGAGCATCCTAAACGGCATGCTGAATGCCTACAGCCCCGAGCAGTGGAACGCTATCGGCGTGCTGGTGGGTATCATCATTGCCGTACTGACGTATCTGACAAATCTCTATTTCAAGATCCGCGAAGACAACCGACGCAGCAGGAGCCGAGATGAACCCAACGTTGAGGAATAAGCTGGTGGGTGCCATCGTTGGCGGATCCGGAGCAATCACCATTGCTGCAGTAATGCTGGGCAATGCGGATGGGCTGGAAGGGCGGCGTTATTACGCCTATCAGGATGTGGTCGGCGTCTGGACTGTTTGCGATGGGCACACCGGTGCCGACATTCGCCGCGGTCACCGCTACACCGACAAAGAGTGCGACAACCTGCTGAAGGCAGATCTGCGAAAGGTGGCAAATGCTATCGACCCGCTGATCAAGGTTCGTATCCCTGAGCCTACCCGTGCAGCGCTTTACTCCTTTACCTACAACGTTGGCTCTGGTGCTTTTGCCAGCTCGACGCTGCTGAAGAAGCTGAACTCCGGAGACGTGCCGGGGGCATGCAAAGAACTGCGACGCTGGACGTATGCCGGTGGCAAGCAGTGGAAGGGGCTGATCACCCGGCGCGAGATTGAGCGTGAAGTCTGCGAGTGGGGCCAGAAATGAGCCGATTAACCGCAATCATCTGCGCTGTCGCTATCTGCCTTCTCGTTTCCATGGCCTGGACGATTAACCATTACCGCGACAACGCCATCACCTACAAAGACCAGCGCGATAAAGCCACCGAGAAGCTCAGCCTGGCGAATGCCACCATCAAAGACATGCAGACCCGCCAGCGTGATGTCGCTGCTCTGGATGCCAGATACACGAAGGAATTGTACGATGCGAAAAAGCAGCTTGATGATCTGCAGCGTTGTGTTCGCGATGGCAAGTGTGGGCTGCACGTCAACGCCAGATGTCCCGCGAACGGAGAGACCGGCACCGGTAGCCTGGGCGATGCTTCCGGCCCCCGACTTACTGACTCCGCTGAACGGGATTATTTCACCCTCAGAGAGCGAATCGTCACAGTGACGAAGCAGGTCAACTATCTGCAGGACTACATCAAAGATCAGTGCCTAAAGTAAAAATATTTTCGAGTGTTCATGTCTATTCATGGCTATTCAAACGTACTCAAAGCTATTAATTGGCTAGCTATATCTATCTGAATATAAATGATTTAATCAAGCCTCGCTTACTGCGGGGCTTTTTTATGCGCATCTCACGCGCACATCAACGAGAGCCTTTCAGTAAGCGAGCCTGAGAAAAGCCGTTATAGGTGGCGACCTCTCTCGGGCGGCTTTTCTGTGAGACAGGCTCACTTTCTAAAAGGTAAAAACGCCATGCAATTAGTTGAAATCAAGAAACTCGACCTGGTAACCAATACTGCCGCCATCGCCGAAGGTATTGGGCGAGGCCATGACACCATCATCAAGCTGGTTGACCGTAACAAAAGTGACCTTGAAGAGTTTGGAGGGGTCGGATTTGAAATCCGCACCCTGGACACAAAGGGCGGCAAGCAAAAACAAAGGGTGGCACTGTTAAACGAGCAGCAAACCACGCTGCTGATCACATACATGCGAAACAACGAAGTTGTCCGGGCTTTCAAGAAGCGCCTGGTGGCTGAATTCTTCACGATGCGCAGCGCGCTGGCTAAGAAGAAGATGGACCGCAACTCCGCGCGCCTGGAGTACAAGCCTATGACCGACGCCATCAAGCATGAGCGAGAGGCTCAGGGTAAACAGATCGCACCGCATCACTTCTCCAATGAGGCCGAGCTGATTAACAGGCTGGCTCTGGGCATGACGTCGGCTAAGTTCCGCGTGCATCACGAGATCGGAAAGAAAGAGCCAATCCGTGACTATCTCACGCCAGAGCAAATCCACTGCATCACCGAGCTACAGCGCGCCAACACGGTATTTATCAGCATGGGGTGGGACTTCGAGCAAAGGAAAGAGGTGCTGCGCGGTATGTTCGAGCGCAATCACCGACAGCCGCTTATCGATGAACAGCACCGCCTGGCCGCATAACCACAAATCTGTGGTTTTGAGAGCCACTTTCACAACGGCTTTCCATTCCAAAGCTCATCTACAGGTGGGCTTGATAATGGTTATAAACATAAGCAGTTTAATCAATCATATGATCATCTTACGCAATTGGATTTCTTCCTGCCCGTTGAGTTGGGCGTACTCCACTAATTGCTTAATAAGCGATTCTTTGTCATTAGACATCAAGGAAGAAACGTAAAGACCAGTTGTCCATTCAAAAACGCTCACTAAGGATAAGGGCGATTTTCTTGAGTACTGATAATTTATTGAGAAGTTATTGCAGATTGTTTTCTTTTCCATGGGGTAAATTTGTACTTAATGCAAATTATCGGCATTTATAATGCTGTAATGGTTTGAGATAAATGAGTACTTCACTTTGGGTAAAAGATACTTTAGCACCGCTAAAAATAGTAGGATTAATCTTAGATTGTTGTTGTTTTTAGCAAAATATGAATAATAAATTCAACTAAACACAACGATAACAACCGATGAAAATTCAATCTATTACAATCGCTTTTCTGGTGGCGATATCGTCACCCTCATACTCAGCCTTTCAGGAAAGGGAATACAATACCTGGTATCAGAAAGATGCAGTGCTTTACGACATTACGCAGACCTCAGAGGGATTGCCTGTCATGATAAGCATCTCTCAACCCGGGAGGGGAGCAGCAAATATGCTGGTGTCCTATATGTCCGATGGCAGTTGTGGAGATAAGAAGGAGTTGCTTAATGTGAATGGGAAGGATGTTCCTGCAACTTACAGGTGTGTATCGGTCGGGGCAAACAGGATTGAGCACTTTGCAGTTAATGATGCCGAAAAGGTCAATGAGATGGTTAACCACCTCAAGTCAGATTTCACTTTGCTGCTTCAGAACGATATCAAAGTCTGGGCTGCTAACATAAAGACGCCGAAGTATGGCCTAGCACCAAAATTTTAAATCTAAAAATTTAACCGCCTGATGGCGGTTTTTTATTGCCATCACCATGGGTAGGCTCATCGTAATGGCAATACCCCAACAAACGGATAAAGAGGCTCTCAATGTCCGACATCTACCAAATCACGCTAACTACCCAAACAGGCGAAACCTTCACGGGCAAGATGTCACGACGTCAGCCTGAGCTGGTTAACGGCTTTGTGCCGCTGGCGACGGAAACGGGCCAGTGGCTGTACTTCGCTCCTGCTGATGTAAAGCGAGTGGAGTTCACCCCAGTACCGGCAGAGCAGACCGAACAAGCAATGGAGTAACCCATGGCTAACGATGACGAGCGCAGGCCATATCCGCCAGTTAACTTCATCGCCTCCGAGAGCTGGCAGCCATACACCAGACTCATTCCCGCTAACGAAGTGCATGAGTGGATAAAACGGCAAATCCTCAGCGATACCGGAAGCATCCATAACCCTGACCACGAGCACCTGTTAGAGGCTGATCTCTGCTTCATGTGGGCCTCTGACTCGTTTGCGAAGAAAGGGCGCTACGTTCTCGGTCAGGCTGAACAGGTAATGCTACGCGCCGGTGGCTGGCAGAAAGCCAGAATGGAACAGCAGATGCATGAATGGTTCGGGCGAATCCCGAAGTTCATCATCACGCTGGCAGCTGATTACTGCTCACAATGCAGCGACCTTGAGTTCTGCGCACTGGTAGAGCATGAGCTTTACCACATCGCACAGGCCACCGATGATTTCGGCGCGCCGAAGTTCAACAAAGAGACCGGGCAGCCAGTGCTTACACTGCGCGGCCACGACGTCGAAGAATTCACTGGTGTCGTACGTCGATACGGTGCCAGCAAAGAAGTACAGGAACTCGTTGATGCGGCCAATGCGCCAGCGGAAGTGGCTCACATCGATATAGCCAGGTCATGCGGGACGTGCATGTTAAAGCTGGCGTAACGCTTTATTCAGATTGTCATGGAGGTAGCCTGTGGCAGCATTATCGACAGAGGTTAAAGCCTTCATCGTTCAATCACTCGCCTGCTACGAGACCCCGGTAAAAGTCATTGAGCTTGTAAAGGCTGAATATGGCATCGATGTCTCACGGCAGCAGGTGTCGCAATATACGCCAGGCAACGCAATGGCGGCCAAGTTGAGTCAGAAGTGGATCGACCTGTTCAATACCACCCGTAAACGATTCCAGAATGAGATCGCCGACATCCCGATCGCCAATAAAGCGTACCGGTTGCGCGTTCTTGACCGAATGGCGACCAATGCTGAAAAGATGAAGAACTACGGCATGACCTCTCAACTTATCGAGCAGGCCGCCAAAGAAATGGGCGATGCCTACACCAATAAGCACAAGTTTGAACATTCCGGCCCGAATGGTGGCGCCATCCAGACGATCACCATGAGCAAAGAGGAATACAAATCCGCACGGCAGGAGATGATGGAGGATGACGACTGCTGAGCAAAGGGCGTTTGCCCGTAAGGTTGAATGCGAAGAGGACGGGCTCTATTACGCTCGTTACTTCTTCAAGCAGCGCACCGGCGGCAAGATGATTGTCGCGCCGCACCACAAGGTGATTCAGCAGACGCTGGACCGCGTCATTGATGGTGAGATTCAGCGCCTGATCATCAACGTCCCGCCTGGATACACGAAAACGGAACTGGCGACCATCAATATGATGGGCCGAGGGCTGGCGCTGAACTGCCGGGCCCGTTTCATGCACCTGTCCTATTCGCATAACCTGGCGCTGCTGAACTCATCCACTGCGCGCGGCATGATTAAGTCGCAGGCATATCAGTCGATGTGGCCGATGGCGCTGCGCGATGACGCAGACAGCAAAGCGATGTGGTGGACCGAACACGGTGGCGGCGTTTACGCGTCGTCAGCTGCCGGGCAGGTTACCGGCTTTCGTGCCGGACACATGGAGCCGGGCTGGCAGGGCGCGCTGATTATCGATGACCCGGTAAAGCCTGATGACGCTTACTCCGAGATCGTCCGCGACGGGGTCAACAACCGCTTTAACGAGACAATTAAATCACGACTGGCGATCGAGACGACGCCGATGATTGTCATCATGCAGCGGATCCACTACCACGACCTGAGCGGCTATCTGCTGCGTGGCGGGAGTGGTGAGAAGTGGCATCACCTGAATCTTCCGGTGATTATCGACAACAGTCAGCCATACGCTGCGCAGTACCCTGAAAACACCCACGCTATACCGATTGACCATGGCTTGCCTGACGGCTGGTTGTGGCCTTTCAAGCATAACGAATCACATCGCATATCGTTGTTTTCTCACCGCCGAACTGCCGAAGCTCAGTACATGCAGGATCCTAAGCGCTTTAACGCAGATGGTGCGCTGTGGACTGAGGAGATGATTTCGGCAGCGCGGGCGCTAAACATCACAGAGAAGCTTTCTCGAACAGTAGTTGCAATTGACCCGCAGGCAACGAACAGCGAAGAGAGTGATGAAACAGGAATCGTCGCTGCCAGTTCTTATGGCACTGGCGACCGCAGGCAATACTCGGTTGATGGCGACTACAGCGGAAAATACTCGCCAAACGGTTGGGCGACAAAAGCAATGGAGGCATACGACCTTCACGACGCTGACGCTATCGTTATTGAAACAAACCAGGGCGGCGACATGGCAGAGGACACTCTGCGCAATGCCGGATTTAAGGGGCGCATTATTCGCGTCCATGCCAGCAAAGGTAAGTTCGCCCGTGCAGAGCCAATATCAGCTCTCTATTCGCAAGGGCGCGTGGCCCACCGTGGCAACCTCTACAAGCTTGAAAATCAGCAGATGGAATACGTACCCACCACTGCGAAAAAGTCACCAGACAGACTCGACGCTCATGTATGGGCAATGACCGAGCTGAGCGGGCAGACAGTCGGCGCAGTATTCTTCTAAGGAGCATCGCCAGTGAGCGAACAAGATAACGGCCTTCAACTGGCTGTGAACAACCTCGCCACTGAAATGAGGCGAGCGAATTACCTGAACGCCATCGGCATCGGTGGCGGGAACACGAAGCGCCCGACTCTTTACCAGGAATTTGGCTACCCGCGCACGATCACCTTCAACGACTTCTATAACATGTACCGCCGCAACGCCGCTGGCTTCGCTGTGGTGCATCGCCTGCTGGAAGGTTGCTGGCAGGATTACCCGGTCATTGTTGACGGTGATGAAGCGCAGGAGGCTGAGAAAACAAACGCCTGGGAAAAGAAAGTCACCAAGTTCATGAAGACGCTGTGGCCGAAGGTGAAGGATGCTGACCGCCGCAATATGGTGGGGCGCTACTCCGCTCTGCTGCTGCAGGTGAAAGACAATAAGCCATGGAGTGATCCAGTAGATACCAAGCTGGTGAAATCCATTGGTCAGTCAGCGTTGGTGAAGCTGATTCCGGTATGGGAGCCGCAGTTAACTGTTGCCGAATGGGATAACGACCGCCAGTCAGAAACGTTCGGCCAGCCGAAGATGTTCAACTTCAACGAGCAGCCGGTCGGTGATGAGCCTTTTGTTGGACCGATGCGTGGAGAGCCGGTACACCCGAGCCGCGTTATCTTGTTCTGCGAGGGATCTGAAGACGACAACGTCCTGTCTGGCATCCCGCTGCTGGAGGCTGGTTTCAACAAAGTCCTTGATATCGAGAAAATATCTGGCGGTGGTGCAGAGGGATTCCTGAAGAACGCCAGTCGTCAGATGGTAGCAGAGTTCGATAAAGAGACCGATATCGCCACGCTTAATCAGCAGGCAAAAGATTCTGGATATAAAGACCTCGGCGAAGCGTTTGAGGATAAATTCAAGCGTATGAACAGAGGTACCGATGCGGCGGCTGTCATGCAAGCCGGGAGGCTTAACGTCCTCTCGGTTACGCCAGGTGACCCGGGACCAACCTGGGAAGTCACTGCGAACGAACTGGCCGCCTCCGTGCAAATCCCTTTCACAATCCTGTTCGGTCAGCAGACCGGGCGACTGGCGAGCGACGAGGATAAAACGGACTGGGCTATCCGCCGCAATACTCGGCGCAATGGTTTCCTGACAGACCGCATCACCGCATTGCTGGAACGCTTCTGGACACTTGGGATTATAGACCCACCGACCAAAGGCGAGGTCACAATTTCGTGGAGTGACCTGCTGGCGCCCGGCGAGAAAGAGAAGATCGAGAACGCTTCTAAGTTGGCCGACATTGTGCAGAAAACCACTGGCTTCTATGGCGGAGAGCCGCCGATTACAGCCAATGAGCTGCGCGAAGTTGTTGGGCTTGACCCGCTGCCTGAGCCAAAAGAACCACCGAAACCGGACGAAAAGGTGACTACCGATGATCCACTGGCCGATGACACCAGAACAGACGGCAAAGGTGGGGTTGCCGATAGTTCCGCGCAGCAAGGTTGACCCGACCCGATCGGCAAAGCAGGTAACCGCGTTGTTCCGGGATATCGAGAAGCGATATCTCGGCATCAAGCGAGCGCTGAAAGCTCTGTTCGACCAGCGCCTGACCGGTCGAGAGCGAGAGGTAAACAGTCATAACTGGCACTTCCTTTGTCATGACCACGGCGAGGATTTACGGCTCTACCAGGTCAACGCTGGCAAGTTCATCTATGACATGTCGGCGCAGGAACTGGCTGACCTGCTGGAAGCGGTGCAGGGCATTCTCGACGATTACCTGCTGGATGGTGGCGAGCAAAACCTCTGGGCGATGGATTACGTCGTCGCAGAGGCGCAGCGCGGCACACTGGAGGCATTCAACAACCTCTCGCAGCAGTCGCAGGTGTACGCCAGCCAGACGACGTTACAGCAGCTTTTAAGCAGCCCCGGTCACCTTAATCAGGTGGCAGCGGCCAGGCTGACAACGTTCAGTGACTGGAAGGTCATCAGCGATACAGCCCGCGGCGACCTGACCAACATCATCACCGACGCGGTAGCGCGCGGCGTGAATCCACGCGAGACGGCCAGCGTCATCAGCAAGCGTCTTGATGTGTCGATGTCGAAGGCCAAGACCATCGCTCAGACTGAGCAGGTCGGAGCGCTGCGGCAGGCGCAATGGAACGAAACGGATTGGGCTGCTGACCGACTGGGGCTGAATACCGGCCTGCTGTGGCTGTCAGCGCTCAAACCAACGACGCGCACCTGGCACGCCAGCCGTCATGGCAAGGTCTACACCACGGAAGAAGTGCGGGACTTCTACGCCGAGAACGGCAACCGGTATAACTGCTATTGCAGTCAGATTCCGGTGCTGCTCAACGACGACGGCAGCATCTTCAACGAGGGGCTGGCGGATAAGTTGGCTAAAGAGCAGAAGCTATGGAAAACTGATATCGCCAAATATAATTAGTTGATACGGTGCTATTGACACTTAAATGGTGTTGTGTGATATTGAGCCTGAGCCAAGAAGTGGCTCATAACTTAATTTACAAAACATTAGGGTATATCATGTCAAATCATCGCTTATCCGCATCCCACACAGCAAAACTGATTGTTCTCAATGCCTATTTTTATGGGCAGGAAAAAGATAAACATATTTCGCGATACAAGATCTCGAAAAATACTCTTCGCGCTATGTCTGGCCGGAGCTCTATCCGTGCTTCTTTCCTTTCTGAGCTTGACTATGAGCTCGCAGAATTAGGTTGGATGCTTGTTGAAAACCATGATGACGATTTATGTTTCATGGTTATGGCTACAACAGGCAACTGGGCAAAGCTGAGTTCTCGGAGATTGAGCACCCTGATAGATGAAGGTGCGGATAGTATTGATGAAGCCTATGAAAATCATATAGAGCTTTAAAACCATAAATTCTGACAAGGTCGCCACGGCGGCCTTTTTTATTGCCTGAAATCCACCATTGAGGACCCAGCATGAAACGCAATCGCGTTAACGTGCTGACCGTCGTCAACTCCGCTTCAAATATCACTACTGAAACCATCGACGGCAAGCCACATATCGTGGTTCGCGGCATCACGCCTGTCGTGGACGATATCGTGATGAACCGGAAGTTGTACCCGGCAGCAGAAATCGAAAAGGCCTACAACACGCTCGAGCGTAACCCGATGCCGCTGGGCCACCCGAAAGTGGA
>OIER01001745.1_pt1 | contig 9815 bp, 7 predicted proteins | sample 1581801 | NCBI WGS metagenome assembly OIER01 (sample SAMN03281006, study PRJEB24777) | human gut metagenome | isolation source: fecal sample PR165 from 1 month old male Malay infant, vaginally delivered... | reverse complement strand
TAGAGCAGTACTGCAAGCTGGCTAATTACATCAGCGAAAATGCGCCGCCGAAGGAGAGTTAAGCCATGATTGATTCGCCCCGCGTATGTGTCCATGTACAAAGCGTCTATGTTGAATCGCAATCCTCACCCGATGAAGAGCGTTTTGTCTTTGCTTACACCGTGACCATTCGCAATCTGGGGCGGATGCCCGTGCAGCTGCGCGGGCGCTACTGGCTTATCACCAACGGCAATGGCCGCGAAATTGAAGTTCAGGGTGAAGGTGTCGTGGGCGAACAGCCCCACATCGCCCCTGGCGAAGAGTACCAGTACACCAGCGGTGCGGTGATTGAAACGCCGCTGGGTACCATGCAAGGCCATTACGAAATGGTCGACGTCGATGGCAATGTGTTCCGCGTTGCTATTCCTGTGTTCCGTCTCGCCGTAACCACACTCATTCATTAATCTAATGTCTACATATCTGATTGGCGACGTTCACGGTTGCTACGATGAACTGATCGCATTGTTAAAACAGGTCGACTTTACGCCAGGACAGGACACCCTCTGGCTGACGGGCGATTTAGTCGCGCGCGGCCCGGGCTCGCTTGAGGTTTTACGTTTCGTCAAATCGCTGGGCGACAGCGTGCGCATGGTGCTGGGCAATCACGATCTCCATCTGCTGGCCGTGTTTGCCGGGATCAGCCGCAACAAGCCTAAAGATCGCCTCACTCCGCTGCTGGAAGCGCCAGACGCGGACGATCTGATTAACTGGCTGCGCCGTCAGCCCTTGTTGCAGGTCGACGAGGATAAAAAACTGGTCATGGCCCATGCCGGGATCACCCCGCAATGGGATCTTGAGACGGCAAAAACCTGTGCGCGTGACGTAGAAGCGGTACTGGCGAGCGACTCGTATCCCTTCTTCCTGGATGCCATGTACGGCGATATGCCGAACCACTGGAGCGAAGAGCTCAGCGGTCTGGCCCGCCTGCGCTTTATCACCAATGCGTTCACCCGCATGCGATTCTGCTTCCCGAACGGGCAGCTGGACATGTATTCCAAGGAAACGCCGGAAAGCGCGCCTGCCCCCCTCAAACCGTGGTTTGCCATTCCGGGGCCGGTTACAACCGAATACAGCATAGCGTTTGGTCACTGGGCGGCACTGGAGGGCAAAGGCATGCCAGAGGGTATCTACGGTCTGGATACCGGCTGCTGCTGGGGAGGCGAGTTAACCTGCTTACGCTGGGAAGATAAAGCTTACTTCGTGCAGCCATCCAACCGACAGCAGGACTCAGGGGAGAGTGAGGCCGTCGCCTCCTGATGAATCCCCCTCACCCAGGGTGAGGGGGAAAAACTTAACGACGTTCCAGAATCTCGAAGCAGTAGCTGTGGGAGTTCTGCGCATCGGCGTCGTGGAATTCACTGAATACGGATTCCCACTCGTCCGGATCGTAATCCGGGAAATGGGTATCCCCTTCCACTTCCGCATCAATGTGGGTCAGATACAGCTTCTGCGCTTTAGGCAGGAACTGCTCATACACACGACCACCGCCGATCACCATGATCTCTTCGGCATCACCGCAGGCAGCAATCGCTTCATCTACGGACTTAACCCATTCGACGCGATCGTCAGTACCCGGCTGGCTACTGATAACGATATTCTTACGGCCCGGCAATGGACGACCAATCGACTCCCAGGTCAGGCGGCCCATCACTACCGGCTTGTTTAACGTCGTACGTTTAAACCATGCGAGATCGGCAGGCAGGTTCCACGGCATGGCATTTTCCATACCGATAACGCGGTCTACCGCCAGCGCTGCAATCAGACTGATCATTGAAAATTTCCCGGATGCAAAAAATTGCCGCCACTATACGGAAAGCTTAATCTTTCGTCGACTGGCGGCAGAGTAAAGATACAGAAATTTTTTAATATTGCTGGCAACGCCACTTCACACTGAAGGTTTACTCTCGGGCTCGTCAGCCGGATCGCCGGTATGCTTGCCCTCTTCCGTCCCCTGCCAGCCATGACGCTGGATCAGCGACAGATGATTACGGTCCTCATTGATGATTTCCGTCAGCATCGCACTGGTGCGTTTAAACACCGCCGCCCGCTCTGTGGCCGTGCTGCCTGCCATCGCCGCCATCTCTTCCACCATCCCGGTGTTAAAGCGGCGGAACAGATCCGCACGTTCGCGCGCTTCATACGCCCCGAGCCCCAGATTCTCGAGCGCCATACGCCCGGATTTCAGCGCACCTTCGAATGTTTCACGCTCGGGTGCCTCAACGCCTGCCTGACGTAGCCGGATGTAATGATCCACATCGCGCGCGCGGGAAATGATCGTCAGCGCCGGGAAATGTTCTTTTACCAGCTCCACCATCTGTATGCTGGTCTCCGGATCGTCAATGGCGTTAATCAACACCTCCGCTTTTGCGGCCCCCGCGGATTCCAGCAGATCGACACGGGTGGCATCACCGTAAAACACTTTCATATCAAATTTACGCAGCGTATCGACATGGTCGGGATCGTGGTCGAGGATGACCATTTTCACCCCACTCGACAGCAGCAAACGCCCTACGATCTGTCCGTAGCGACCAAAACCAGCGATGATCACGCGTGGCTGCTCCTCGTCGATTTCATCGGCTTCACGCTCCTGATCGCTACCCGATTTTTCGAGGCGAGTCAGCACCACCAGCAGAACAGGCGTTGCCGCCATCGAGAGTGCGACCGCCAGCGTCAGCGCTTTTGCCCACTCAGGATCCAGCACGTTTGCCATCTGCGCGGCGCCAAAGACCACGAACGCAAATTCACTCCCCTGCCCCAGCAGTACGGCAAACCAGCTGCGCTGTTTACCCGGCACATTTAATGGCCGCGCAATCAGCCACAGCATTGCCATTTTAATGACCAGGAAACCGACCAGCAGGATGATAATCCGCAGCGGGTGTGTGACCAGCGTGCCGAAGTCAACGGACATCCCCACGCCGATGAAAAACAGTCCCAGCAGCAACCCTTTGAACGGCTCAATATCACTTTCCAGCGCGTGCCGGTATTCAGAGCTTGCCAGCAGAACGCCCGCAAGGAATGCCCCCATCGCCATCGACAGCCCGGCTTCCTCCAGCAGCAGACCAAAACCAAACACCAGGAACAGCGCCACGGCGCTGAATACTTCGCGCAGACCCGAGCGGGCGACGAAACGCAGCAGCGGACGGGTCACGTAGCGGCCCAGCAGGACCACCAGTGCCAGCGCCCCTACAACCTTCAGTGCCGACAGCGCGAACGCGCCCAGCGTCGTGGAGGAGCCGCTTGCCGCCAGCAGCGGGATCATCGCCACCAGCGGGATCGCCGCGATATCCTGGAACAGCAGCACCGAGAATGCACTGCGCCCCATCTGGGAGACCGTCAGGTTTCGCTCGTTCATCGCCTGCATGGCAATCGCCGTCGAGGAGAGCGCCAGCGTCATGCCGATGAGCTCAGCCACTTTCCAGTCCATTCCCAGCAGGATGCAGAACCCGCCCAGCAGCAAGCCGCAGGCCACCATCTGCAATGCCCCGCCGCCAAATACCGAGGCGCGAAGTTTCCACAGGCGCTGCGGATCGAGCTCCAGACCAATCACAAACAGCATCAGCACAACACCGATTTCAGCGAAATGGAGAATCGCCTCTGCATCCGTAACCAGACGAAAACCCCACGGCCCAATGACGCAGCCCGCAATCAGGTAGCCGAGAACCGAGCCCAGCCCCAGGCGTACCGCCACGGGCACAATCAGCGCCGCCGCGCCGAGATAAATCAGCGCCTGTATCAGCGTATGGCTATCCATGGTGCGTCTCCTGCCACTCAAGTAAGCGTTGTTTGTAATGGCGAGCCTGCGCCTGCAGCGTTTCATCGTCGCAAACAAACGTGCAGTGCATCGCAAAAGGTGGGATCCAGTTCAAACCACAATAGAGTGCAGTGGCCTGTAGCGGCTGGGCCAACACGTCAAACCCCGGGAAAGAACCAATATCAAAGTGACTTTCTCCTCCGCCAGTGGTCACCGCCCACATCAGGCTTTTCCCTTTTAGCGCATTGCCATTGTGGCCATACGCCCAGCCGTGGGAGAAGACTTTATCAATCCACAATTTCAGGAGCGGGGGCGTGCTGTACCACTGCATGGGATGCTGCCAGACGATCAGATCGGCACGGGAGAGCGCATCCTGTTCAGCAGCGATATCGATATTAAAATCGGGATAAAGTTGATAGAGGGAACGTATCTCTACGTTATCAAGCGTCCTTACCTGCTCAAGCATCCGCTTATTCGCATGCGAGTGCTGCGGATAAGGGTGCGCGTAAATTATGAGTATCATCAAATGACCTGTCTTCTTCTCTTCTTGTAGCAGTGAGTGTAGACAGTTAACCCGCCCGGTGAAAGGGTCAACAGGCCGCGTAAAGGTAAAACGCAACTATTGGCAACCCTCCTTCCTGGCGGGTATAGCAGACCTCAAACCAACAAAAATAACTGTTATCAGATGATACTTGAAATGAATAATTAAGCGCTAAAGCATATTAGCAAGTGATCAATTAAGAAAATATAAAATTATTCTTTAGCAAAATGATCTATACATAACACATTGAAAAATTAATAATTTTACGCTTTTTATCGTTGAATCATTCTTTTAAGTAGCCCAGAAGCGCTATTTTAAGTCATTAATTAGCGCCACTTCTTTTCAAATGGACGTGTAAATGCGCAACAAAATATTCAAATTAAACAAGACCACAAAAACCCTGGGAAATATATTTCCTGCTTTACTTATATTCACACCGGTAGTGGCCTTCGCTACAACGATTGATAAATCCACTTCTGTCCCACAAACATTCTCCACCGATACCGAATATGCTATTAACCAAGATATCACCATCTCGTCGTCCTCGGGAAGCGAGAATGCAGTTTCTGTTTCAGGATACAACGTCACAACGATTACCAATAAGGGAAATATTGCTGCTTCCTCTGGTAACGGCCTGAATATTAATACCTCCGCACAACGCGTCACCGTCAACAATGAGGAAGGTGCAACAATTTCCTCGACCGGTTCTACAGGGATTAACATTCAGTCCATGCAAGGGGATCTGGTTAATAACGGAACTATATCCGGTTTTGAAAATGGTATTTACGTCAGCCAGGACTCCTCAGCCTTAAATATTACAAATGGTGCCACCGGGACGATTAAAGGTAACACAGCGATCAGTGCCCATGTCGGGATTGCCATAGCTAATGAAGGCACCCTTATCGGCACGGAAAATGATGGCATACGCCTGAGCGACGGTAACACCAAAATTATCAACACCGGAACCGTGCAGGGCGCTCAAAACGGCATCTATGTAACGGATACTGCGAAAGTCGATATTACCAACAGCGGCTCTATTGGGAGTGGTGGCACAGCAATCACCTTTGCCAGCAGCAAAAATAATACGCTGGTGCTTAATACGGGCTCTTCACTGACGGGTGACGTGGTTTCTGGCATCTCAACAGGAAATACGATTACGCTGGCAGGGACCGGCAATGAAGATAGCAATTTTGTTGGCTTATCTAAAGACGATGGCTTCGCCTCTTTAGAAATGGACGGCGAAAGCTGGGCGCTTTCAGGCAATATCGATATTATCGGTTCCGGCGATTCCCTTCTGGTCAACAGCGGTGATTTAGTCCTGTCAGGCGCCGTCGCGAATGCCGGTAATACCCTCGTTGCAAAAGATGCCTCTCTCCAGCTTGGTGATGGCAAGAACACCGCCACGCTGAGCGGTGGCCTGACCAACAACGGCACCGTTATTTTTAATCAGGGTAGTTCCTCCACATTCGCCACCGGCATTACCGGCAGCGGTAATGTCGAAAAAGCAGATTCAAATACCCTGACGCTCTCCGGCAATAATAGCTACACGGGAAATACTGTTCTGCATAGCGGCACGACGCTGATCGCCAGTGGTGCAACGCTCGGCGTGAAAGGCAGTAACGCCACCGTCACCGTTGAAAATGGTGCAGCGTTTGCCACGGCAGGTGAAGTGAATAACAACATTGATATCCTGACCGGCGGTACGCTGGCGGCATGGAATGCGATTCAGGGTAACACGACCTTGAGCGTTTCAGGTATCGATACGGTCAACGGCAACGTTACCAACGGTGGCACGCTGTTACTCGGCGCGGCCAATAACAGTGTTGGCAACAATTTCATCATAAACGGCGACTACACGGGTTCTTCTGGTAGCCAGATCGTAATGAACAGTAGCCTGGGCGAAGATAACGCACCAACCGACCACCTCACCATTACGGGCAGCAGCTTCGGTCAGTCTGATGTCAGCGTTAAGAATATAGGCGGTCTGGGCGCTCAAACGGTAAATGGTATGGAAATTGTGAGCGTCGGTGGCAGTTCTGAAGCCCAACTGACGCTGGCAGCACCGGTTGTTGCCGGGGCGTATGAATACAATCTGTATCAGCACGGCGACGGCAACTGGTATCTGGAATCGAAGGCGACGCCATCAGATGAGCCGGCAGACGATAATGATGACGGCGGAAACACCGACGGTGACAATACCGACAACGGTGGCAATACCGATACCGATGGCAACACGGATAACGGCGGTAGTAGCGATAACGGTGGCAACACGGATAACGGCGGTAATAGCGATAACGGTGGCAACTCAGCACCTGAAGTTATGGCCCCTGAAGTTGGCGCTTACTTAGGCAACTACCTTGCTGCCCAGGGTATGTTCCTGCACAAGCGTGACGATCGCGATCAAATCACCTTCCGCAATGAAGACGATCTGAACACCTGGATGTACGTTAAGGGGCGTTATCACGAGAACGACGCGGGTGGCGATAAAGTCAGCTACGACACCACCACGACCGTTCTGCAAGTCGGCAGCGATTTCATGAGCAAGCCAATGGACAATGGGATCCTGCGTGCCGGTGGCATGTTCGGTGCTGGCCAGGCGAAGACGCATTCGGATGCGAAGCACAACGTGCGTGATGCTCAAGGCAAGGTGGACGGTTTCAATGTTGGGGTGTATGCCACCTGGCAGGAAGATCAGAAATTACGTCTGGGCAGCTACATTGATACCTGGGCCGCTTATAGCTGGTACAACAATAAAGTGACCAGCAACCGCAATGATGAAGACTACGACAGCGAAGGCTTCGCTGCGTCTGTCGAAGTTGGCCACGCGTGGGTTATCCCGTCAGAAAACGCGCGTACCTGGAAGATCGAGCCGCAGGCGCAGGTGATCTACAGCTATCTCGATCAGGAAAATCATACCGATCGCGACGGCGTACGCGTAACGATCCTGGACAACGACAGCATCTTTGGTCGTCTGGGCGTTAAGTCCAGCTACTTCGAGCAGAAGGACGAGAAAGCCTGGCAGCCGTACGTTGCGGTGAACTGGCTGAAAGGGGCAGGCCAAAACGATCTGGCGTTTAATGATGAAACCGTGAGCAACGATACGCCGGAAGATCGTGGTCAGTTAGAACTGGGCGTCACCGGCAACCTGAACGAAACCACGACGCTTTCGCTGCGCGCCAGCGGCGAATGGGGTGAGAACAGCTATGCTGCCTATGGCGGCCATATCCTGCTGAACCACCGCTGGTAATCGTCCAGCAAAAGCGAAAAGCCGTGGCATTTGCCACGGCTTTTTTTTAGTTATCCAGCTCGCCCATGGATTTTACCTGGTCACGGTTAATCTGCTCCGTTTGACCGGTTTCGGCGTTTTTGTACGACACCAGTCCGGTGTCATCATCTACCTGCGGTTTACCGTCAGTCACGATGGTTTTGCCATCGGTGGTTTTGACTGCCTGGTTAGACGAACAGCCTGCTACGGTAAACAGTGCAGTGGCAGCCAGAACGGAAGCGATCAGTAATTTATTTTGCATGGTGTTTTCCCCTGCTCTCAGATGAATTTCGTTATCGACCTAACCATTTTAGGCTAACTGACTGAAAGCGGATGGAAAACCAGAAGGTTCTGAAGAGGGGAAGAATGCCCGGCAACCGAATGGCACCGGGCATTTTGTCTTACTTGTTAATCTGCGCGTGCATTTCCTGCACTGAAATCACCTTCTCGGTGGCATCCGCGTTCAGCGCCATAGCCGTTGCGAAACCGCCGTTCAGGGTAGTGTCGTAGTGCACTTTGTACTGCAGCGCGCTGCGGCGAATCAGCTTGGAGTCTTCAATCGCCTGACGGCCTGCGGTGGTGTTGATGATGTAGGTGTATTCGCCATTCTTGATACGGTCCTGAATGTGCGGACGACCTTCATGCACCTTGTTCACCAGGCGCGGGTTGATACCGGCTTCACCCAGCACAATCGCCGTACCGTGAGTTGCATCCAGCTCGAAGCCCTGTTTCAGCAGCTTGGCCGCCAGGTCAACCACACGCTCTTTATCGCCTTCGCGAACGGAGAGCAGCGCACGGCCTGATTTTCTCATGGTGGAGCTACTGCCGAGCTGCGCTTTCGCGAACGCTTCAGCGAAGGTGCGGCCCACGCCCATCACTTCCCCGGTAGAGCGCATTTCTGGCCCTAACAGCGGGTCAACGCCCGGGAATTTGTTGAACGGCAGCACCACTTCTTTCACCGAGTAGTACGGTGGAATGATCTCTTTGGTCACGCCCTGCTGCGCCAGCGTCTGGCCCGCCATCACGCGCGCCGCCACTTTCGCCAGCGGAATACCGGTGGCTTTGGAGACGAACGGGACGGTACGTGCCGCACGCGGGTTCACTTCAATCAGGTAGACTTCGTTGTCTTTCACCGCGAACTGGACGTTCATCAGACCGCGAACCTGCAGCTCGAAGGCCAGCTTCTGCACCTGCTGACGCATCACATCCTGAATTTCCTGGCTCAGGGTGTAGGCTGGCAGAGAACAGGCTGAGTCACCTGAGTGCACGCCCGCCTGCTCGATATGCTCCATGATGCCGCCAATCAGTACCATTTCGCCGTCGCAGATGGCGTCAACGTCCACCTCTACCGCGTCGTCGAGGAAGCGGTCGAGCAGCACTGGCGCATCGTTAGAAACGCTCACCGCCGTCTGGAAGTAACGACGCAGGTCAGCTTCGTCATACACGATTTCCATCGCGCGACCGCCCAGGACGTAAGAAGGACGCACCACCAGCGGATAGCCAATCTCTTTCGCCTTCTCAACGGCCATCTCAATGGCGGTGACGGTGGCGTTGGCTGGCTGTTTCAGCTTCAGACGGTCAACCGCCTGCTGGAAACGCTCGCGGTCTTCCGCACGGTCAATGGCATCCGGGCTGGTACCGATAACCGGTACGCCTGCGGCTTCCAGCGCACGTGCCAGCTTCAGCGGAGTCTGGCCACCGTACTGCACGATAACGCCTTTTGGCTTCTCAATGCGCACGATTTCCAGCACGTCTTCCAGAGTAACCGGCTCGAAGTAGAGGCGGTCGGAGGTGTCGTAGTCGGTTGAGACCGTTTCCGGGTTACAGTTGACCATGATGGTCTCGTAACCGTCTTCGCGCAGCGCCAGCGAGGCGTGTACGCAGCAGTAGTCAAACTCAATGCCCTGGCCGATACGGTTTGGACCGCCGCCCAGCACCATAATCTTGTCGCGGTCGACGGACGGGTTCGCTTCACACTCGTCTTCATAGGTGGAGTACATGTACGCGGTGTCGGTGGAGAACTCCGCCGCACAGGTATCCACGCGCTTGTAAACCGGGTGCAGGTCATACTGGTCACGCAGCTTGCGGATTTCCGCTTCACGTACGCCCGCCAGCTTGGCCAGACGCGCATCGGCGAAACCTTTACGCTTCAGCATACGCAGGAAGTCTGCGTCCAGGCCATTGATGCCCAGCTCTGCCACTTTCTCTTCCAGACGCAC
>OIER01001742.1_pt1 | contig 9840 bp, 8 predicted proteins | sample 1581801 | NCBI WGS metagenome assembly OIER01 (sample SAMN03281006, study PRJEB24777) | human gut metagenome | isolation source: fecal sample PR165 from 1 month old male Malay infant, vaginally delivered... | reverse complement strand
ATGCATCTGCGTCAATACTACGCAAGCGGCACGATTATAGGAATTTCGGCACTGCCGCGCACGCGTGCGCGGCAGTGCCGAAATTCCTATAATCGTGCCGCTTGCGTAGTATTGACGCAGATGCATTCCGCGAGAAGATAGGACAGCAGTGGCTCTCATCGTGCAGAAGTACGGCGGCTCGTCGGTCGCCGATACCGAATCGATCAAGCGCGTGGCCAAGCGCGTCGTCGAGACCAAGAAAAAGGGCAACAGGGTGGCCGTGGTCGTCTCCGCCATGGGAGACACGACCGACGACCTGATCGACCAAGCGCTGAGCATCGACTCCAACCCGCCCGAGCGCGAGATGGACATGCTGATGACCGCCGGTGAGCGCATCTCCATGAGCCTTCTCGCCATGGCCATTCACGCCGCCGGGGACCGTGCGCATTCGTTCACCGGTCAGCAGGCCGGATTCTTCACCGACACCCGTTACGGCGCCGCGCACATCAAGGCCGTGAAGCCCGACCGCGTGCAGAACGCGCTGTCGCTCGGAGACGTGGCCATCGTCGCAGGTTTCCAGGGCATCAACGCCAAGGGAGACGCCACCACGCTCGGCCGCGGCGGCTCCGACACGTCGGCCGTGGCGCTTGCCGTGGCGCTCGGCGCCGACATCTGCGAAATCTACACCGACGTCGATGGTGTGTTCACCGCCGATCCGCGCATCGTGCCAAAGGCCAGTCGCATTCCGGTCATCGGCTACGACGAGATTCTGGAGATGTCCAGTTGCGGTTCGAAGGTGCTGGCACTGCGCTGCGTGGAGTACGCGCAGCGGTTCAACATGCCGCTTCACGTGCGCAGCTCCTTCTCGCATCGTCCCGGCACGCTGATCGTGCCCGACGGAGTCGACCCGCGCAGCCTGCCCAACATCGACTGATGTCGTCCACTGACATACGACATATTCGAGACCTGATTTACCGTTCACACAAATATAAAGGCGAAAGAACATGAGCGACAACAACAGCAAATCCATGGGTGACCTGTTCCCCGACCTCGGCCCGGAAGCCCCGGTCATCTCCGGGGTGGCGCACGACCGCAGCGAAGCGCTGGCCACCGTGCGCGGCGTTCCGAACGAGCCCGGCATGGCGGCGAAAGTGTTCACCGAGCTGGCGACGGCCGGTGTGAATGTGGACATGATCGTGCAGGCCGGCGCGTCCGTGGGCACCGCGGAGATCTCCTTCACCGTGCCGGAATCCACCGTCAAGGAAGTCGAGAACGTGCTGATCGACAAGCATGACGAGCTGGGCTACAAGTCGTTCGACATCAACAGGAGCGTCGGCAAGGTCGCGGTCGTGGGCGTTGGCATGAAGACCCATTCCGGCCTGGCGGCCAAGTTCTTCACCGCTCTGAGCGACAAGGGCATCAACGTGCTGATGATCTCCACATCCGAGATCCGCATCGCGGCGCTCGTCCCGCTCGACCAGCTTGACGACGCCGTGCGCGCGCTGCACACCGCCTACGGCCTCGACGCCGATCAGGTCGAAGCCGTGGTCTACGGCGGCACCGGTCGCTGATTTTTGACGCAATCGCGTAATTGACCACCCCGCCCGCTATGCGGAATATCTCCGACAGCAGGAGCCGGCTGGGTGGTCAATTTATCTGGTTTGAGCGTTCTTACCTCCTCCTTCCGTATTCATTCGCGCTCCTGAGCCGAAGGAGGAGCACATGGAACGTTCCAACGGAATTATGCGGCTCCTTGTGGCAGCGACGGTCGCCGCCATACTGCTGCTCGCCATGGTCATAGTCGCCGTGATCGTTACGGTACGATTCCGCCGTAATCCGCGCGGCAATGCACGTCACCTGCGTTGGTGACGACACCCGATATGCCGAACGGCCGGGTTGACTGCGGAATCAATCCGTGGTCAACCCGGCCGTTCGATGGTCTCCAGCCGCAATTTCAGTCTCAGCGGCAGGCTGCCGTCACTTCGCGCTGATATAACCGAGCGCCTTGAGCATTTCGGCGCATTCGAGCGCGCCGCCGGCGGCACCGCGCAACGTGTTGTGAGCCAGCCCCACGAACTTCCAGTCAAAGATCGAATCCTCGCGCAGACGGCCGATTGACACGCCCATGCCGCCCTCGTAGTCCACATCGAACTTGACCTGCGGGCGGTCATCCTCGGTGAGGTATTGGATGAAGTGCTTCGGCGCGTGCGGCAGCCCCAGCTCGGACGCCTTGGACGTGTAGTTCACCAAGCGGTCGACGAGCTCTTCCTTGGTGGCCTTCTTGCCGAAGTTCAGGAATACCGTGGCGGTGTGGCCGTTGAGCACGGGCACGCGGATGCACTGCGAAGTGATCTTGAGACCGCCGTCGAACGGCACGATCTCGCCCTTGTCGGCATCCACGTGACCGAACACCTTGAGCGGTTCCTTCTCGCTCTTCGCCTCCTCGCCGGAGATGAACGGGATGATGTTGCCCACCATCTCAGGCCAGTCCTTGAAGGTCTTGCCCGCGCCGGAAATCGCCTGATACGTGCTGACGACGACTTCGCGCGGCTCGAATTCCTTCCACGCGGCCAGCGCCGGCGTGTACGCCTGGATCGAGCAGTTCGGCTTGACGGCGATGAAGCCGCGCGTGGTGCCGAGCCGCTTGCGCTGGTGCTCAATCACCGCGAAATGCTCCGGGTTGATCTCCGGCACGACCATCGGCACATCCGGCGTCCAACGGTGGGCGCTGTTGTTGGAGACGACCGGGGTCTCGGTCTTCGCGTACTCCTCTTCGATTGCGCGAATCTCGTCCTTCGACATGTTCACCGCGGAGAAAACGAAATCGACGCCATCGGCCATGCCGGCCACATCGGCGACGTCATGCACCGTCATGCCCTTGACGTACTCGGGCATCGGCGTTTCCATCTTCCAGCGGGGGCCGACGGCCTCTTCATAGGTCTTTCCCGCACTGTGCGCGGACGCGGCGAGTTTGACCACCTCAAACCACGGGTGGTTCTCCAGCAGTGTCACAAAACGCTGGCCGACCATACCTGTGGCGCCAAGAATGCCGACCTTCAACTTTTCGGACATAACAACCTCTGGGTTTGATTCGGTTTCCTATACAAGCGGCCGCAGTGACATGGCCGCACCTATCCAATGGTACGGAATGCGCGGAACAAGACGGGCCGCTTTCCCGAATGATGGCCGTGTTCGCCGATGGGTGGGTGCTGCGGCCGGGATTCGCGGTACTCTGGAAGCATGTCAATAGCATCGCAGGAAGCGCAGAAGCAGCTGGATCGTATCGTGGCGCTGGGTTACCCGGACGTGGCGGACATGAGCGCCGCCGCGTTCCGCGCGCTCGCACGGCCGCTGATCCATGCGTTGGAGCATACCGATCTGGGCTCGAACATCCTGCTGATCCCCACGCGCGAGCTGGTGTCGCCTGAGTCGCTGATCGCCCGAACCAGCATCAACCGCATGGCCGGTTTCACGACAATGCCTCCGCGCGACATCGCAAGCTTCCTGCCGCAGGACGGGTTCGAGCCGCCGGAAGGGCCGTTCTATCTGGTTGTCGAGCCGCATACCGGCACCTGCTACATCAATCGCGAGCCGGACGTGGCGCGCAAGCTCATCGATTCCGACGAGCGCACGCCACTGACCCTTGAAGAGGGTCTTGCCATTGCCACGCAGCACCCCGATTGGCTTGAGATCAAGAACGGGTTCAACCTGCTCGGCTCTCGCAGCGCCGACGGGCGCGTGCCCAGCATCTGGATGAGCCAGAACGCGCCGCGTCTGGGGGCCGTGTGGCCGAACTCGCGGCACACGTGGCTGGGTAACGCCTACTGCATGGCCCGGCGCGGCGTGAGTCTGTTCCACTGAATTTCGCTGGAGCGCTTGTCTGTCGCCTTCGCTGGGCCGCCGCACGTGTCACTGTGCGAGGGTGACCGATGAATGCTTGGTGTTTCCTGATATGTGACACTGTGTTGTACGACGCCCGGTTTTATGATGTTCTTGATGTGTTCGCGAGCGCTTTCGCGCCGGCGGGCAATGATGAGAGACGCCATTGGGCGGGGGGAGAAAGGCGGACACGCATGAAGTGCCCATATTGCGGGAATGACGAAAGCCCGGACAGCAAATTCTGTGGGAACTGCGGGCAGCCGCTGCAGCAACAGGTATCACAGGCCGCGCCGGCGTCGCAGCCCGCAGTATCGCAGATGCCCCAGCCCTCTGCGGCGCAACAGCCGGCGACTCCAGCTGTACCACTGCCAGGCGGCGGATTCGCGCCGGCTCCTGCTGCACCTCAGGAGCCGCTCCAGCCTGTTGCCCAACCGGCGTGGCCGCAAGCCCAGCAGTTCGCCCAGCCGTCAGGTGCCGGAGTCTCGACTCCGGCCGCGCCCGCAACCCAGCCATCAGCGGCGACGCCGGCCGTGCCAGGGAAAACGCCGAAGCCCAAATCCAGGGGCAAGCTCATCGGCCTCATCGTGGCCGTGGTGATCGCCCTCGCGTTGGGTATCGGTCTTGCCCTGTTCTTCACGTATCGCGCGGGCATCTGGGGCGGAACCCCGCTGCCTACCGCCGAAGAGATCTCCGGTGCGTCCGGCGGCGAAGCCACCGCCGATGACGTGGTCACCCAGCTGAAAGCCAAGGGTGTGAAGGCATCGAAGGCGATCATCTTCTCCGGCAAGAAGAAGGGCGTGTTCCTCGGATACGAGGGCATGAAGCCCGGCGATCGCGTCCAGAAGGACGCCGCGGTAATCGTCCAGGAGTCGGGTGGCCCCGGTGTGCCCAAGAACACGATGGGCAAGCAGGCCACGAAGGTCGTATCCACGTTCAAGACGATGGGTGTGCCGGTACATTACAAGCAGGTACCGGTGTCCGACACCAAGAAGAAGCCAATTGGTTCCGTGGTGGCGACCTACCCCGCCGAAGGACAGGCGCTGTCGGACGGCGACAAGGACGACGGCATCTACATCGGCGTCGCCACGAAGAGCGACGGCGGCGCCATCAGCATCGACATCGTCGGCCGGGACGTCGACACGGTGAAATCCGAACTGGAAAGCCAAGGACATGACGTGACGCTCGTGCCGCGCCTCGCCTCGAAGAAGTTCGTCGGCAAAGTGTCCGGTTCCGACCCGATGCCCGGATCCACGGTAGCGGAAGGCGATGCGGTCACGCTGTATTACGGCATCGACGCCAGCGGTGTCAAGGACGCCTACACGGTTCACGATTCCCCGGAGACCGGCGGCGACAATCTGCTCGGTGTCTCCGGTGTGGCCGCGGGAACGTGGTGCAACAACTCCGGTGACTGCATCACGTTCAAGGATGGCGGCGATGGCAGCGAAGGCAACTCGTACATCCCCTATCCGAAAGGTCGCGACGGTACCGAATACGGCGAGTACGAGTCGCTGAGCTCCTGCGATGCCATCCAGCAGCCGTACTGCTCCAGCCCGAAAGCCGACTACCTGCTCACCGGTGACACCGGCGCGTTCGAACTGTTCCCGCGATCCAGTATGACGAACTACTGGTGCGGCACCAGCCAGGAAGACTCGAATACGGCAGGCGGCATCGTCTGCAACAACGGCAAGATGGTCGAAAACGGCGATTACAACAATATCTCCGGCGCGACGTATCACATGCAGGACTTCTATCTGGTCGTGCCGGTCGGCGCGGACCTGAACAAGCTCGAAAGCGACGGGTACTTTGACGCGGACGCGCTGGCCGCGGCCAAGAAGCAGAAAGCCGTGAACACGACCAAGCCGTTCCTGATCTACCGTGACCCGAAGCTCTACGACAAGACCACGGCGGACATGACCAATAACTCCGCCAACCCGTTCATGCCGTACAACGGCTACGTCGGCAGCAAAAGCGACATCGTCAAGATGAAGCCCGCTCCCAGCGACGACACCGTGTACTATCTGACCGTCTCCATCGACCTGGATTGGGGTGAGCTGCCCGACGCCGATGTCAAGTAACCGGGCGGCAGCGCCGGCGCGGACGGCGGTGCATCATCGGCCAAGCCCACCAAGGACATGAGCCTGACGGATGTTCGCACCGCACTCGGCAAAGGCGATTTCTAGCCGATAGCAGGCAAATACTGCCTGAAAGACGACAGTTGGTGCCTGACGTTGGACGACAAGGGCAAGGCCACCTCGGTTGGCTCGGGCAAGCTCATGCTGAGCCCCGATGATCCGCAGTCGGTCACGCTGCACGCCGGACGGACACGGGTGGTGACGGTTGGTGGAAGGTGCCGTCGGACGTCGGCATCGAGCTCATGGGGCCGGATAGCGACTATCGCTGCGGCGGCAAGAAAGGATTCAAATCCTGCTATGTGCCAGCCGGCATCAGCAGCAACAAACTGGAGGGACTGGCCGGCGCGAGCTACCAGTTGCCGACGTGTCAGGCCATGCCAAGCCTGACAGCTCCAAGCCGTTCCTGAAAATGGAGGGGTACCACATGAACGTCGTTCCCCCCCCCTGACGAGAACGTGCTGTACCTGACCGAGTAGAGGTAGGGCCGGCCCGGGGACGAGCCGGGTGGATATACGGCGGATATGAATAGGCATGGTGTCGACGATATCGCCGCCGGAACCATGCCCTTTGTCGTCTGTTTGCCGCCGCTGCGCTATCGTCGCAGACGCCGTGCGATGGAGCGCACGATTGCCGCGAAGCCGGCGGATAGGGTCAGGGCGACGGTGGCAAACACCTGCGGCCGGCGCAGTTCGTTGCGCAGGGTCGCGGCGCCCGTCACGCAATGATCCTCGAAGAACACGCGCAACTCATTGCCGCTGTAACGGCCGACCAGGTCGCCCCACGTGAGCATGCGGGTCTCATACGCGGCCGGGTCGTCCTCGCGGAACTCGAACAGGCGGATGCCGCGCAGGCGAGACTTCGGACCGTAGCATTCGAAGCCGCACGTCGGCGCATACCCTAGATCGAGGTCATGCACGTGCCCGACGAACGAGTTCTTGTGATCGTGCCCGCAGTACAACGCGAAATAGCCGCCCGCCTCGCGCAATGCGTCCACCTCGCCGACGTTCTCGTCAGCGCAGCCGATCGCCTCGCCGAGCCGTGACCCCGGCCGGCATACGGCGTCGTTGAGCACGTAGCAGCGCCCGGCGTAATTGCGGGCGCCCTCCACGGCGTTCGGCGTCCATGCCGGGACCTCGGTCAGGCAGTCATAGAATTCCTGCGGCGGAATATGCTGGAACGTGATCGACGGCACCGGTTCGCCATCGCCGTTGCGCTCGGCGAGCGTGCGCTGTACGTCGCCCAGCCATGCGATCGCCTCAGCGCTCGGTGTGCCGTAGCCGTCCGAATCCGCCAGGTCGAGTCCGCGCGAATGCGCCACATACCGCGGGTACTGGGCGTCATTCTCCTCCGGCTTGCCCGCATAATCGCCGGAATTGACCAGCATCACGCCCATCGCCACATGCTCCGAACCGTCGGAGGACAGCACGGGCAGCGCGAATGTGCCCGGCTCGATGGCCAACGGCGAGCCGCCGGCAGCATCGGCCTTGGGATTCAGGCAGCCGGGGAACTCGCGGTAGATGTCGTCCTGCTCGTCAGGCAGGATGCCGCACTGGAAGTCGTGATTGCCATAGGTCGCGGCGAACGGCACGCCCGCGTTGATGACCGGTCCGAGGAACGCGCTGAACGTGTCGCGCACTTTCTGCCGGGTGTCGTTCATCAGGTCGTCCATCGTGACCACATCGTCCTGCGGTGGCAGATCCGGATCGCGCCGCGCCGCGATGCGCCTGTGGATGCCGTGTAGCTTCGCCTCGATTTCGGTGACGAGACGTACGCGTGCGCCGGGGTTCTCGCCGCGCCGGCGCAGGAACGTGTCGATGTACGCGGGATCGTACCCGCGGATTTGATCGCCGGTGAACACCACCAAATCCGGCTTCGCCTCGTTGATTGCGGCCTCGATCATGCGGATCGTGTCGCGGTTGACTTCCGGGCCGTCCTGAATGTCGGCCATTTGCAGCACGCGGAACGTGCCGTCGTCGTGAAAACGCAGTGTCATGCCCTCCACTGTAGCGAGTCGCCCTGTGCGGCGCCATACTCTTCGCGAAGTCGCCACCACGCGTGGAGCGGGCGCCGCCATGCAGTCAACGGGCGTCCGGAGAGGGGCCGAAACGTTATCTCGGCAGGGTATCTACGTTTCGAGGGGGTGACTCGGACGCTCCGGAACATCTATCTGCATTTCGAGGGGTTGGTGGCCGAGTATCAATGGCATGGGAGCCGCATGATTCCAGTGGCGTCCATCATGCAATACCTCGAATATCGAGCAACGCCAACCCCTTGAAACGCAGATAGATGTTCGGCGGGCCTGAAATCACCCCCTCGGAAGCGAGATAACGCTCCGAAGGCCGCATGGATTGGCCGCATTCTTGATATCTCGGCGGTTTACCAGGGCGCTTCACGCTAGACTGATTAATTGCATGACCTATCGTGCGACGACAACATACGGCCGGCAGGCAACAGGCGCCGGCATCATCAAGTAAAGGAGGAGATATGGGTCAGGATCAATCATCAGTGTTTGATCTTGCGGCGGTCGCCGCGGCGTCCAATGGGGGGAACAACGACCCGCTGCTGCCTCCGGCACGATTCATCGGCGATCCGCAGAAGCCCAGCCGTATGCCCTACACCAAGGACGTCGCCCACGACAAGCAGGGGGCGCTCGACTATCCCGAGCGCACGGGGCCGGGGCAGCATCTGCACCGGGCCCCGCGCTGGTGCTCCGTCGATCTTCGCGACGGCAACCAGGCGCTCGTCAACCCGATGGACTCCGAGCGCAAGCTGCGCTTCTGGAACCTGCTCGTCTCCATGGGATTCAAGGAAATCGAAGTGGGCTTCCCGTCCGCCTCGGAGACGGATTTCGACTTCATCCGCATGCTTATTGAACGCGAGCTCATCCCCGACGACGTGACCATCGTCGTGCTCACCCAGTGTCGTGAGCACCTGATTCGCCGCACTTACGAGGCGCTCAAGGGCGCCAAGCGTGCGATTGTGCACTTCTACAACTCGGTCTCTGTGCTGCAGCGCGAGGTCGTGTTCCGCAAGAACAAGGAAGAGATCAAGAAGCTCGCCACCGACGCGGCCGAGCTGTGCAAGGACCTTGAAAACGAGGCCAAGGGCATCGACCTGTATTACGAGTACAGCCCCGAATCGTTCACCGGTACCGAGCCGGAATACGCGGTCGAGGTGTGCAATGCGGTCATCGGCGTCATCAAGCCGACTCCCGAGCACCCGATGATCATCAACCTGCCGGCCACGGTCGAGATGACCACGCCGAACGTGTTCGCCGATGAGGTGGAGTACGTGTCCACGCATCTTGACGACCGTGACGCCGTGGTGCTCTCCCTGCACCCGCACAACGACGAAGGCATGGGCGTGGCCGCCACCGAGCTGGCCGTGCTGGCCGGCGCTGACCGCGTGGAGGGCTGCCTGCTGGGCAACGGCGAGCGCACCGGCAACGTGGATCTGGTCACGCTGGGTCTGAACATGCTCACGCAGGGCATCGATCCGCAGATCGACTATTCGAACGTTCCCGAGATCCGCAAGACCGTCGAGTACTGCAACCAGATCAAGATCTCCGAGCGTCATCCGTACGCGGGCAACTTCGTGTTCACCGCGTTCTCCGGCTCCCATCAGGACGCCATCAAGAAGGGCCTCGAAGCCCGCGAGGTCGCTGCGGACCGAGTCGGCGCCGATCTCGACAAGTTCGTGTGGCTCGTGCCGTACCTGCCGATCGACCCGAAGGACATCGGCCGCACCTACGAGGCGATCATCCGCGTCAACTCGCAGTCCGGCAAGGGCGGCATGGCTTACCTGCTCAAGACCAACCACAACCTCGACCTGCCGAAGCGTCTGCAGGTGG
>OIER01001729.1_pt1 | contig 9889 bp, 10 predicted proteins | sample 1581801 | NCBI WGS metagenome assembly OIER01 (sample SAMN03281006, study PRJEB24777) | human gut metagenome | isolation source: fecal sample PR165 from 1 month old male Malay infant, vaginally delivered... | reverse complement strand
ATGAAGGAGTTCTCGCTTTTTTATGGTGTTAATGCAAGGAATTTGATGCAAATTACTAGCGAACGATAACACTCATAAAAGTTCATACAAAAAATAAAAAATACATATAAAGATCCGGTCATTGTAATTTTATTACTGACAGCATGCTGAAGGTTGATAAGCACTCAATCATGGATCATGTTGATTAGCTTCTCTCCTTATGCGAGGAGAAGCTAAAGTGCCGCGAGTCAGTGAAATAGTGTGACTTATCAAGTTGCTATTTAAAGGTTTAGCGATGAGCGGCGGCAGATGATTAGCATTCATTGGAAAATTTAAGTGGATGCATCATTATTGAAGAATGAATCAAGGATGCGGATTATTTTCAGCATCCTTGATTTTTTTCCATTCATTGGTTGCCCCTAGTGTTTCATTAAATACTTAGCTTGACTTGAGAGAGAAAGAAGGGGAAATGTTCATGAAAAAGATTGTTATGGTAATTTGCGGGATAGCAGTAGTTTGTTGGGGAGTTGCTAGTCTGCAAAGTGGGGCACTAAAAGCGGATAATTTACTTCAAGAATCCTCTGTCATAGAGACGACAGTTCCTGAAAGTTCTACCGTTCTACCGGTTGAACCTGAATCCGTACCGAAAGCATCGGAGCCGATTACTGAAACACCAGCACCAGCATCGGAAGTATCTGCTGTACCAGAGACTCCTGTGGAACAGCAGCCGGCAGAAAGTGCACCGATAGATACCATCCCAGAAATGCCTACACAAAGCAGCACAGTAGAACCACCGAAAAGCGATAGTTCAACTAGTGAAAGTTCCACAAGTAGTGGTACATCCAGTGAGAGCTCGACAAGTCAGAGTTCGACGAGCCAAACAGATACTACGTCCAGTTCGACTACTACACCAAGTGAGTCATCGACTTCTAGCAGCAGTGTACCTAGTGGATCGACTAGCTCTACTACTAGTAGTTCAACAGGAACGACCAGCAGTTCTTCAACGATACCGTCAAGTTCTGGTCAGGAACAGCCCCATCCTAGTACACCGTCTACGCCGAGACCAGTTCCAAGTCCAGCCCCGACACCTCCGGCTCCAAGTGAGCCTAAGGTTCAAACAAATACTGATGCTATTCAACAGCCGCCAGCTGCTTTTTCAGAGACGAGTACTTTACAGCTTCCAAGTGAGTTGAAGACATCTGAAGTTGCACAATCCGATCTAAAAGGCTATGAACTACCCTTGCTGTCAAGCTTTGAAAATAAAGCACAGGCCGCTTTGATTTATGACGGTATTAAAAAGCTTGGGATGGAACAGGCGAAGGATTTCAATGTGGAACAATTAGCCGCTAAGCTTTATAGCGATTTGTTTGCGATTGAGATCACAGGCACTCCAGAACAGGCAAGCGAAGAAATCAGTGTCGGTAGTCTGCTCTACCAAAAGAAAAACGACCAGCTTGAATTAGTCGGTGTCTATATTGGAAAAGAGTATTATCTGACAGTTGAAGATGTTGAAATCGCTGCTTCTGATGAATCAACGGAAACTGCGACGGATGGAGTTACAGAGCTTGATACAGAAAAGGCTGAGAATGAAGAGTCAGATAAAAAGGAAAAACAGCGACAGGTCGTTCTTCAGCCAATAAGTATTGATGAAGATTTATTGGTTCAAGCTTTGCCAACTGTGGAATTGACTGAATATGGACAAACAATCTTGGCTGAATATCCTGCTTCTATTAATTTTACTGAAAATGAAGGAGCGAAGAATTTTATTTCAACCATCGCGGAGGATGCACGTAAGCTGGGACAAGAATATGATGTCTTTGCATCAGTGATGATCGCACAGGCTTTATTAGAAAGTGGTTCTGGTACAAGCAGTTTGTCATTGCCGCCAAATTATAATCTATTCGGTGTAAAGGGAACTTATCAAGGTCAGGCTGTTTCAATGGCGACTCAAGAGGACCGTGGGAATGGCGAGCTGTACTCGATTAATTCGGCCTTTCGAAAGTATCCTAATTATGCTGCTTCATTAGGAGATTACGTTCAATTATTACGGGGCGGAATCTCTGGTAATGACGGATACTATAAAGATACGTGGCGCTCTACCGCAAAGAATTATTTACGATCGACACAGGCCTTAACTGGAAAGTATGCTACGGATACTTCTTATAATAGAAAGCTAAACTCGATTATTGCTGTCTACAACCTGACACAATACGATCGTGTCAAAGTTGATCAGTCTTCAGGGATTTTCATTAAGGGAAAAGATGAGATTCCTGAAGAATACCGAACGATGATGCGCTACCCGGATTATAACGGGGTCAATTACAACACTTCTGGTTCGTATCCAGTCGGGCAATGTACCTGGTACGCTTTTAACCGCGTGAAACAATTAGGCAAGAGCGTCGATGACTTTATGGGAAACGGCGGTGAATGGGGAACCAAAGGAAAAGCATTAGGCTATGAAGTCAGCCGCGAACCAAAAGCTGGCTGGTTGATTTCCTTTACACCAGGCACAGCTGGCTCAGACCCGCGTTATGGACATGTTGCTTTTGTTGAAGTGGTTCGACCAGAGGGAATTTTGATCTCAGAAGGCAATGTTTATGGAGGAACGGTGATTTCATATCGAGTCATTGATTCGAACTTAGCGAAATCAGATTTGGTTACTTATATTAAAGCAAAATAAAGGGGTGCCATCACTCATGGCAAATAAGCGACACGGGCACGCAGAGGATCCGTCGAATGACAGGAGGGCCATACTATTAACTGCCGGTCTTCTTATCATTCTATCTGTAACGATGCTGCTTGTTATGAGAGGACAATTACAAAAACACTATAGTGTCCACACGATTTCAGGTACTTCGATGATTCCGACGTTGACGGAAAAGGATCAAGTTCTCGTTAAAAAAAATGTTCAAGTTCAACGTTACGATATTATTGCTTTTTCAATGGATAAGGAAGAGGGGATGTTTGTCAAACGGGTGATTGGTTTACCAGGTGACAGTATGTTTGTTCGAAATGGTCGAATGGTTTTAGATCTCGGAGAACAAGGTGATTTTGAAACAACGAATACGTATCAGTTGTCACCAACTGTAGCAGATGAATTTCAAACGTTAAACAAAATTCCAGAAGATGTTTACTTCGTTATTGGCGATCATGTGGATGTTTCTAAGGACAGCCGGTCGTTTGGTTTTGTCCATCGAAAGTCAATCGAAGGAACTGTCCAATTCCGTTTTCCAGCGATTCATCTCGCTAAATTGGAATACTAAAAGAAAAGGGGAAAATACGTGATAATCATTAACTGGATTTGTGTAGGGCTCATCATTTTAGTGCTCCTAGTGTGGTTATATCGAATGGTTATCAACGTTCGATTGCAGATGATTAAGCCACCAAGAGATGCATCGGCGACTTTTCAGCGGAAGTTGGATTATGTTAAGCAAATTCAACAATCAAAGCATGTATCGGCGTTATTATTCGTAATCTTCTGTCTCGCAGTGGGAATGCTTCTAAGCACATACAGCCTGTTTCAGGTACAAAATCAGCTGTATGCGATGAATGAGCAGAACAATACACTGAAAGATGATGTCCAAGTAATGAAAAAGGAGCAAAAGAAATTAGTCAATAAGCTGCCTGTCAAAGAGTACCCGCAAGAGGGAATCGGCTTGCAGGATTATGCGTGGGACGAATTATTTTCTGATGATAGTCGTGAAAATCAATACGCAATGGAGAGTGATCTTTCCAGCAAACTCAGTCCTTACTTTGGGTTACCGACGACATTGATCGTCTTAGATATACCGACTCAAACGTTGAATATTGCCTTGGCTGGTGACTTGACCAGTGAAGACAATCGTCAACAAATTAAAGACAATATCACAGCCTTTGCTGCTGAAGCAGAGGGGATATCCAATCTAACACAGATCACCTTCCAGCTAAATGTAAGGGATGGGGAGAAGCAGAAACAAGATTATAGCTGTACTTTCTCTCGTGAGAATGGAGAAGATAAATTTTTAATGATTCAAGAAGAAGACTAACGGAAAGAAGGGAAAAAAATGGTAGCACAACAAAAAAAGAGCGGATGGTTTTTCAACAAGAACATTATCGATGAGATCAATTCTGTTCCAGAAGAGAGAGTTGAAAATGAGGAGCAAACCCCGCCGGCAGCGCAGGCGCAAACACAGGCGAAGCCTGCTCCCGCTTTGAAGATGGTTTCTGATAACACAATTCCAGAGACTCCAGAAAAGCAAGCGGAAGAAATCAAAGAGTTAAAACGTTTGATTTTTGAAAAGGAACAAGTTTTACAGAAATATAAAAAGGAAATGTCGGCACAAACTCAGCAGTTAACCAAAGAAAACGAGAATTATCGTCAATCTGTATTAAGGATGGGAGAAGAAAAGGCCCAAAATCGCCGCCAAATCCAAGATTTAGAAGCAGAGGTCCAACGAGCGCGTCAAGAAGTTCAACGACTGAAAGAGACACAAGAATTGGATCAGTTGAGACAGCAGTTGGAACAAGCTCTAGCAGAAAATGAAAAATTAAAGGATTCGGTAGCCCATTTAGCTACTGTAGAACAGGAGTTGGAAGAAATTCACGAAGAACATCAAGCACTAGTTGCCCAGCAAAAAGATGAAGAAATCCAACGACTAGAAAAAATCCATCAATTGGAAGGCCAGATCGATGAATTGATTGCAGAGATCAATGAGAAAGACGAAGAATACTCTCAATTAGATAAGGTAATCGTTGAGAAAGACCAAGCGATGGATCAAATGGCGGAAGAACAAGAAGCGAAAGAGCTTCAAGAAAAAGAACTCCTAGATCTAAGAGAAAAAGTTGCCGAGCTTCGTGCAGAAAATGAACAATTAAAAAAAGAAGCAGTTTCAGCACAGCAGGAAATCGGTGAAGTGTTGATTTCAGCACGAAAACAAGCCAATCGTATGGTAGAAAAATCCAAGATGGAAGCATATCGGATTATAGAAGAAGCGAAGAAAGAGTTGGCGATGATCAACGAGCAAGCCAAAGAGATTTCTGAAGAAGTAAACGAGTCTCGTCAGTCGGTTGCTTCAATGTATGAAGAGTTGCAAACTCGAGTAAATATCCTTGCGCAAGGAAAAATGCAAGAAGATGTAACGAAAATTCTAGACTAATCTATTCATAAGTTAAAAGAATGAAGGTATTAGCGTGTGCTGGTACCTTTTATTTTTATAGTAAAAAGCGGATTGTTTTCAGTTTTTTTTAAGGCTATACTTTAAGGTGATTGTAGTAGAAATACCCACTGTATAAACTATAAAACCAAAGGAGCGGATGAAATGAAATTAGCGATTATTTTGGAAACCAAAGAGCATGAGAAAGCTTGGAACGCTTTTCGATTTGGTGTAGCGGCTTTGAAGAAAGGGCATCAGGTGAAATTTTTCCTTATGGGGGAAGCCGTGGAAGTTGAAAGTATTGAAGACGATCAATACAATGTGCCAGCGGAAATGCAGAAGTTGGAAGAGCAAGGCGGCGAGCTATTGGCTTGCGGTACTTGCCTCAAATCTCGACAATTAGAGGATCAAACCTCCTGTCCAATTTCAACGATGTTTGATTGTGTTGAAATGGTGGAGTGGGCGGATAAGATCGTAACATTTTAAAAGCATAGAAAACTCCCTGACTTGAAAACAAAGTCAGGGATTTTTTTAATCATTCAGATTGTTTAATGCTGCGGCCATTTTTTTATTATCGTGTTTTGAGTAGAAATAAAAGGTGATGATATGCAGAATCAATGTAAGCAGCAATACGGCGATAAAGAACGGTCGGATCAGGTCGAACATCTGAGTCGAATAAAGATACACGCCTGTATAAGCGCAAAGCGTATTTAACACTGTACAGATGACAATATTGATTGAAGCTTTAAAGGTCGAATAGTTCCATAAAAAAGGATAGACGATCCCGAATAAAAGGCCGATTAGAACGCTAATTCCAACGAGATTCCAGATATAATGAAAAGGAATTTTTGAAGAGAAATCCGTGAGTGAGCAAAGAATAGTGATCCAAATAAACGATCCAAAGCCTGCTTGAAAGAAATTATTTTTTAATTGTTTGAACATGATAGTTCCTCCTTGATTTTCTTGGCATAGTGACGACTGACAATATAAGTAGAATCTGTTTTGGTGTGAACTTCTAAACGCGCGTGCTCTCCTAATTGGAAGGATTGAACACAGTTTAGATTTAAAATCTGCGAATTATTAATGCGATAAAAATTTTGACTCTCTAAAGTAACCAATTCCTTAAGCCGTTTTTGCATGAGATAGTTCTGCTGATTGATTAACTGGACGTTGACTAAATGCCCCATGGTTTCAAAAGAGACTATTTGGTCTAGCGGTAATTTGATTGAACGGTTATTTTTAGGATCAATTGCCACAATTTCCTGTTCTTGTTGCAGCTGTTTTTCAAGACGTTCGAGTTTGGCCCTGTTTTCAGGATTCGCAAAAATATCAATTTCGTTTAAGGCTTTTTCTTTCACCCAGGTAAAGTTGATGTTCATATGTTTCCCCCTTCTGTGACTTAAGCATAGCAAGGATTGTCAGCAGAAAGAATCTTTTTTTCGTTTGTTGCAGGAAAAGAGAGGTTTGTTGCAAAAATTGGCAATGTCAAATAGTTCTTGCGTCACAAAAACAATAAGTAAGTGGTGCTTTCTAGTATAATTTAGTTAGAGATCCTATCATCAAGTTAGGAAGGAGAAATCATCATGATCGCTAAGATTTTAAAAGCGCAAAGAAAAGAGCGGGGACTTACACAGCAAGAGGCGGCAAAAATTTTTCACGTGACACGCCAAACGATTTCGAATTGGGAGAATGAGAAAAATTATCCCGACATTCCAACGCTAGTTGCCATCAGTGATTATTATGAAGTCTCTCTTGATTATTTGATGAAAGGGGATGTGAAGTATATGGCTAAGATAAAGCAAGAGGCAAAGCTGTTGCAGTCGTTTCAAGTGGGTTTATTTTCTGTAATTTGTGCAGTTGCGCTGCTACTTTTTTCATTTGCTGGATTTGTAGCAGCGATCAATGGCGGAAGTCTGGCTGGAATCATTCCGATTCAGTTGTTGTTAACGATCGCTATGGGCTGGGTATGTGTGATCCACTTTAAAAACCTGAAGGATGTAATGACTCCTTCGGTTAAAAACACTGTTAGTATGTTTTTGCTGGTTACGTTGTTTCTCATAATTTTATGCACAACGCTCTTAATCCTGGCTGCGCTGGGCTATATTCATTTTTAAACAGACGATGTTGGTTTCTACAGGCATCTTTATTGCATTGACTAGGTGAGGACTATATATTTAGCGTGTAACGGATGACTCCCTGTTTTTTTAGCGAAAAATGGAAAGAACTTCAAAGAGAGAAGGAATCTAGTCATGTTTAAGACTGTTGAAAGAGAGGCCGTGACGGTTTACGGTTGGATTACAACTTTGAATGCGCCGAATTCTGCGAATGGATTGGCAGAAATGAGTAAACAGAAGATGCGGTCAAAAGAAGAATATGCCTCAAAGGTTGAAGAGAATCTGTTAGCTGTAAACGCAGTTATCGATGGTGAACAATGTTATCTGATTGGAAATACCGAAACCACAGAAACTCGTCCATCTGAGTTTGAATTGCCTGCGGGAACGTATGCCTGTTTTGACCTAAACTATACAGACCAAGTAGAGTTGGATCAACTGATCGGCCGCAACTATGGTGAATTGGCTCAAAGTGAAGATTTCCAAATTGCCGGAAATTTTAATTTAGAAGAGTACACAGGCGTAGGTAAGGTATTATTTTATGTACCTATTCAAAAAATGAAGAAGTAAGAGTGAGAAAAGGGATTCATTCTGAGTCTAGGGACTATCAAGGGAAATTCGATTGATAGTCTTTTTTTCAAGGTTAAAAAGTGAAGAAAGAGTCAAAATTATTAAAGCGGAAATAGGCGAGGAATGTGAAGAATTTTATTTTATAAGAGCATTTATCTGTATAGGGATAGATACATACAGAAATTAAATAGAATTCTTTTTTTTACACAATCTCAATATTCGGAATATATCAAAATTTTAGTTGAATTTAACGAAATGAGAGCGTATACTCGTGTTTATTGAGTGCTAAAAATAAATATTTTTCAAACAAAAAAAGATAACATTTGTTATCTATTTTTTGTCACACTCAAACACATAAATCAGCGGAAAATAGGAGGAAAAAAGATGCGCAGGGAAAAAAATAGATGGCTGATCGCTTTGTCAGGCGTAGCGATTCATCTATCTATCGGTTCAGCATATGCGTGGAGCGTATTCAAGGAACCAATTAAAGAGATGACCGGGTGGGATAAATCATCAATCTCTTTTGCATTTAGTTTAGCGATTTTCTGTTTAGGAACATCAGCGGCATTTATGGGGAAATTTGTAGAAAAATTTGGCCCAAGAAAGACAGGAACGGTCGCCTCGATTTTATTCGGTTTGGGAATTATCTCGACTGGCTTTGCGGTTTCTAGTCATTCGCTGCCAATGTTGTATCTGACTTATGGGATTATTGGCGGAATCGGTTTAGGAGCTGGGTATGTTACACCAGTATCAACCATGATCCGATGGTTCCCGGATAGAAAGGGCTTGGCTACTGGACTTGCCATCATGGGATTTGGTTTTGCTTCTATGATCACTGGACCGATCGCCCAACAATTGATGGTGCGTGTCGGTGTTCCTTCGACCTTTTATATTTTAGGGATTGCGTATTTCTTAGTGATGTTCACCGCTTCACGGTATTTGGAAAAACCGCCAGTTGGCTGGACGCCAGAAGGCTTTGAAGCGCCCAATCCAAAAGAAGAAGTGAAAATTCAATATCGCGGCGTGCAACTGACCGCCAATCAAGCGATTAAAACAAAAACCTTTTGGCTATTATGGTTTATGCTATTTTTAAATATTACTTGCGGAATCTCGCTTGTTTCAGAAGCTTCACCAATGGCCCAAGAAATTACCGGAATGACTGCTGGCATGGCGGCTACGATGGTCGGTGTGATGGGTGTATTCAATGGGTGCGGCCGGTTGGTTTGGGCCTTGATCTCAGATGTCTTGGGACGTAAGAATGTCTTCACGATTCTTTTTGTGATTGATATTATTGTGTTGTTAAGTTTATCAGTAGTAAGCTCGCCACTGCTGTTTGCCGCATTGATCTGTTTGTTGATGACTTGTTATGGTGCAGGCTTTTCGATTGTCCCTGCATATATTGGCGATGTCTTTGGTTCAAAGGAAGTCGGTGCGATTCATGGGTATATCTTAACTGCCTGGGCAGCGGCTGGGATGTTCGGTCCGATTTTTTTAGGGAAGATCACTGAAATGTTCCATTCATATACGAATGTTTTGCGAATATTCGCTGTTTTAGCATTGGTTGGTTTTGCGGCTTCCATGATCATTCGCGGATCAATTAAAGGTTTAGCGAAATCAACGGGTGATAAGACACCAAAAAGCTCAAATACTGAGCGTGCATAAAGAATCTATTCAAGGCGATTAAGACCAGCTGGTTTTAATCGCTTTTTTGCGAGTTTGGCTTTTCGCAGTATATAAAGTTTGAGATGAAGATGTCGTTTTTTATCAAAAACTGAACAAGTAGTTTAGCCAAATCGTATGCGCAGTGAGAATAAGATTAACTTTTTCGCTTTTTGAAAAAGTTAGTCCATTAATACGAACTAGCTGCGAGTTTGGCTTTTCGCAGTTTATAAAGCTTGAGACGAGGATGTCGTTTTTTACAAAAAACTGAACAAGTGGTTTAGCTAAATCGTATGCGTGCGAAACTAAGAGCATTTTTCGCGTATTTCGAAAAATGTTTATCATTCTATTGAGCTAGCTGCGAGTTTGGCTTTTTGCAGTTTATTAAGGGTGAGTTGTAGATATAGCTTTTATCAAAAAAGAACAAGAGATTTAGTC
>OIER01001723.1_pt1 | contig 9904 bp, 8 predicted proteins | sample 1581801 | NCBI WGS metagenome assembly OIER01 (sample SAMN03281006, study PRJEB24777) | human gut metagenome | isolation source: fecal sample PR165 from 1 month old male Malay infant, vaginally delivered... | reverse complement strand
GGGAACACTTTAAGGTGTTTTCAAATAACCCACGTACTCTGCTCTGAGAGGCCCAGCCCCGTTTTGATCCCATGGGCTTTCAGCTTCTTCCGAATGCGCCTGCCGACCCCCCATACATCCCCCACAGCCCCTATACCCAACACCCGCCGCTGCCGTTCGTTTTGGGACAAATCACCCACCCCGCCAGTCTGGCGCTGCCATTTTTTAGCGGCATGGTTTGCGAGTTTCGCCAGTGTCTTTGTCTGTGCAATGCCAACACCGACCGTCAGGTGCGTACGCTTCAGAACTGTAGCGCGGATCTCTTTCCCGAAGTCTGTCAGGTCACGACAATTTCGAACACCAGTCAGGTCACAAAAAGCTTCATCGATACTGTAAATTTCGACGCGGGGGCTCATTTCTTCCAGCGTCGTCATTACCCGGTTTGACATGTCAGCGTAAAGCTCATAATTGCTGCTAAAGCAAACAACGCCAGCGCGCCGGAATAAATCCTTTTGCTTGAAGAAAGGCTCCCCCATTGTAATTCCAGCGGCCTTGGCCTCGGCGCTGCGTGCAATTACACAGCCATCGTTATTCGACAGAACGACCACCGGCCGCCCCCTCAAATCGGGACGAAAAACCGTCTCGCATGATGCGTAGAACGAATTCACATCACAGAGAGCAAACATATTCAGCTCGCAGATTTAACGATGAAAGTCACGACGCCGAAAACGTCCAGCGTGTCTTCGCTGCCAACAACAATCGGGTTGTAGGCGCTGTTCATAGGATTGAGTTGCACGGTCGGGCGCAGCTGCAGGCGCTTAACTGTAAATTCCCCTTCTACCGCGGCGATAACGATATCTCCATGCTCAGCAGTGCGGGAACTATCCACCACCAGCAGATCGCCGTCGCTGATCCCAGCCTCAATCATCGAGTCGCCTGCAGCCTTGACGAAATATGTCGAGCTGGGATGAGCAACAAGAAGCTCATTGAGATCGATTCGCTGTTCAACGTAATCAGCCGCGGGGCTCGGGAAACCACACTGTACTAAGTCACTGAAAAGCGGGAGGGCGATACTTTCCCGCAGTTCTGTTGGCCTGATGAATTCCATTGCATACACCTTAAATACTGTTTTTATATACAGTAGTTTCATTTGAGTGAGCGCGCAAGACAGAGGTACTACTCTGACTGCTTAAAGCTTCGCCGTTTCGTTTCTAAGTTTCTATGTCGCTTCGAATTATGAATTTTGTAAATTTTTTGGCAGTAGCTCTTAGTGAGCAGATTTAAACTGCCGCCCATTCCTCCTGCGATGGGCAGCAATCTACTCACTGGATGCCTGTGTAGTTTTTTACGAACCTGATTGGCTAAGCTCAGACGCATCTTTCACCGCTTTAATAACATCACGAGCCTTTTCCGGATCGTTAAGCGCCAGTTCCACCAGGTTGAATAGTTCTTTGATTGCTTCAGTATGGTACGCGGCAGCCACGCCTGATGTATCGAGAAACTTAAAATTCTCAATCACCATGCCGTCGCTAAACTTGCGGTCTCCGTATGTCTTAACTGCATCAGGACACCACTTTTCAACATCCTGGGCAATTAGGCCTACGCCCCGCCCACCATCCTGAATATCATACGTTACGCCACGCAAAGAGAGTACTGCAGCAAGAGGTTGCGCTACCGGCTCAATATTCGACTTGTGGCGCTCGTCAGAACCATTAACCCAGGCGCCCTGAGAAGTGGCAGAGCCATCGTAATTAAAGCTCCACATTTTTGCACCGGTGCCATAAGATGCGCCGTTATAGTAGATGGAGTATGTAAGCGTATTGGTACCTGAACCGCGAGTTATCCCTGCAATCCATCGGTCTGCATACCAGTTATACTGAAACGCGCCAACAAATCCTGTAGCGCCAGTGTTTCCATCACCGGATATGGTCAGAATGTTATTATCTTTGCCAGTCCCCTGCTGTACTTTTCCTTTCAGCACAAAGCCTTTTACCATATCGACATCAAGGCCACCATTTGCGGAAATAACAGAGTTAGCATCAGCAGCAATTGGGGCACCTTTTAAATTCAGCCCGCCTGTTAGTGTCCCGCCAGTTTTTTGAAGGGCACCAGTGATGCGAGAATCATCGCCGGCAGCTACGGTACCAGTTACCGTCCCAACACTCCTGGTGGCACTGTCTCCCAAATCGAGGTTTTTGCGAGCGTCCGCGGCATTCGTTGCACCTGTTCCGCCCTGGCTGATACTGAGTGCGGTAGTCAGGCCGCTTAGGCTGGTTATATCGCTGTTAGCCCCTTTCTTCGCCAGAGATTTTTGACCCGGCACGGTAACGGCAGTGCCGTTGATAGTGATGGTGACATCAGATGTCCCGTTCATTACATCAGCGAACCCGCTCATGTAGCGCTGGTACATCGTGAAGGTTTCAGCGATATCCTGCGCCAGCCCATCCACGCTCAGACTGTCACTCAGAAGAATGGCATATTTGGTTCCCGCAGGGATTGCAGGGTTAGCAGCTGGCGTAACGGTGAGAGAGGTTGCGCCGCCGATAGCGGTGATCTGGAAAACCTGCGCTGGGCTGGTCAGCGCGATGACGGTACAGCCGTTACGAATCAGCGAGCCAGCTGCAGTGAAGTTTGTGCCGGTACCTGTAAGGGTGTTTCCGCTGATGGCAATAGTGCCAGTGGTATAAATCATGTTTTCTCCAGGCAATAAAAAACCCCGCCGAAGCGGGTTATAAATCAGGTTGAATATCAGAAGGTCAGGCAAAAGAGCCAGTACCGCGGGTAATTGTTAATGTCGGGGATGAAATGATTTTGCTGGACGTCCCGGTGCCGGTAACCGTTATGACGCCGGTTACAGTGGCTGAGGTAATCCCCTTCACTGCATGTCTTACGGTCATCCAGAGCCCACTGTTCCCGGCTGGCACATTGATTGTGCCTAAATCGCGTGTATTCCCGTTGATGCTGAGAGTGATGGAGACCGTTGTGGTGCCAGTCACTGAAGAAACATAAATCAGCGCCTCAAGAAGTGCTGATTTACTCAGTGCCGCTGATGAGGAATCCGTAAACGTGATTGTTTTTGTCGCAACCCCGCCGCCAGAAATATTGACGTCACTGCCAATCCCCACGTTTGCAATATCACCAACAAAAGTTGTCGCCTCTACCGTACCTTTAAAGCTGCCGTTAGTGGCGTATACCGTTCCCCGGATCGTGACGTTATTCAGCTCAGCGTTGCCACTTTTCGGCAGGTTCCAGCCAGTGCCAGCCGAGCCGCTAACGAAATTATCCGACTTCAGTGAATCAGTGATTTTCCCGAACTCAATACTGGCGTTGCGGAAAAACGCATCGTTAAAGAAAGCCTGTCCACCCTGGATAACAAACGGCAGAGTCACGGTCCCTCCCGCCTGAGTCATCACAGCAAAGCGGTCAGCCAGGAAGAGAACCTGCGACTGCATGCCAGATGGAGTATTCTCAACACCTATCCCCATACCAGCAGCATACTGTTTTCCGTTCGCATCCACGGCAACCTTGATGCTGTACATCGCCTTCAGGTCGCCGTTGACGTTCGCAATGGCCTGCGCGTTGGTGGTGATCGCTGAAGTGTGCCCGTTGATGGTCGCCGTAATGCCGTTTATCTGCGTGGCCGTGGCCTGCTGATAATTGGAAAACGTCTGGTTCAGGCTGTTGATTGCTGCCTTGTTGCCGTTCACGTCAGTCTGCAAACTCAGCAGCGAACGCGCTGTTGCCTCCCTGTCGCTTGCCATAACATTATCAATACGATCGATGCTGGCCTTACTGTCACCGTACTGCGCGCTGAGTCTCACCTGCTGATCAACCTGCGCCAGCGTACTCGTTATTAGCGCGATGGAGTTACTCTGAATGCCGCCGCTGGCCTTATCAGTTTGTGCACCCAGCTCTTCCAGGCGTGATGCCATTGAGGAATCGAGGTCCGTGACAACCTGGCTAAGGTCAGTGATTGATGCTGTATTCTGAGCACCTACAGCAGCTGCTGAATCAGCTTTGTCAGATGCGGCCTGAGTGGTAGCCGTCAATTGACTTACCGCAGAAGCGCGCGCTTCAGTTTCCGTAGCTAACGCCTGGCGAACATCAGTAATACCCGCTTCATTCTGTGCAGTTTTCGCCTCTAGACGAGTAACATCCGTGACGCGTGCCTCCGTCTCAGTGGCGATCACCTCCCGGAGCTGTTCGAAGGTCGCAGAGTTAGCGCCCTGCTGGGCTGTCTGCCGCACGACAACATCAGCAATAGCAAGCGCGTTGCCGATGATTGCTTCTGCTGTCTGCTTATTCGATCCAACCGCCGCTGCAAGACCGTTTGCATTCTCTTTGATTGCATCAGCCAGTTCTGCGAACTTTTCACTGCTCTCCACCGCGCTCTCGATCAGGTCTTTGAACGTCTCGGAGTCTTTAATTTCCTCCAGGATCACATCTGTGATGTCGGAAACATCGATGCTGGCTTGTCCTCGCACCCATTCTGTGTACCCTGATTCGTTGCCGCTGCGGTCCACCAGCTGCGCGCGGTACCAGAAAATCTGCCCAGCCTTAAGGCCCATCTGCTGATATTTGCGCTGCGGATAAGGCACATCGGCCAGCAGCATCGCATCGTCTTCGGTACCGGTCAGGCTGTACTGAATTTCCGTCTTCAGCGTGTCGTCGGTATTCGCCGGGAATCCCCAGTTCAGCTCGATACCGAATACCACGTTTTCAGAAGCGATGAAGCCAACCGGCTTAGGTGGATTGCCCACTTTACCCGTCAGCGTTTTCTCTTCTGAATAGCCCCATCCGGATGAAATTTCTGCGGCATTGATTGCGCGCACGCGCACCAGGTAGCGCCCGGCATAAATCCCCGGGACGTCGAATGACGTGGTGGAGCTGCGCGGTACGTTAACCCAGTTCCCGTCGTTGCGGCGCCATTGCGCTTCATAGGCGATAGCGTTCTGCGCCTGGTCCCAGCTCACGCGCATTGTTTCGACGCTGATGTTTTGCTGAACCACGGAAAACGAGCTGATCACGATGTTCGCAGGCGGCGACTGGTTACCCGGCGGGATCACGCTCACCGGCCGCTGGTCAATGATGGCTCCGGTATCGATACGGGCATATTTATCCGGATCGTGCGACGCGCCGGTGATTGAGAAAGTGCCATCCCCGTTGTCGGAGACGCTGACAACACGATACTGCTGCGCGTAGAGCTCGTCCGATTCAACCACCCAAACAGCTTCGGCCTGTGGCGTCTCACTGTATGCCGTGGTGACCGTGACTGATTCCCCGTTCACGGCCTGAATGGTCCTGCTCTGCGACGCTCCGGAAGGCAGGTTGAGAATAAGGCGATCACCTGCTGCTGCGTCTGCCACGCGGTCAAGTTTGATAACGCGACCGTTAACAGCGCTGATACGTCCGCCCATAACTTTTCCGGAAAGCAGCTCGTCTGCCACGGCGATGATGTAGCCTGGCTGCGGGATGTTGCCGTCCAGCCCGACATCAAACGAAACAACGCGATCCTTGTTGTTGGTGAGAATACCCCAGCGCCCCTTTCGGTTCGCTTCTGACTGTCTGGTGCAGCCGATGGCTGTCATTTCCAGCTGATTGAAGCCGTATCGCGCCACCAGCGCCTGCTCAAATACCGGCTCCATCGCGTCGGCATAAGCGTTACCCGGGTCTGACCATGAAACCAGCGCTGTGGTGTAGCGGCTTTTCGTGGTGCTGCTCGAATAGGTGAATCGACCGCCAACAACGTTAGCGCGCGTGTAGCTGTAATCAACATCGCGCGGCATGTCAGCCAGGGCCACAATCTGATCCCCGCCCCAGTAGGTCATGCCACGGAAGATAGCAGCAAAATCGCGCAGGACTGTGTAGGCGTCGTTCCGGTCCTGAATGTACACGTTGCAGGTGTAACGTGGCTCGGTACCGTTGCCTCCTTTGCCGTCTGGTACCATCTGATCACAATACTGGGCAACCTGATAAAGCGTCCATTTATCGATGTTAGCGGCAGTCAAACGGTGACCGAGGCCGAACCGGTCAGAAACAACCAGATCGTAAAAAATCCACGCAGGGTTATCCGTCCATGCCCACTTAAACGCCCCGGTCCATGTCCCGCTGTAAGAGCGGGTTTCCGGGTCGTAAGTATCAGGAACCCGAATAACGCGGCCACGAGGCTCACAGGAGATCTGAGGTATAGAGCCATTAAACTGGCTGGAGTCGAATTCAATGTAGAGAAGCGCGGTGTTCGGATATCGCAATTTCGCATCAATCACCTCAGTGAAGCTCTGTAGCGTCATCGTGTCGCCGATTTTCGCGCTGTTGGCGTCAGCGGTAATTTTGCGTAGTCTGATTGTCCAGGTGCTGCCCGCCTGAGGTAAATCAATACGGTGGCTACGTTCATAACCTGAGGTCGTTTTCCCGGTCACACTGGTATTGAGGACTGTCTGCCATGTCCCGCCGTCCGTCTGCAAGTCAATCGCATAATTAACCGAGTAACCAACCAGATCGCCATCGTCCTCCTGCTTGAAAAGCGAAGGCCATTTCAGGCGTAAACGAACCGCCGAAAGCTGTGTATTGGTGAAGGTTCGTGTCCACGCTGTACCGCTCGTTACCTCGGTTCCCACGCTGATTTCGTTTTCGGTACCGGGAATGCCCTGAATGTACTTCTGGGCCTGAGTACCCGAGCGAAATTCCCACGTAACGCCGCTGAAGTTTTGGGAGCCGTCGGCGTTCTCCAGCGCCGTTCCGTCCAGGTAGATATCCTTCCCGGTGAGCTGTCCAGCAAACTCCCCTTCCCCAAGCGCAACGAGGATCTTGGCCTTCGCTACAGATTGCAGATCATCAGGCTGTTCGGTAGGAGTTCGGGAGCTGGAACTCCCCCCTTTTCGTCCGGTAATTGTTTTAGCCATATCGCGCCCATAAAAAAAGCCACCCGAAGGTGGCTTGTAAAAAGGTTTGTTATCTACTGCTGATCTTCGACATAAATTCCTGCAGAAATAATCGCTCCGCCGATTCGACGCTTACCATAAAGCAGAGGCACCGGGTACCCCTGTGCCGCGGTGTTTGTAACACCGCCGAATGCATACGATGCACGGTTATCTGCGCTTTGTTTGCTGGCTATGCCTGATGGCTGTGGTGAAAGAAGCTGAATAACCCCACCGAGGACCAACGAGGCGCCAGTGGCAGCAGCAAACCCCGTCAATCCACCAGCAGCGAAAGCAGCGCCAATACCGCCAGGGCCAGTCAATACAGCAGCAGTAATAAGCACGGCCCCTAGGATTGTCTGCAAAAGACCAGCCTTTTTACTCCCTATTACTACAGGGACAATCCGGATCACTTCGCCGGTGACGGGAAAGCCGAGATCATCAACGCCAATATTCTTTTTATCTCTATAAACGGCATACGTCAGCCCTCGGGCTTTGCTTGTGTTTAAGAATTTCTCGAATCCATTGATGGTTTTCGCGAGTGCATTAATGGCTTCAGCAGTAGTGCGAACCAGACGGTGATGAACCCTTCCATATGTCTTAGCTAGCACGCCACTTAGCTCAATTCTTGTCATTACCTCTTGCATGCTGCCCCCATAAAAAAACCACCCGTAGGTGGTTTGTTAATTTACGCTCTCAAAGCCCAGCTTTTTTCCTTGCTTCTTCAAGGTAGTTTTCTTTCGACTGGTCTTTGTTATTTGCCTCGAAGTTTGGATCTACTATTTTTGATAATTTCTGGTCGATAGACTCAAGTAATTCAACCTGCCTGTTCGCTCTGACGCTGGCGCGGTTGATGAAAAACCAGAGAATTAACCCAATAAAAATACCGACGAAGATCCAACCAAACCCAACTGTATACATATCGTTCTCCTTGCTGTGTACTACACGATAGTATCAGTGACAGTTTGTTAAATAAAATTCTGATGTCTAAGAATCTTCATCGTCCTTTCCTGCCAGTAGCCCCCATACGGCACGCGCTGGCTCAGATGTCCGTACAGGTGGTGCAGCAGCATATTTCCCTCCAGCAGAATTCCCGCGTGGTTCCACTTATCAGCCTGGACCTGCATGATCACCATATCGCCGGGTTTCGGTGGCCCGTCGAATTCACGGAATCCGCACTCATACCAGCAATCCTGATAGAAGTTGTCTGGATAGTCGTTTTCCCACCAGGGATAATCCACACGGTAATCGTGGAGCTCGATACCATGCGTTTGCCGGAAATAGCTCATTACCAGCCCCCAGCAGTCGAAATGTCCAAGCACAAACGGACGCTCCAGCAGCGGCAGTTCTCCGCGCGGCTGGATGGTGCGTAAATCACCCTCCGGCCAGCTCACAATATGCCAGGGCAGCAGCGTTGCATCACACTGTGCCTTATCCAGCTCGCTGGCCTGCGTCGTCGCATCAGGATGGCTGTGAACAATGGCCACCACCGTCCCCCAGTCTTCTGCCGCTGCGTAATCTTCGGGGGACAGGTGAAAATGTTCAGTCGGCTCTGCTGCGAGATTACGACAGGGAAAATAGCGCTCAACCCGGCTTTTCTGTGCCACCACGCCGCAGCACTCGCGCGGATATTCCGCTGCAGCGTGTGCCATGATGGCATCAATGGTTTTCTGGCGCATATCAACTCCTGATAAGAGATGTACCGGGGAAACCACCGAACGGCAGCTCGTTGCTGTCTCCGTGCCGGAGCTTGCAGGCCGTCAGCGTGCCGTTGCAGATATCCAGCGAGGGATCGTCAACCGGATTATTGTTTTTGTCGAAATAGCGCGTTCCGGCATAGTCGCAGCCGTCGCCGGTCCGGTACTTGTTCCGGATGCACCAGCTGCATAACGAATGCAGCTGCCGCGTGGGTATCATCTGGCCCTGTAAATCCATCGGACTGGAAAGCGTAAATTCGACAACTTCATCCGTCTCGGTGCTTCTGGCATCGATATAAAAGACCTTCAGCTTTTCCTGTGACGGGTCTGCAGTGGGATTTCCCTGCGGAAAATTTCTGGCGTCCAGATACTTCGCCAGCGTGTCGTGGATACTCACTTTTGCCTGCAGCAGATCGTCATACGCCAGACAGAGCGCTGAGATCGAGCTGTCAAGGTTCGCCACACTCAGTTTTGGCTGTGGGCAGGTACCGTCCGTGGTCGCTTCAATGCCCTCAACCTGACACGGCCAGGCTTTATACTCCTCCCCCTGCCACCAGATGGACTTCGCCGGAAGTTTATTCTCATCCCCGCCTGCAGCTTCAATCTCTTCCGGGGTATGCGCGATGTTATGTGCGTGGAAGCGGAGTACATCTGACATACCGAACGCTGTGCCATCGACAGAAAAAAGCCGGACTTCATTGCCCGGCTCAAGTTTTTGATAATCAGCATTAAGACTCATGGTGCAAATGCCTGTTCAAACGTTGCGGTTACGGTTATCACTTTTACGTTTTTAACCACCTTTTTGAGCGTGTCAGCCTCGACACGCCACAGCGCGGTATCGCCGAAAGGCGGTGTGAAAATAAACGACTTCACTTTATGCCGCCGAAGGAAAGCGTGAATTTCATTCGCTGTAGTCGGATCCCCCGAAAAGGAATATTCATAGGTACGAATCTCATCATTCAGGCCGGAGCCGCTCACCTGTGCGTACCCGTCGCCGAACTGGACCTTCCTGACTGTGTCTTTGCTTCCCTCGGTGGGCTGGCTGGAAACCTTAATGCCCCAGGGGAATGTTTCTATCGTCATAACTGTTACCTGCGATTGGTCGCATTCCAGATAAGCCCACCAGGCTGGATTGCCCTGGCGATACCATCGTTGACAGATTTGTTAATCACCTGCTGATACGCCTTACCCAGCCTGTCTCCGTCGTTTTGCTGCTGTGCGTTACCGGAAGCATTCTCGACCTTCACCGGGGCATATACATTGACACCGAAAGGTGCTGCCGCCGGGCCTGTACCACCGCCCCCGACATAC
>OIER01001716.1_pt1 | contig 9958 bp, 6 predicted proteins | sample 1581801 | NCBI WGS metagenome assembly OIER01 (sample SAMN03281006, study PRJEB24777) | human gut metagenome | isolation source: fecal sample PR165 from 1 month old male Malay infant, vaginally delivered... | reverse complement strand
CGACTGGATTGGCCTGGGGTACGATGGTCGCTCGCTCCAGGCCGTCGAACAACTCGCCAGTCTACGCCTGACGTCTAATTTCAGTACCTTGCGACCATGCGATCAGGTTGAGGCTGCAGTAGGCTGGAAGCTGGCGGTCGATCGCCATGACGGGCCAACGGCGCTGATCCTCTCGCGGCAGAATCTGGCGCAGGTTGAGCGCACGCCTGAGCAAGTGCAGCAAATTGCCCGCGGCGGCTATGTGCTGAAGGACGGCGGCGGTAAGCCGGATGTTATCCTGATTGCTACCGGTTCAGAAATGGAAATCACGCTGCTGGCGGCGGAAAAACTGACCGGCGAAGGCCGTAACGTGCGGGTAGTTTCTCTGCCTTCAACCGATATCTTCGACGCCCAGGATGAGACGTACCGGGAGTCGGTCCTGCCGGCAAACGTCAGCGCGCGCGTGGCGGTAGAAGCCGGTATTGCCGACTACTGGTACAAGTATGTTGGGCTGAAAGGGGCGATTGTTGGGATGACGGGCTATGGGGAGTCGGCTCCGGCGGACAAGCTGTTCCCGTTCTTCGGCTTTACGGTAGATAACATCGTCGACAAAGCACACAAGGTGCTTAACGCGTGATCCACAATGTGGGCCAGGCATCTGGCCCATGCCAGTTATCACAACTTGGCTCCTGGGCATAGCGCACCAGGCGAAAACGCTGACCATCGTAGCGCCAGCGGGTCTGGATACCGCAATCTGCCAACCCTCGTCCTTTAGCGAGGGTAACCAGCTCCCGCGACTTTTCGTCAAACGCAGCGTTGGTCAGCTCCATATCGCGACTTTCCGCATCCGTTTTAAAAGGCAGACTTAACCGTACCGCGCGTGAAGTCAGCGGGGTTGTACGTGAAACCACCCACGCCAGATCGATAGTGTTATACGCTCCGGCCTCACAGCCAATCATCAGCAGCGCTTTATCATCCGTTAGGGCCGTGACGCGCATCTCGCGACGCAGCGGATCGATAGAGCAACGAATACCGTTGATTCGCCAGTTACCATAGTCCAGCAGTTCACTGCGCTCTTGCTGTGTGAGAGGCGTTGGCGTTGGGTTAATGACCGCTACGCCTTTCAGCGCGGGGGCAGGAGGTACACTGAGCGGAGGCTCGTCACCTTTTTCGATCCATGCGGTTTCGCTGCCAACCCGTTTTTGCTGGGCATCGATAAACAACAATGCGGCTTTTAGCCCGACCAGCGAAAGATTTTGCGCACCTTTTTGCAGGGTAATCGCCTTCGCGTCCTGTACGGTTTGTAAAAATGCGCTAATGGTGGCCGGATCATCGGTCATCAGTTGCCATGGGGTAACACGCCAGTGCTCGCCGCTCAGCGAGAGCGGCGCACCATCCAACAACAGACGCGGCGCAATATCGCTCTCTTTGACGTTGGACGATTCCAGCCCGCCCAGTTCAATACGCAACACGGCGTCAGTATGTGCCCCGGCGCTGCGGCTCAAGGTCATGACCAGGCCGTGGTGCTCTCCGGTATTGCGCGCCACGCAAAAATTTTGGTTATTACACGTCACCTGCCAGTCAGAAAACGCCTGTTGCGCGGGCGCAGCCCAGAGCAATCGGGCTGGTAGCAACCCGAGCAGGAAAAGGAGAATAACGCGATAGCGCATGGACGGTACAACCCCGAAGTCAAAACACACAGCCTAAGCGGTATCTTCCTTGCGCGACTGATGTGGCTCAATAAGAATTGTCGGATTGGCCGTAAATTTGTAAAGAAATATAAATCCCGCGCATTAGTCCATGAGATGCGACGACTGCAAATAGTTCAACAATAGCACCGTTTTACCGTCACGGATCTCACCCGTTTTGATCATTTCCAGCGCCTGTGTGAACGGCAGTTCCAGAACTTCAATATCTTCATCTTCCACACCGCCACCAGCGTTTGCTCGCTGGCTGTCACTGTATTGTGCAATGAAGAAGTGGATTATTTCCGTCACGCCGCCCGGCGACATGTATAACTCAAACAGTTTGCGCACTTCGCCCACTTCAAATCCGGTCTCTTCAATGGCCTCTTTGCGAATGCACGCTTCCGGTTCGTCGTTATCCAACAGCCCAGCGCAGGTTTCAATCAGTTGACCATCTTCATTACCGTTGACCCAGGTGGCGACGCGGAACTGGCGAATTAAGACCACCGTTTTCTTCTCCGGGTTATACAGCAGGATTGTGGCACCGTTACCGCGATCGTAAACCTCGCGTTTATGACGAATCACCTCCCCAGTGCTACGGATCAGGTCATAGGTGATATTGCGCAGGATGAAGTAGTTATCGGAGAGGACTTTATCTTTGATGAGGGTAATTTTTTGCGACATACCGGCTCCACAGCAAGAAGTGAGAAATAATACTACGCCGTGAAACCGGGTTTGTCTTGGAACAATGTAGGCCTGATAAGCAAAGCGCCATCAGGCATTCATGCGGCACATTGCCGGATGACAACGCTAACGCGTTTTATCCGGCCTGGACGCCGATTAGTGAGATTTGACTGATTTTACGCCCAGCCAGTCGACGATCCCCTGGGCGGCGTGCCGCCCCTCCGCCATGGCCGTCACCACCAGATCCGCACCGCGTACCGCGTCGCCACCGGCAAAGATTTTCGGGTTACTGGTTTGGTAACGGTATGCGCTTTCAACATCGGCGGCAATGCGCCCCCAGTTATCGACCTTAACGCCATGCGACTCCAGCCACGGCATGCCGTGTGGGTGAAAACCAAACGCCATGATCACCGCATCTGCGGGCATCACAAACTCACTCCCGGCGATGGGAACCGGGCGACGACGCCCCTGCGCATCAGGTTCGCCAAGTTGGGTACGTAAGAAACGCACGCCGCTGACTCGCCCATCGGCATGCAACACCAGCTCAACCGGCTGGACGTTAAACTCGAAGTTTGCCCCCTCTTCCCGGGCGTTCTTCACCTCTTTTTTCGAACCCGGCATGTTGGCTTCATCACGACGATAGGCGCAGGTCACCTGGCTTGCACCGTGGCGCAGCGCGGTACGTACACAGTCCATGGCCGTATCGCCTCCGCCCAGAACCACCACGTTCAGTCCGGCGGTATCGATAAACGGTTCTTCAGGCAACTCATCCAGCCCCATCACCTGCTTGGTGTTGGCAATCAGGAACGGCAGCGCATCATATACGCCTGGCGCGTCTTCATTTGGCAGGTCCGCCTTCATGGAACGATAGGTTCGCCCCCCCACGAAGACGGCACCGTAATACCCCAGCAGCTGTCGAAGTGCGACATCCTGACCCACTTCACAGTTAAATTCGAAATGAATCCCCATATCGCTAAATATTTAACGGCGACCCGACGACAGCGATTTATCCAGTTGAAAGGCCGGAATACCGAACGACAGCAAGCCGCCAATTTCAGGATGGCGATCGTAAACGGTGGCCCTGATACCGCTACGCGCCAGCACATCCGCGCAGGCCAGACCCGCCGGACCCGCGCCAATAATGGCAACACGCTTGTCCACTTTCTGCACATGGCTTAAGTCCGGCCGCCATCCTTTACTCAGCGCCCGATCGGAGATGTAACGCTCAATATTACCGATGGTGACTGCGCCATGCTCACTACGCACCGTGCATGCCCCTTCGCAGAGTCGATCCTGCGGGCATACACGCCCGGTCACCTCCGGCAAGCAGTTGGTTTGATGTGAAAGCTCAACCGCGGCATCGATGTTTCCGGCTTTGACCAGCTCAATCCACTGCGGAATGTGGTTATGCAACGGACAGGTCCATTCGCAAATACTGTGGTCGCCGCATTTCAGGCAGCGAGAGGCTTCCCGCTCCGCCTGCGCCGTACGAAACGGCAGATAGATCTCTTCAAAGCTGGTTTTCCGGGCATCAATCGCCAGTTTATCCGGTTCACCACGCGCAGGCGTCGCCTGCATTTGCTCACGTTTGGTGATGACATGTGGAACAAAATCGGTAGTGCTGGCGTGCCATGGCTGGCTTTCCAGACTTGCGGTACGCAGCCTGCGCGCTTTTGACAGACCGGTAAGCGAATTTTCCGTCACCAACTGTAACGCCTGCGCCGGGCAGTTCTCTACGCAGGCGGGCCCCTGCTCACGCCCCTGGCACAGATCGCATTTGTGCGCGGTGGCTTTCACCTTCCCTTTGGCGACGGGAGTGAGTACGATCTGCATCGTGCCGAAAGGACAGGCAACGACGCACGATTTACAGCCAATGCACTTTTGCGGGTTCACCTGAACGCTGTCGTTATCATGGCTAATTGCCCCATTTGGGCAACTTCTGGCGCAGGGTGCATCTTCGCAGTGGTGACAGGTCACCGCGCTGCGCTGCTGCTGATGTTTAATGACGGTAATTCGGGGCTGAAAATGCCGTTGGCTCAGGACATGCTGTTCGCCATTGTGAGCCATGACGCAAGCGACCTCACAGGCATGGCATCCCAGGCACTGCTGGCTATTGACCATAATAAAACGATTCATGGCTTCCTTCTTTTTTGGTTGCAAAAACCTTATTCTTTATAAGAGTGTTATTAACCGACACGGAAGGAAGCGGCAATGTTCATTTGCCCAGGAAGCACAACTATTTATGCAGAACCTGTGGCAGATCAATTTATTTCATCGCATATGAAATTGTGTTTCAGTTACCATCCAGTTTCATGGCGTTTTATTAACCTTTATCAAATACACCGCATCGTTCACGCTGTTTTCAGGCGCGACGTGTATTGTGTGAGGATGCACAAGTGACGGTAAAGCGTCCGGTCTCGGCCAGTCTGGCTAAAGCTTTTTTCTACATAGTGCTGCTGTCAATTCTCTCAACAGGTATTGCGCTGCTCACGCTGACCAGCAGCTTGCGAGATGCCGAAGCCATCAACGTTGCTGGCTCATTGCGCATGCAAAGCTACCGTCTGGGTTACGATCTGCAAAGCCAGAGCCCGCAGCTTAACGCCCACCGCCAGCTTTTCCAGCAGGCGCTAAACGCACCGGCATTACAGAATCTGAATGCGTGGTATGTGCCACAAGCGGTAAAAAGCCGCTATGGACGTCTGCATGCTAACTGGCTGGAAATGAATGCCCGCCTGATCGACGGCGATTTAAAATGGTACCAGGCCAATATCAACAACTACGTCGATCAAATCGATCTCTTCGTGCTGGCGTTGCAACATTATGCCGAGCGTAAAGTCATGCTGGTATTTGGCATCTCGCTGGCGGGCGGGATCGGCATATTCACCCTCGTCTTCTTTACCCTGCGGCGCATTCGCCAGCAGGTGGTGCGTCCGCTGAATAAACTGGTGATGGCCAGTCAGCAAATTGAACACGGTCAGTTTAATATCCCACCGCTGGATACCGGTTTGCCCAATGAGCTGGGGTTGCTGGGCAAAACGTTTAGCCAGATGTCGAGTGAATTACACAAGCTGTATCGCTCGCTGGAAGCGTCTGTTGCCGAGAAAACTCACGATCTCCATGAAGCCAATCGCCGTCTGGAGGTGTTGTATCAGTGCTCCCAGGCGTTAAATACCAGCCAGATTGACGTGCACTGCTTCCGCCATATTTTACAGATTGTCCGCGAACATGACGCCGCGTATTTCCTGGAGCTTACCGTCGGTGATAACTGGCGGATTAGCGAAGGGACTAAAAGCCTGGAGCTGCCGATGCAGATCCTGCCGGTCACTATGCAGGAAACCGTCTACGGCGAACTGCACTGGCAAAGTCCAAACGTCAATGCTTCTATTCCACTGCTTAACAGCGTTTCCTCAATGCTGGGACGCGGGTTGTACTTCAACCAGGCACAAAAACATTTTCAGCAACTGTTGTTAATGGAGGAGCGAGCGACGATTGCACGCGAACTGCACGACTCACTGGCACAGGTGCTCTCTTATTTACGCATTCAGTTGACGCTGCTGAAGCGGTCAATTCCGGAAGATAACGCTCCAGCGCAAAGCATCATGGCGGATTTCTCCCAGGCGCTGAACGATGCCTACCGCCAGCTACGCGAACTGCTCACCACCTTCCGTCTGACCTTACAACAGGCAGACTTACCCTCCGCCCTGCATGAAATGCTGGAAACTCTGCAAAATCAAACCTCAGCTAAACTCACACTCGACTGTCGGTTACCCACGCTGGCGTTGGATGCGCAAATGCAAGTGCACCTGTTGCAGATCATCCGCGAAGCGGTGCTGAACGCCATTAAGCATGCCAGTGCGAGCGAAATTGCCGTCAGTTGCGTAACGGCTCCGGACGGCAACCACACGGTTTATATCCGCGATAACGGCATCGGCATTGGCGAGCCGCATGAGCCTACAGGGCACTATGGACTAAATATTATGCGTGAGCGGGCGGAAAGACTAAGCGGCACGTTGACCTTCTCTCAACCTTCCGGAGGAGGAACGTTGGTAAGCATCAGTTTCCGATCGGCTGAATCAGACAGTTATCTAACGTAAAGAACCGCAAAGCGCCGTCGGGTCTGGATCCTGGCCTGACGGCGTTGGCACGAAAGGTATGCTGTAAACGGGCATGATAATTTACATTATCTTCTTTTTTTCTCCACGTTTGACCCGTACCTTGCCGCTAAAGTGAAGCAAGCCATACCCATAACGATACGCAGAAACACGAGGTCCTCTTTTAATGGCGAATTTTTTCATCGATCGCCCCATTTTTGCCTGGGTGTTAGCTATCCTGTTGTGCCTGACAGGAGCCCTGGCTATTTTTTCACTGCCCGTTGAGCAATATCCCGATCTGGCGCCGCCAAATGTACGGGTCACCGCCAACTATCCTGGCGCCTCGGCTCAGACTCTGGAAAACACCGTCACCCAGGTGATCGAGCAGAACATGACCGGTCTCGATAACCTGATGTACATGTCGTCACAGAGCAGCGGGACAGGTCAGGCATCAGTTACGCTGAGCTTTGTCGCCGGAACCGATCCTGATGAGGCCGTCCAGCAGGTGCAAAACCAGCTGCAATCGGCAATGCGTAAACTACCGCAGGCGGTACAGGATCAGGGGGTCACGGTGCGTAAGACCGGGGACACCAATATTCTGACAATCGCCTTTGTCTCCACCGATGGCTCAATGGATAAGCAGGACATCGCCGACTATGTCGCTAGTAACATTCAGGATCCGCTCAGCCGTATTAACGGCGTGGGGGATATTGACGCTTACGGCTCACAGTACTCCATGCGAATCTGGCTTGACCCGGCCAAACTGAACAGTTTCCAGATGACCGCTAAAGATGTGACCGACGCTATCGAGTCACAGAATGCGCAGATTGCGGTCGGACAACTTGGCGGTACGCCTTCGGTGGACAAGCAGGCGCTGAACGCGACGATCAACGCCCAGTCGCTACTGCAGACTCCGGATGAATTCCGCGCCATTACTCTACGTGTCAACCAGGATGGCTCAGAAGTTAAACTGGGCGATGTGGCAACGGTCGAAATGGGGGCCGAGAAGTACGACTACCTCAGCCGGTTTAACGGCAACCCGGCTTCCGGTCTGGGCGTGAAACTGGCCTCCGGCGCCAATGAAATGGCAACGGCAGAGCTGGTGCTCAACCGCCTTGACGAACTGTCACAGTATTTTCCACATGGGCTGGAATATAAGGTGGCATATGAAACCACCTCCTTTGTCAAAGCCTCAATCATCGACGTGGTAAAAACCCTGCTGGAAGCGATCGCGCTGGTATTCCTCGTGATGTACCTGTTCCTGCAAAACTTCCGCGCCACGCTGATTCCCACCATCGCCGTTCCCGTCGTCCTGATGGGTACCTTCTCCGTGCTTTACGCCTTTGGCTATAGCGTTAACACCTTGACGATGTTTGCGATGGTGCTGGCGATCGGCCTGCTGGTCGATGACGCCATTGTGGTAGTGGAAAACGTCGAGCGTATTATGAGTGAGGAAGGGCTCACACCGCGGGAAGCGACACGGAAATCGATGGGGCAAATCCAGGGCGCGCTGGTTGGTATTGCCATGGTGCTGTCGGCGGTGTTTATCCCGATGGCCTTCTTCGGCGGCACTACCGGAGCTATTTACCGCCAGTTCTCGATTACTATCGTCTCCGCAATGGTGCTGTCTGTTCTGGTGGCGATGATCCTCACTCCTGCTCTGTGCGCCACCCTGCTCAAACCGCTGCATAAGGGCGAGCATCACGGACAAACCGGTTTCTTCGGCTGGTTTAACCGCATGTTTAATCGCAACGCCGAGCGCTACGAAAAAGGCGTTGCCAGGATCCTGCACCGCAGCCTGCGCTGGATACTGATCTACGGCCTGCTGCTCGGCGGAATGGTTTTCCTGTTCCTGCGCCTGCCAACCTCCTTCCTGCCGCTGGAAGACCGCGGCATGTTTACCACCTCGGTACAGCTGCCCAGCGGCTCCACACAGCAGCAAACATTGAAAGTGGTTGAGGAAGTAGAGAAGTATTACTTCACCCATGAGAAAGACAACATTATGTCGGTCTTTTCCACGGTCGGTTCAGGCCCTGGCGGGAACGGTCAAAACGTGGCGCGTATGTTTGTCCGTTTAAAAGACTGGGATGAGCGCGACACCACCACCGGAACCTCTTTCGCCATCATTGAACGTGCGACCAAAGCTTTTAATAAGATTAAAGAAGCCCGCGTCTTCGCCAGTAGCCCTCCGGCTATCAGTGGCCTCGGAAGCTCTGCCGGTTTCGATATGGAGCTGCAGGATCACGCCGGCGCGGGCCATGACGCGTTAATGGCCGCACGCGACAAGCTGATTGAGCTGGCCGGGAAGGATTCTTCCCTGACCCGCGTTCGTCATAACGGTCTGGACGACAGCCCGCAGTTGCAAATTGATATCGATCAGCGCAAAGCCCAGGCACTGGGCGTTTCCATCGATGACATCAACGATACATTGCAAACGGCCTGGGGTTCCAGCTACGTCAATGACTTTATGGACCGCGGTCGCGTGAAGAAGGTTTACGTGCAGGCGGCAGCAAAATATCGCATGCTCCCTGACGACATCAATTTGTGGTACGTCCGTAATAACAACGGTGGCATGGTGCCTTTCTCGGCCTTTGCCACGTCGCGCTGGGAAACCGGTTCACCGCGTCTGGAACGCTACAACGGCTACTCCGCGGTCGAGATTGTCGGAGAAGCCGCGCCCGGCGTCAGTACCGGTACAGCGATGGACATAATGGAATCGCTGGTGCGCCAGTTGCCGACCGGATTCGGCCTCGAATGGACTGCGATGTCTTATCAGGAACGGCTGTCGGGTTCTCAGGCCCCCGCCCTGTACGCTATCTCTCTGCTGGTGGTGTTCCTGTGTCTGGCGGCCCTGTATGAAAGCTGGTCAGTTCCCTTCTCCGTCATGCTGGTTGTGCCGCTGGGGGTCATTGGTGCTCTGCTGGCGACCTGGATGCGCGGTCTGGAAAACGACGTGTACTTCCAGGTCGGGTTACTTACCGTTATCGGGCTATCGGCGAAGAACGCAATCTTGATTGTTGAATTCGCCAATGAGATGAACGAGAAAGGACACGATCTGCTCGATGCCACGCTCCACGCCTGTCGCCAGCGCTTGCGTCCGATTCTGATGACCTCGCTGGCGTTTATCTTTGGGGTTCTGCCGATGACCATCAGCAGTGGCGCAGGTTCTGGCGGTCAACATGCGGTGGGGACAGGCGTAATGGGTGGAATGATTTCAGCCACTATCCTGGCGATTTACTTCGTGCCCCTGTTCTTTGTGCTGGTACGCAGACGCTTCCCGTTGAAACCGCGCCCGGAATAATCGGGCACAAAAAAGGCGACTTACGTTGAGTCGCCTTTTTTTATCCTTTACAGGATATGAATTTCTTCCAGAAAATTATTTACGAAGCATCACTTCGATAAAGTCTTTCCAGTTCCCCAGTTCACGTTCAATCATAACAACCTCTCTTATTATTATGAGCATTCTACGAAATCATCATCATCAAAAGAAGATCATTTAACCGATGGTTGTGATTACAT
>OIER01001706.1_pt1 | contig 10032 bp, 9 predicted proteins | sample 1581801 | NCBI WGS metagenome assembly OIER01 (sample SAMN03281006, study PRJEB24777) | human gut metagenome | isolation source: fecal sample PR165 from 1 month old male Malay infant, vaginally delivered... | reverse complement strand
GGGATGACAACGGGCGGTAAACCCTCTATACTGCGCGCCGAAGCTGACCAGACAGTCGCCGCTTCGTCGTCGTCCTCCTTCGGGGGGAGACGGGCGGAGGGGAGGAAAGTCCGGGCTCCATAGGGCAGGGTGCCAGGTAACGCCTGGGGGGGAAACCCACGACCAGTGCAACAGAGAGCAAACCGCCGATGGCCCACGTAAGTGGGATCAGGTAAGGGTGAAAGGGTGCGGTAAGAGCGCACCGCGCGGCTGGTAACAGTCCGTGGCACGGTAAACTCCACCCGGAGCAAGGCCAAATAGGGGTTCACAAGGTACGGCCCGTACTGAACCCGGGTAGGCTGCTTGAGCCAGTGAGCGATTGCTGGCCTAGATGAATGACTGTCCACGACAGAACCCGGCTTATCGGTCAGCTTCACTCTTTATAAAACCCCGCTTCGGCGGGGTTTTTGCTTTCCGGATAGGCCAGATGAATGACTGTCCACGACGCTATGCTCAAAAGAACGCGGCTTCTCGGTCAGCTCCACTCTTTATAAAACCCCGCTTCGGCGGGGTTTTTGCTTTCCGTATAGGCCAGATGAATGACTGTCCACGACGCTATGCTCAAAAGAACGCGGCTTATCGGTCAGCTTCAACTTCTTCTAAAACAATACGTTGGTGTGTCTCAGCCCTTTCTAGGTGAAAATGTGACACAGACTGTGATACAAACGAGGCACACCAACGGCTGTTCCATCCCGAATATCCTAAAGCGTGGCAACCGTTACTTCCTTCATTTCCGACTACCTTCAGGCGGTTTTTTTCGCATGTCTCTGGGTTGCGATTCAGCCAGTAGGGCAAGGTTTATATCTTCCCGGCTCACTATGTTCATTTCTCTTGTAAAATCGTCCAAGATGGAGCCAGCCCAACTATTGGACATAGTGCATAAAATGAAGAAATTAGAACAAAAAGACATTGATGATTATTTGCTCAGTATTCAGGTGGCTTTTTATTCCGCCGCAAAAAAAATTCCAACAACTGTACGTAAGAGACTACGAAGCTCGACTTCATTAACTTATGAAAAAAGTAACGTCACCCTCTTAGGGGAGGTGCTTGGTGATACTTTCACAACTGATGGTCCAGCTTTGTCGGAAGACTCTGTTATTGAACGTCTTAGCAGGCAGTATGACATTACAGGCATGGCGGAGGAGATCGATTATATAGCCTCGGAATATGACCTCATGTGGAAACATTATTGTGATGCACATGTAGCCTTTCTTGATTCCCGACATTCTGAATATCGGCAGATCCTTAGCTCTTTGCGACCAGAGAATGACTACGCTCCCGCTGTGGTCGATAAATCTGAAAAACCATTGGCCTCCGAACTGACACTATCTCAGGCATGGAAGGGATTTCTTGAGTTCAAGTCAGACTGGAAACCTAAGATTCGGCAAGGCAATGAAAAATATTTCGAAGTAATTGAGGCTGTTCTGGGGGCTGAAACACTAGTTACGAGCATTACCCGTCGTGATATTAAAAATTTGCTTGAAGTTGTTGAAGGCCTTCCTCGACAAAACAAGAAACCATACAACAGGATGGGTGCCCAGCAGTGTTTGGACTTGGATGAAGTACCAGAAGATGATCTGGTATCCTCAAAAACCGTCAAAGATTACCTGAAACTCTGTCAAGGATTGTTCTCCACGTACTTGACTGGTGAACTTGATGTTCTTGAATCATCGCCGACAAATAATGTTAAGTATGAATCAAAGAGTAAAGGTTACGGCGTATACAGCCAAACTGAAATGCGAAAGTTGGTTACACATTTCAAAACGTTGGACGGCTGGAAAAAATGGGGGTTCCTGCTGCTGGCATATACTGGCGCTCGTAGAAGTGAAATCGCTAACCTGAAGGTATCGGATGTTCGCTTAGACGATGATAGCCAGCGATACTACATTATGATTGAGGACAGCAAAACGGAGGCTGGTATTCGGCAGGTTCCTATTTCGCTTCGCCTAATCGATATGGGATTTTTGAATTACCTAGAGGGCAAACATCGTAGCGACAAGCTATTCCCTGAAATTTCGTATAGCAATCAGGTAACACGGATCTTCCACGCGATAAGAGACAACTTGGAAATTGATTATCTTAATGATTTCAAAGAAAGGCGCATTGTACATAGCTTTCGGCATACCTTTATTACTGAAGCCTTATCAAAAAATAATGCCCTTACTCTTGTTCAGCAAACCGTTGGGCATGAACATTCAGGTCATAAGGAAACTCAGACTTATACGGGCAGAATGCGGATTTCCGACTTGATTTCGGTGATAGATAGTATTGATTGGATTTAATGGGAATGATTCTCATTTGTGGCGTTTTGTGGTAAAATATACTTCTAATGCAACAGAGTTGAAGAGAGGCAATATTGTACCTTGAATTCAATTTGCCTGCGTTTAACCCCCCATCCCTGGATGAACGTAAACGCATGGTAATGATCCTGAAGTCAGCCAGATTAACGCTGACAACTTCCCGCATTAATGTTTTGTACCATCTAACCCGAACCGTTATTCCAAGCACGGCTCTCGAACTTTCAAAACTTCTGAACGTCCCGCTTTCAACTACACACCGCAATTTGTCTGTACTGTCTAAGGCTGGTTTGGCTGACTACATCATCGACCGCTCAGGCGTATCCCGCTGGTTCTTGGTCTCAGCTAACCACCCTAATTTTTGCCTCTGCTGCAATCAGGAATATACTAGCGCCAGCCAGGCCCTTGCGAAACATAAAATCCAGTGGTAATCTAGTAGAAGTTTCTTTTGCAAAGCAGAAACTTTTCTGAGTAAAAAATTTTATAATGCCTGTATTCCAACATCAGAAATGGTGCGGGTCTACTGGGCTTTTTGCGTTTCTTTTTCCTACTGGTTTTTATTAATACCTATACAAGGATCTACACCTATCTGACACTCTAGAAGGAGGCGTATGCAGCAATCTGTTTTATCTTTACCCCAATCCATCAATTTACTGACATCTCACCGTGATAACGGTCATTACACTCTGGTCCATTCCTCAACCTATCTTCACGATGGTCTGACCTATGCGCTTAACCATGACCCGTTAAGCAAGCTAAGCCACCCAATACGAAAAGAAATTATCGATCGATTCATCGATCAGCTACAAGCTATGCTCACGCATTATGACGAACTGTACGGATTCCGCTTTGATTTATCTGTACCTGAAGGAATGCCCGTTGCTGAAAGCAACAGATTGATTAGCGATCTGTTTACCCGTCTGCGTGGTGAATTCACAGCAAAGGCTTGGAATAACCAACCAATTAAAAAATTCGGATATGGTTGGGTTAGGGAAAAAGAAAAGTCTAAGCAAGTTCATTACCACTGCTGGATTGCTCTGCCATACTTTCAAGTCAGAACAGCGGGATTTGGCGATAAGGGAATGATTGGGCGTATCAGTCGAATCTGGTCAGAACTCACGAGTGGCGTTTCCCGTGTTCATCTTCCTGATGGTCGATACAGAATCAAAAGAGGTGACCATGACTCGTTGGTGGATATGGTAGAAAGAATCTCATATCTTGCCAAGAATCGCGGGAAGTATTCTAATGGTAAAGGGCAGCAAACATTCTCAGCTTCGAGGGTAAAATTTAAGACGGCTAGAATACTTCATTAAAATCCTTTATAGGAAGCCCGACATTCAATTTTGCATCTTATGTAGTACCATCGCATTGCTTACCCTCTTAAAACCTCTTAGGGAATGATACCGTGCGTTTAGCAGGGTTCTTAATCCATCATCTCAGTATAGATTTAAATTGTCGAGCGTCATTCTCAATTTTGCTTAATAAATAACCACAGGGCTACCGCTTTCATCGGCGTAGCCCTTTTTTGTTTTCTCGAATCTAATCATAATTAAAAGAAAAATATTATAAAAAAGTATAATAAAAACTTGCACGTGGGATCACGGCCTTAATGGACGTTTTATCACAATCTGATGTAATATCGGCTTTATTTTCATTAGGATGCTTAACGTCATGAACATACCAGATTGTTTTAAAATCGACAGAAGTGGTTTTGGCAAAGATCCCTTCGGATATGGCGCATTGGCTAATATTAAATTTGGGATGGCAAGCTCATATTCAGGTTCTTCTGTTGGTGTAACTAAACCTACAAATAATGGCGATCTAAAGAACCCTGTACTTTGGCTGACTCAGACACAGGCTTTAACTGAAGCCGCTATTGCCGTTTTCCGTAATGAACCATCTTTTGAAAACATGCCAGTTTTAATGCGTGGCGTTTGTGATAGTCAATACTGCGCTGTGGGACTAATGCTTGTTGGTTATAGCCTTGAAGTCTCACTAAAAGCAATGATAATAATGAAGCATGGCATTGAGAGTTACCAAGAAACGGAGCGTAAAAATAAACATCATAGGTTACATGATTTAGCTAAATTTATACCAGATCTCACCAAGAAAGATATCGCGATCCTTCGTGGGTTAACCCATTTTGTTTACTGGGCAGGAAGGTATCCCGATCCAGGTACTGGTGACGAAGAGAAAGTAGAAGACATATTCCGCATTTCAGAGAAATATCAAATTTCGGCTAAAGACCTTTTCATTTTATCGGCCAAAATAACAGGTTATGCTGAAACAGTTGCGAATGCTGAATGCTAAGATTTGCTCAAGGCCCATCCATGCTAAGAAGGGTCATCAACAATTCTAACTTAAAATGTTCCAATGTCGTTTGATTGTCGGCAGACTCAATCCTAAAGCGGTAACAGCCTTAGCTTGGCTCAATCCGCTTGCTCTAGCTTCCTGTACGCGCTTACGCGTCTCTGTAGCAACCGGGCGACCTAACTTCTTACCTTCCTTCTTCGCACGCTCTAGCCCCTCTTTGGTGCGTTCCACGATACGAGATTTTTCGAACTCCGCAAAAGCTGAAAACATTTGAAGCATCAACTTTCCTTCGGCGCTGGCAAGGTTATGTGTTGGTAGGTCTAACGATACAACATCGATACCTTCATCCATCAACATTGTGATAGTTTGCTGTACATCGATGTTGTCACGGCCTAAGCGATCAAGCTTGAGGACGACCAACCTATCACCAGTCTCCAGCTTATGATTGATCATATCGGCAAAGGCTTTACGCTGCATTGCCTGTACACCACCGGACACAACCTCCGAGACAACACGATTATCGAGCACATCATAGCCAGCCTGACGAATCGCCATGATTTGGTTTTCTGTGGTCTGCTCGCTGGTGGACACACGACAATATGCAAAAGTTCGGCTCATAACATTCCTTCAGGTGGTATCAATATACGGTATCATAATTTATCATTGGTATCTTTATGTCAATAGGGTATTTTGTTGATACCAGTTTCATATGGTGTTTGTTGGTATCGTAAAACGTTCGATTGTTGATACTAACTAGATCAATGCCAGTGACCTGTATGATATTTGTAAAAGAATGAGAGTTGCCGTTGGAAGCTGTTGGAACCCGCTTGACCGATCTTGCAATCACCTAGCAATTTTTTGTGAAGTAGCAAAAGAGAGTAGGTCTTGATAAAAAATTCACATTATTGGTGCGTACTGTGAGTTGCCCCCCTGCTTTACTAAAAAACTAATAAAAACAACGTTTTGTTGTAATTAAAAAAAAGATAAAGTTTAGGCCAAAGTGGTCGATAACTTGAATGACACAGGTAAGCCTGGCTTATACACCAAAAGGAAAATCTTATGGCACAAGTTATCAATACCAACAGCCTGTCGCTGTTGACTCAAAATAACCTGAATAAATCACAGTCCTCTCTGAGTTCGGCTATTGAACGTCTGTCTTCTGGTCTGCGTATCAACAGCGCTAAAGACGACGCAGCAGGTCAGGCGATTGCTAACCGCTTTACTTCAAACATCAAGGGCCTGACCCAGGCATCTCGTAATGCCAATGATGGGATTTCTGTAGCTCAGACGACCGAAGGTTCATTATCTGAAATCAACAATAACTTACAGCGTATCCGTGAGTTGTCAGTACAGGCAACTAATGGCTCTAACTCTGATTCAGACTTGTCCTCGATTCAAGATGAGATTACTCAACGTTTGCAAGAAATTGATCGTGTCTCAAATCAGACTCAGTTTAACGGCGTAAAAGTATTAGCATCTCAACAGACTATGAAAATTCAGGTCGGTGCTAACGACGGCGAAACAATTACGATTGATTTAAAAGAAATTAATAGCAAAACTTTGGGATTAGATAAATTAGATGTGCGTAACACATTTAGTACATCTGATCTGGCTGCAACTGCGACTACTGAACTAGCTCCGGCTAAAACAGATGTTAAAAATCTGACGTTTACTGATGGCGCTGCAGCTCCTACATTTAAGTTGTACGTTGATAATACAGATCCTGATAAATTATTCGTTTCTTCAAATGGTACCAACTATTACGCTGCCAGTTACGATAAAGACACAAACTCTATTAAATTTAATTCCACAGGCGCTGGTACTACAGGTGTAGCGGGAACTGATTTTATTGACGCGACTGGCGAAGATGTCCATGTGGGTGGTGGACGTGTAATGGCTGCAGATGATATCACAGGCCGTACAGATGAGAATGTAGCTGCTAAGCCTCAACTTTTCTTAGACCAGAACGGTGATTATCATATCAGTAAAGATAATGGTACAACCTATGCTAATGCAACTGTGGATGCCGCTACTGGCAAAGTAACCTACAATTCCGGAACAGCGGCTGCTCTTGGTGCTGGTATTGAAGTTGGTAGTGCACTTAAAGAGATTGCTAAGCCAGACGCAGGGGTGGCTGTGGACCTTACTGGTGTTACTGGTGTTACTGGTGCACAATTATTCGCGAAAAAAGATGGTAGCGGTTATGTAATTAAAGGCACTGCTGATAATAAAGAAGTACTGTTCGAAGCAAAAGTTGCTGCTGATGGCAAAGTGACTAAGGGTGATCAACTTACAGCAGATCCCCTTAAAAATATTGATGATGCACTTTCCCAAGTGGATCAATTCCGTAGCTCCTTGGGTGCGGTGCAAAACCGCTTCGATTCTGCTATCACTAACTTAGGTAATACTGTAAACAATCTGTCTTCTGCACGTAGCCGTATCGAAGATTCCGACTACGCGACCGAAGTGTCTAACATGTCTCGTGCACAGATCCTGCAACAAGCGGGTACTTCTGTTCTGGCACAAGCAAACCAGACGACCCAGAACGTACTGTCTCTGCTGCGTTAATATAGTTTATAGTACTAAGCCCCGTGATTGCGGGGCTTTTTTGTTTAATGTGTTAAAACTGGTTATAAGGTACAACTGTTATGAATGATATCTCATATGGTCGAGAAGCGGAAAAATGGCCCCGTGAATATTCTATGCTTGCTCGCAGGATACAATTTCTACGCTTCAATGATTATCCTGTAAAGTTGGTAAGCGGCAACGGGCAATCAATAATTGGTTATATTTCAAAGTTTAATCAAAAAGAAAATATGATCTTGGCATCTAATGAAGCTAAGGGAGGCAACAGGATTGAGGTAAAACTTGAATTTCTCGCATCACTCGAAGAATTGCCGATTGGCGAAAATTTAACCGCAAGACTTATTGCTGCTGATCTTTTTAATGATCAGCCATGTGATCCAACAAGGAAAGACTTTTTCTCTATCTGCAATAAATGTTTCAAACAAGGGGTGGGTATAAAAGTACATATGCTAGATGGGCGCATTCTGATAGGGGAAACAACTGGCGTTAATGCTTGTCAGGTTGGAATGATTAGACCTAATGGCAACCATATGCAGATCATGTTTGACTGGGTTAGCAGAATAACCTCTTCAGATTACTCTGATTAAACTTTCATATTATCAGTTGGTTATCAGTATTTTAAAAGGATATTTGGTCAAGAGACTGAATAACTAATTCAATAAATATGGATTCGTTTAGCTGATCTTGTAACTTGTTTTGTTTTCAACATGACGTTACGAAAGGAGGCCGCTAGATGCAGCCCCTGAGATGCGTCACCGGAAATCTTTCTTTGAAAATTTGTACGTTACATCATCGGAATCTGCATGCAACTCGGTAATAGCCAGAGTCGTATCCTTGACTGTGAACACTACGTTAAATTCAACATTTCCTGTACCATTCCAGCGATTGCTACTTTTGCCTGATTCTCTCCAGATAACATTGTTATCAGAAAGTTTGCAGTCGAATGAGAAAATTTGACCATCCGACGGACGAGGATATGAAATAGTAAAGACCCCTTTGGTCCTTGCTTTAGCTGCTTTAATGCTACTAATGTCGTGTCCAAACATTCCCGCAAATGTTGCTCTGCACACTTGAGCCGTTGTAAACGGTACTGTGCTAGCCGGGGACATATTTGCTGGTGATGCTTTTTTTACGCTCGCAACATCCGGTGAAACGAAGGGCTGACTTGTGGGCGCACTACTGTTGGCAACATCATTAGAATGATATGAATTACCTGAACTGCCTCCTTCACTACTACACCCCTTAAAGACGGCGATTACAACAATGCCGATGAAAATTAACCCATGAACCGGAGACTGGTATGGTTTTTTTACACCGCAACCGGGACATACTTTTGCTTCTGAGGAAACCTTCTGACCACACTCTCTGCAAGACTTCATCGCCATAATGACTATTCCTTAATCATTCACTTCGACGGTATATCTCCCGCCTTTATCCTTAATTATGTACTGATATACGTCATCGCAGAACACAGTGACTGAGCCACCAAAAGCCGCAGGGTAGACACCATTCACTTTGTCGCATTGGTAACCAGCATTACGAATAACAGCCTGGCTTTCTGATTTCAGTTCAGGCGATCCATCACCCGCCAGCACGCAATTGGACATGCTAACCCCCAGAAATACCGCAACAATCTTTTTCATAACAGCCTCATTAGTTGAGTAAAGTTTGTGCACCACAGGCAAACACATGGATGTTCTTAAATTACTTTAATCGATCGATAATGTAAAATCGATCGGTAAAATTGATCATCATGGTTACTATAATCGTCTAAGGAGATTGGAGATTGCTAAGCAGTCGTGATTGGTGAAAAACGAACATTGAGGGGTTAAGGATGAAAGGTTCTGTATTGATATTTTGCAGTTTGTTGTTGCCGTTTAGCGCCAACGCGGGTCGAATAACGATGAGTAACCCGGATCAATCGACGATGGAAAATGGTCGGACTCTCTGTGTTTATAGCAATAGCGTTTACACGTTTACCTATATCACGAAGTCGAAACATTGCCCGTACAGCAAAAGCTTCGACACGACTGACAGCGAGTAAATTTCAGGACTATCGTTGTGATACAAAGTGGGATACAGTCTGTGATACAAAACAACACAAACGCCACAGATGCCTGACGTAAGGTTGATTTTTCCTGACTTATCGGTCAGCTTCACTCTTTATAAAACCCCGCTTTGATGGGTTTTTTGCTTTCCGGATATGCCAGATGAATGACTGTCCACGACGCTATGCTCAAAAGAACGCGGCTTATCGGTCAGCTTCACTCTTTATGAAACCCCGCTTTGATGGGTTTTTTGCTTTCTGGGCAGGTTGTTATGCCTGATGGCGCTGCGCTTATCAGGCCTACAGGTATGGCTGGAACGGGTTTTGTAGGCCGGATAAGGTGTTTACACCGCCATCCGGCAGACGTTATACCTGTCGCGTTACGCTTGGTTTAACACGACTCTGGCGTTTATTTTCTCTTCATCTACTCTTTATTTGACCTTTATTTATGCGCTGAACGTCTTTTATTTGAGGGAATGCGTTGTGGGGTATTTTCGTTTTTGTGATGGCTAGCACAAAACGCTGCGCGATACGTTTTTATCGAGAATAATCGAGCGCAATCGATCGCCATCACAAAATTACGCGCTAATAAATTGCACAAAATCACTGTTAATGCAATGTTGCATATGATGCTTTATTGTGTGATTTTAATTAACCATTAATAAATGCAATGTTTCTTTACAAACAAATATGGCGAAAAAATGTGATGCATGGCGTTATTTAATCACCACAAACGGTAAAATATAATTA
>OIER01001705.1_pt1 | contig 10038 bp, 9 predicted proteins | sample 1581801 | NCBI WGS metagenome assembly OIER01 (sample SAMN03281006, study PRJEB24777) | human gut metagenome | isolation source: fecal sample PR165 from 1 month old male Malay infant, vaginally delivered... | reverse complement strand
ATCCAAGACAACGGCTTTGGCGATGGCGGCATGTTACTGGGCATGAATATGGCGCAAGCCATCAATCCTATGACCGCCGCCCCGGTTCAAGCGCCGGCGCCTACTCCGGCACCGGAAGCCGCTGCTCCCGCCTCTCACACGGCATCCATGTCTGTGGAAGAACAAGTCGAGGCGATGAAAAAATGAGGCTTCTGCTGTTTTCGTGGGTTAGAGGACGGGGACCGGCAATCGGATGGGTAGGCCGGAGCATCTGAGTTGATCATGGCGATGAGGTTGTCGACGTGGTGGAAGCCGTAGGCCATGCGGATGGTGACCTTGATCCTGTTGTTGAACGCCTCCAGTCGCGCGTTGGAGTGGCCGGGTCGGATGGTTCTGAGGATGTCGTCCCGGCGCCTGCGGATCTTCCTGCATAGTTCGACGATCTCGGGGATGCGCGAGTGGCTGGCCCAGTTGATCCATCGTTTGAGTTCCCCCTCGGCTTGGCCGGCGGGCTGGTGCAGGAGCGTGCGCAGGAGTTCCTTGAGCTGCCAGGAGCGGTAGAGCTGGCCCTTGGGATCCACGCCGGCGAGCGTGGCGAGGGCCGTGGATTGGCGCTCGGCCAAGTCGCCGGGGTTTCTGAGCACGGCGTATTTCAGGCCCTTCATCGCCTCCGCGGCCGTCTTGTCCTTCGCTCGCCTGGCCTGGTTCCACAACCGTTTCCTGACCCGGTCCAGGCAGTCGGTCATCCAGGAGACGATGTGGAATGAGTCGGGCACGCGCTCCGCGTTCGGGCAGTATCCGGCGACGGACGAGTCGATCCACCTGGCGCCGTCGCCGGTGACGATCCTGATGGAGGCGCGCTGCTCCGGCGTCAATTCTTCGAAGAACAGGTCGAGGACCTGTTTGCCGTATCCGTCGTGCGCCCAAATCACCCGCTTGCGTTCGTGGTCGACGACGACGGTGATATACGTATGGCCCTTCCTGTGGCTGGTCTCGTCCACGCCGATCGCCGTGAGCCCGTCGAACATGCATGGCATGCCGGATTCCAGCCGGCCGGCGACCCGTCCGGCGATGTCGCCCGCGGTCCTCCACGCGACATGCAGGAAACCGCTCACGGTCTTCCTGTTGGCGACCGTCATCAGCCACGTGCATTCCATCTCGAAGTCGCGCGTGAACCGGATGCCCGGCTCCGCCCACGGAACCCGCGACACCACCACGCCATGCACACGGCATTCCACACGCGGAGCCGGACCCACGAGCTCGACCCGATAGCAGCCGAAGTCCTGGTGCCGCTAACGCCTTTCGCCGCCCCCGTCGTCGTATTTCGGGCATTTGCGCCCGCAGCGCGAGCAACGCAACGCGGCCTTCCTGCACCTGACGCGCGCCACCAGGACCGGAGCGTCGCGCAGCGGGGAATCGTCGATGGACACGTCCTCGACGACCATGCCCTTGACGTTGAGCAAACGTTTGAATATGTTCTTCATAAGGCGTTTTCTGTGGTTCTTTTTCTTGGTCGAAAAACAAACCTACAGGAAACGCCCCTCACACCCTCATAATCAACGGCTCAACGACGAGACGACACCCACGAAAACAACACAAGAGCCAGAAATGGTGACTCTGCATCTTGAAGAACTTCTTCCAATGTGTAATTCTTCAAAGCGGTTTCCACGGCGATGATCCGAGGGTAAATTAAAGATTTCAACGCCATATCAAAAGAATTCAATGATGAAATTTGCTCGAAGGACTGCAAGTGAAGACGATTCTTTGCAATGCCAGCGAATCGGTACCCCTTATAGCCGTGGTAATACCCCAGGTTTTTCAATTCTCTTTTTTGCAATTCACCAGAACATGCAATGCCGTTATCACACAGATGCTGCATAAGTTCATCCAGTGTTTTCATTGCACCCCTATTCGCCAAAGTCATAAGGGTTAATTGTAACTTGAAGTATGCCTTAGCAGTGTGGTGTCTGCCGGCTCATGGTGTTGGAAGAATCTTTTTCATTACGGTTATGGTTTTCGGACACTACCCGATTGCGACGCGATTATGACGGGATTACGACGCGATTCGGTTTCTGATGACGCGATTGCATCTTGCTTATTCCCCGGTTCCATACCTTGTTGGGTGTCTTGCTGCCAAGGAGCTTCATGGGGCATCGTTGATTTCCTTGGCGATTACGTTGAACCCATCCCGCATGAGCGTGAGGTATGTGATTGGAATCTGCGTGCGTGCAAGTGCGTGAAAATGCGCGAGAAAAGTGCTCGAATCTGCTTTAACAGGCTGCTGCTTTTAATGCAGGCTCTATCTGTTGAAAGCCCGTCGCGCTCGCGAAGAAAACATGGCTCATGGTGAATGCAGATCGCCCGCATGTTATCCATCGAACAAATAAAGGAGCGAATACCATGGGCGTTAAGCACAATGCGTCTTATCAGAGTGGAGAGAACATGGCTAAGAAAACCGACGAAGAGCTTTACGATGTGGCGATAAATATGATTGGAAGCGTTGCGAAGCTTCCGGTTATCAGGGTTGATAGGGAGGCGTTTCTGCGACAGCAATTCGCCGGTTCGGAATATCTTGATGAGATTCTGGAGCATGGCCCGCAGCATGTGTATACGGCGGAGTCGTTGCGAAGAAAAGCGGATGGGCTGATTAAGAAGTCGACGAATCAGACCACTCTTGCCGCCTTGTGGCAGGAATTCCCGGTGGCCCTGCCGCCGTTGCCGCTGGAGGTGCCGATGTGGCCCAGTACTTTGGTTTCGCGATCAATCTGGCGCAGAAAATTGCCTATCTCTTCGGAGAGGATGATTTGTTCACCGACGAGTCGGAACTGAATGAAGGTGCCAAAGTCCGAGTCCTTGCGTATTTGGGTGTGATGCTCGGCGCGTCAGGTTCGGCGATGTTGGTAGGAAAGCTTGCCAGGGAAGTCGGCGAGAACATGGGCAAGAAGATCACGCAACAGGCTCTGACGAAAACGGTCTGGTATCCGTTGCCCAAGAAAATCGGTGCGATGGTCGGCAAACAGGTGGTGAAGGAGTCGGTTGGGAGGGCCGTTACTAAGATTGTGCCAGTTGTCGGCGGCGCCATTTCCGGGGTGATAACCTATGCGACGTTCAAACCCATGGGTGGCCGATTGGCCGATGTGCTGGTACGCAATCTGAATGGTGATTTTGATGAGACTGGCATGGAGCTTCGCCCGGAATTCAGGCAATCCGATGCTGCGGAAGATGGCGAAGTCACGATTCATGAGATCGAGATAGACGACTGAAACGATGGATTGGGCAACGAAGATAGTTCTCTTTGCTGACTAGGGAAAGATTGGTTGTTTTGCAAGTGTTCCTCCTCGAATTTGGAGTGTTGTGACGTTTCGCAAGTTGAGGGAAACAACTCTTGTAAGAGTATCTCTCAGGATGCGGGTTGACAAAATCTCATTTTTTTGTAAAATATAGAGACAAAGAAAGGAAAGAGTGAAATATTTAGAACGAAGGACCATATAGATGGATTTTGACGACTAGTTTACTGAAGACCTTGCTGCTCGCATTGAACGAGTTTTTCGGAGGGCTATAAACGATGATGCGAGACAATGGAATGAGGAACATCCTCGCAGGGTTGATAATGCAGCACGGTTGTTTCCGCTGGATGCTGTCGGTAATCGTTTGTTGACGGAATTTGGGGGAAATGGCGGACCGAAGGCTCTTAGGTTTAGGCGAGGGGCGGATCTTGTTCTCCTTGTCGATGATGAGAAAAAGCTGTGCATAACTTTTTTGAAACATGATCGATACAAGAGAATTGTTTCAAATGCGAGAAAGGGGAAAGGTCTTGGCCATTATTCTCTTGTCCTGACGAGATCGCTGAATCAGAATGATACTTGTACGGCGTTGCAACAGCCGCTCTTTGAATTAGATCAGATTAATGATGAAATTACTGAAGACAAAGCGATTCTGGGACAGATGAACGACGAGCTCGAGTCACGACTGCATAACTACACCCATTTTATTGTCTGGTATGAAATTGATGCACAAAGGTTTTTGTCCAATATGCAGGCGGTCGTGATAGATCCTCTTCATTATGCTGAGGTCTGGTTCAAGGATATCGATGTATTGGTCGATTCGCTCTCTATTGACGCGTCTGTCAACGGTCCAGTTCAAGAAAACAGGAGCAGCGCTGATTTGCTTGGATTTACGGATGCTGCGGATATTCGAGGCGTGGATGATCGACGTCTGGAACTGAAAAATGGTGAGAAAGAAGACTTTGGGGAGAACAATGGCAGGATTTCAGGGTGAGAAGTTGAAGAAAGCCAGGCTGTACAGAGGACTGACGCTTACTGAGCTAGCTGAAGAAACAGGAGTAAGCAAGCAGGCTCTTTCGAAGTACGAAAAAAACCAGAATGAGCCTACCCCAAGCAATTTGTTTGCGCTTGCCCGTTCTTTAAATTTTCCGATTAACTATTTCAAGATTCCTTCGGAATGCTTCGTTCAAGGTGATGGCACGTATTTCCGTTCGAGGACCAATACTGCAAAGAAAAAGCGTGTTGCACAAACCGTTCGGACAGAATTCATTGCGTCTGTATACCAAGTCATCGCGAAGTATATCTCTTTTCCAGAACTGGATTTACCAGATATCGGTAGAGATAGTGACTGTTATGACGAATCTGATCATGACTTTTATGAGTATGTTGCTCAAAAAATACGCACATATTGGGGCATTCCCAATGGGCCTATTGAGGACCTTCGGTATGTTATTGAATCGCATGGTGTGCTGGTATCTTGCTCGGCTGTAGGCACTGATTCAATTGACGCTTTTAGCTCGTGCCTTCAGCTGAAAAACGGCAAGAATGACAATGTGGTTTTCGTAATTGTTATCGCTGCAGGTTCTCAAAGTATATGTCGAGCAAGATTCGACATGGCGCACGAACTGGCGCATATTGTGCTTCATCCTTGGAGTACGGAAGAGCAGGAAACAATTTCTTCAGAAGTTTTTAGATTGCGAGAGCGGCAAGCAAATGCTGTTGCAAGTTCTTTGCTTATGCCTAAAGAAGAGTTCATCTCTGACTTAGATATTGACCCGACGAATCTTGCATATTATCTGGAACTGAAGAAACGTTGGGGCGTCTCTGTTAGTGCGGCTCTATATCGTGCAAGGGAATTGAACGTTTTGACAGCAAACCAATACCAGTATCTTATGAGGCAAGTATCAAGTAAAGGATGGCGACGGAACGAACCTGGGGATGAGTATTACATGCCTTCCGGAACTTTGCTTCAAGAATCGGTTCGAATGCTGTTAAAACACAACATAATTTCGAAGTCCGAGTTCATGGATGAACTTGCTGAATCGGGAATAGGCATGAAGCCTGAAGAGATCGAAAAGCTTTTAGGTCTGCCCCGCGGAATGCTGGAAGTTACGCAAGAATCAGCAGATACAACCAAGCTCATTCAATTTAAATTGCGGTAGCTAAAACTAATTAGAGCAGGAATAAGTAATGCGAAATTCGGTTAAAAGATTAAGCGGAACGACGATAATGTCTCTTCTTGTAGAATCGAGTGTTTCTCCAAATAAGATATGGAGAGTGTTGCTAGAAATAGGGCAAAGGATGTGGAAAGAAACTGATCAGAAGAATGAGCATTCGGCAATGAGGTATAAAATTTCTTTTTGGCGAGTAATATTATGGTCATTAATTGTGGTATCTGTTCTTTTTGTCTGTCATTTTTCGGACGTTGGAAACAATGGTTTGCAGCTACGGTATATGTTGTATCTGGCGTTTCCAATTCTCATTTTGACTTTCTGTCTTATAGTTATAATGGCTTCTCCAGAAGATGCTTTTGAGCAAAAATTTCTTTTATTGTTTATGACTCTTTCTATAAGATGGCTAACTCCAGTCATTTTGATTATGATTTTGCTTGTATTATTCTTGGCTTATTCTTCAAATTATTTTCTTCCTGGATTATTTTTCTTTTTGTATTTATCTTTTCCATTAGGTCTTTTACATATATTTCAAAAAGATGTTTGGCTTTCTATGCCATTGGTAAGATATTCGAGATATTTAAAACCAGAAAAATTGGATTCATTGCTTTTGGTTGCAGCTATAATTTTTTTTAATGCTGCAATTCAGAATAAAACTACTCTAAATATTCCTACGGGTATGAATAAATATTTAATGCTCGTGGTTACAGTTTTAAGTTACATTGTAGGAGAGTGCGTTACCCGTGCATATGATAGATGGAATGGAGGGGTAGATTTAATTGATGGCATTATTGAAAATGCTGGTGCGATAATTTTGGATATGTCGAATAAGGTTGTGCTAGAGTCAACAAAATTAATCGAAGATGTAATTAATCTTGACGGTCGGTTATCGGAAGATGTGTTACATAGGCGGCGTCAGAAGAATATTATTGCTTCTGATGAGTTACGTATGTTTCTTTTACTATATGTGGGGCGTATTGTATCAAATGATATAACTTTCTGTGAAAATAGGTCGCGGAAAGTGATCATACCTGGTTCTTCGCTGTTGTCGGCAAATGCTGACATGATTTTGCGCTCTATGAGTAATTCTGTATATGAAGATACCAAAAAGAAAGGTAGGAAGATATTAGAAAAAACTCAAGAGCAGTGCATGAAGGAGTTATGTGAGTTTTTATTTGCCCTACGGGAACACTTAATTGAGGAGCGTCGTAGCATGTAGATGCTGGAAAGAGACAAGGGAGTGCATGATTATTCCCAAGAAAACGCCCGCAACTCCCTGTCTGAGTGTGCATAAGCAGCTACAAATGTGGTGCGGTTTCGATATTAAAAATTAAATTTTGCGCCTTAGATTATATAAATCTAGATGCTGGCTCTTTTCATAAGCATTTTCAATATATTTATTAGGGTTGTCACAGAAATCATCTAGTTTTGCATAAGTTAAATAGGAGCTGGTAAGCTGATCAATGCTTTCGCAGCGTGGGCATGCATATTCTTTATGTGTTGTCCTATTCCATATCGCCATTCATAGAATCAGTCTGATACAGAATATGCTAGTGAGCCTGTGGAAGTCTAGTTGACTGCGATTCAGCGATAGCCAGTAGAGTTTCTCAATTGTGACATATCTTGAGCGTGTGTTCAGATTTCTCTGGATTGTTGCTAATGCGAGCATTTTTGTTTTTAACGTACCATAGCGTAAGAAGACATTCAGAATAGGGAAGTGAAATCACCATGGACGCTGGCAAGAAAATCTGCTGGATTTATTTACCGGTTCGCTTCGGTTCACAGTTCCGGTGTATCAGCGCAGATACTCATGGGGCGAGGCGCAGTGCCGGCAATTGTGGGCCGACATTGTGACGGCTGGCAGGCATCCTGAGAGAACGCATTTCACCGGGTCGGTCGTATGGATGCAGGAAGGCGGCATCGGCCCGGATGGTGTCAGCCGGTGTCTGCTCATCGACGGCCAGCAGCACCTCACCTCGGTGACCCTGCTGCTTATCGCACTGGCCGAATATGCCCGCGAACACCCTGAGAACCTGAGATTCTCCACAGACATGCTCATCGACCGTGGCTATCTGGTCGACAAGTATGCGACCGGTGAAAGCCGCTACAAGCTGACGCTTTCCGGTGACGATAGAGAAGTGCTGCACAGCATGTGTGACCACGTGGTCGCCCCCGATCGACCGAACCATGCCAATACGGGTTCCCGGCTGGAAACGAACCTTGATCTGTTCCGCTCACTTGTCGCCGCAATCGATGATGCGAACGTGGTGTGGGATGGTCTGCAGCGTCTTGAAGTCGTGTCCGTCACCCTGGACCAAGGGCGTGACGAACCGCAACTGGTATTCGAATCAATGAATTCCACCGGGCTTGATCTGGAGACTTCCGATTTGGTGCGCAATTACATGCTCATGGGGTGCTCCATGGCCGAGCAGAAAACCTTATACGAAGACTATTGGCTGCCCATGGAACGTGTTCTCGGCAACATCTCATTCGATGCGTTCCTGCACGACTGGATGGTCGTTACATTGAAAAAGCCCGTGCTCAAAGGCCGCGTCATGTACGCGGAATTCAAGCGTTTCGCAGCCGATAGCTCCATGCCGCGCATGGAACGCACACGCGGGCTTCTGGAGAACATGCTGGAATATGCCGGGTATTATGCCGCCATCAAAGGCATCGCGTCTGCCGGCAGCGGCGACGCGAACGTGGACCGCCGTCTCGCCTCGATCCAAACCCTGGACAGCACTGTTACGGATCCGATGCTCCTGTACATGTTCGCGGCATGGAAGCATGAACGCATAACCCGGGACGGGCTGCTGCGCATGCTCGCGGATCTCGAATTGTATCTGTTCCGCCGAATGGTCTGCTCGGTATCCAGCAACGGACTGAACAAGCTCGTCCCGTCGTTGATCGCCAAGCTCGAATCAGTGGAAGACGATCCGGCCGAAACCTTCGCCGCGCTGCTCCTCACCGAAACCGCCAAAGCCACGCGCATGCCCACGGATAAGGAATTCAGGCAGGCACTGCTCGGCGAGAATCTGTACCGCCCGGCCTCGCGCTGCAAATATCTGCTCGCCGGATTGGAAAACCACAACCATCCCAAGGACCCGCGGTCCTTCGACGAATACACCGTCGAACACATCATGCCACAGAACGCCATGGCGCATGCCGAATGGCGCGATATGCTCTCCGACCCCGGCCGATTCCCGCTGCTGGTGAACAGTCTGGGCAATCTGACATTGACCGCATACAACTCGGAACTTTCCGACGGAACATTCGAACAGAAGAAGAACCGTGCGATCGGCGGGTATAGTAGCGAATACCTGTCCATTTCCGCCGAACTGCACGACGCCACGCAATGGGATGAACAGGCGATCGCGCGGCGCGGCGCGCGACTTGCCGATCTTGCATTGCAGGTGTGGACAAGCCCCACAGCGGGGGAACAGGCTATGCAGACTCTCCGCAGCAGGAACTTGAGCCAAGGAGAGCGCGAACAGAATGCCGTCGATTTCGCCGACTTATGCAAGAGAGGGATCCTTACAGCCGGTGACATGTTGGAAAGTCGGTATGCCGGCGTAACCGCCACGGCAACCGTAACCGAAGACCATCGCATTCGCCTGTCCAACGGCGAGATATTCGATAGCCCATCCGGCGCGTTCCGCCGCGCCAGAATGCTCGAAACCGGCGAGAACAAGCAGATCAACAACGGTTGGACAGTGTGGAAAGTCGCGGACGGCAGAACCTTGGACGAACTGCGGCAAGTCAGCAACAATATCTCACTGCGGCGCAGCTTCTGGAATGGCCTGTATAGATATGCTGCAACGCGGCCCGACTATGTTGCTGTATACGGCGACCCATCCGGTCGCAAGACGAACAGCGACACATGGATCAGCTTCGGCGTAGGCTCGGGGTTCTGCCACCCGGATGGAGCGTTGAATATTCGAGACGGCTACATTACGGTCGACCTGTATTTCATCGACACGTTCCAGTACACGAAACTTTACGGCATGAAGGATTCCGTTGAACGGATGCTGTCTGCTTTGGGCGAGGCGACTTGGGACGAGCCGGAAGCCGACAAGAAGAACCGCCACCTTTTGGTACGGCATGATGTGGATTTCTCCGGCGGTATGACGGAAGCCTACCAATGGATGACGGACGGGTTGCTCGCCATGCGCAGCGTATACGATTTGCTTGTCTGATTGCTCGATCTGCTACGTGTTCAGCACTGTATAGAATGAGCATAACCATCCGAAAAGAGGCCGCCATGAAATACGGGATGAGGAAACCCAGCTGGAAGAAAAGCCTGTCTGCGCGTACGAAGGGCCGCGCCACCCGTGCGGTCAAGCGTGCGCTGATTCCCGGTTACGGCAAGAAGGGAATGGGCTGGCTGCACCCCAAGCGCAAGCTGTACAACACCATCTACAAGAAGACCACGTTCAGCCTGTTCGACCTGTTCAAGTAACCGGGGCTAGGGGGGGGAAAATCACATGTGTTCCAATCCAGACACGTACGAGTTCCGACTTTCATTAGACCTTCCTCAACAGAGCGCCGTTCCTACTGATACGTTTTCTGCCTTGCGGGAAGTCCATGAATATTCAGCGGAGAAC
>OIER01001698.1_pt1 | contig 10053 bp, 7 predicted proteins | sample 1581801 | NCBI WGS metagenome assembly OIER01 (sample SAMN03281006, study PRJEB24777) | human gut metagenome | isolation source: fecal sample PR165 from 1 month old male Malay infant, vaginally delivered... | reverse complement strand
CGGCCTGGCCGGTGGTGCCGCCGCCGTCAACGAGGACGATAGCGTCGAACTTGCCTTCGAGCTTGAGCAGAACGATCGGGGAGTTGACCTCACGCTGCAGCAGCTTGGAGGGGAAGTACTCCTCCAGGGTGCGCTTGTTGATGGTCCACTTGCCGGTGCCGGGAACCAGACGCACGCGGGCGACGGCTTCCTTGCGGCGGCCGGTGCCGTAGCCCGGAGCAATCGCGGAAGTGCCGGTGCCGGCACCCGCGTTGGTCTCGGTGGTGTAGCTGGTGAGCTCCTCTTCGGTTGCCTGAACCGCGGAGTCGTTGGTGTTTTCAGCCATGATTCTCTATCTCCCTTCGGTTCACTTGGCCTGCTGCGAGACCTGAGCGATCTCGAAAACCTGCGGCTGCTGCGGGGTGTGCGGATGCTCGGCACCACGGAAGATGCGGAGACGGTCCAGCTGCACCTTGGACAGACGGTTCTTCGGCAGCATGCCCTTGACGGCAGCCTTGATGATGCGCTCCGGCTTGTTCGCCAGCAGCTCGGCGTAGCTATCGCGACGCAGGCCACCCGGACGACCGGAGTGCATGTACAGTTCCTTGCCCAACTTGTTGCCGGTCAGAGCGATCTTGTCGGCATTGATGATGATCACGTGGTTACCGGAATCGGCGTGAGGCGCGTAGGTCGGCTTGTTCTTGCCGCGCAGCAGCGTGGCGACCTGAGTGGCCAGACGACCGAGCACCACGTCGGTGGCGTCGATGATGTACCAGTCATGAGTCAAATCGGCTGGTTTCGGAGTGAAAGTTTTCACTGGTGTACCTTTTCTTGCTTATTGTGTTCCGGGCTTGGACTGCCGCGCTGGTCAGGCTTGGCGGTTTCGGCCTCATTATCCGTGGGCTCCCTGAAAGTCCTCGATGGCGAGTGGGAAAGCGCTTTGAAGGACCCCTTAGGGAAACACAACAATCCTCTATGATAACGCCACCTTTGACATTTCGCAACGCCACACGACACACTTCATCATCCGGCCGAACGACATGTACGGCCGGATGGCATGCCCATATCGCACCCTCAGCGCCCCTGCATGACCTTGGCGAGCGAGAGCAGACGCGTGTTGGAGAACAGCTCCTCCAGCGGCACGACATTGCCCTTGCCGTCGGCCAGCGGGATGCGCCAGTTCGGATATTCGTTGTTGGTGCCGGGCTGGTTCTGGGCGCGGCGCTCTCCCACGCCGTCCACGATGGACGCCGCGAGCAGCTTGCACGGGGAGCCGCGCAGGCCGCGGTACAGCGCCTCGACGATCTCCTGCTCGTGGGCTTTCTCGTCCTTCAGCAGGTCGGGGTCGAGATAGCCGTTGACGATCAGCATGACCATCATGGCCTTGTGCTCGGCGCGCGCGTTCTGCTCGAAGTCCTCGACCGATCCTTCGATCAGTCCCAGGCGCTCGCGCAGTTCGACGTGCTCGTACGCGAGATATCCGGCTGCGGGCGGCAGGTCGTGCGTGTTCACCGAGGCGAGCGAGAACTCGCGCCAATCTTTCGGGGCGCGGAACTTGCCGTCCATCTGCTCGAACCATTCGACGGCGCAACCCAGCACCTGATGCGCGGACAGCGACGTCGAGACGTGGTCCGGCACGACGCCCAGATCCTCGCCGACGACCACGCCGTGGGCGCGTGACGCCTCAAGTGCCAGGATGCCGAGCATGATCTCGGAATCGTACTGCACATAGGCGCCGTCCTTGGGCGTGTGCCCGGAGGGGATCCACCACAGGCGGAACAGGCCGAGGATGTGGTCGATGCGCACCGCGCCTGCATGGGCGAACATGCCCTGCACCATGTGACGATACGTGAGGTAGCCGGTGTTCTCCAGCTCGATCGGGTTGAGTGGCGGCTGGCTCCAGTCCTGCCCCTGCTGGTTGAAGTAATCCGGCGGCGCGCCGACCGTGGCGCCCTTGGCGAAACACTCCGGGTTCCACCACACGTCGGAGCCGGACGGATGCACGCCGACCGCCATGTCGGCCATGAGGCCGATCTGCATGCCGGCGTCCTTCGCGGCCTGCTGAGCGGCTCCCAGCTGTTCGTCGGCGATCCATTCCAACCAGCGGTAGAAGTCCAATGTGTCGGGGAACTGTCGACGCAGCCCCTGCACCTCGTCGCTGTTCTTGTCGAGGCGCTTCTCCCAGCTGTCGGCTTCGCCGGTCGGCGCGCCCCACTTGTCGTAGCACAGGCACCACGTGGCGTAGGCCTCAAGCCCTTCGGCGGACGTGCTCTTGTAGTCGTCGAACGCCTTCTGACGCTCCTCGCTGCGCCCGGCCTTAAAAATCAGCCACAGGGCGTGCATCTTCACGCGCCACATCGAATCACGGTCGATAATCTGCGCATCCCCGTTCAGCGGTTCGGCCTGCGCGTGCAGCTCGCCGATCTGCGATTTCAGTTCATCGCCGAGGCCGGCATATTCCTCGATCGCCTCGGGACGAATGTACGTGAAGTTGATGAAGCGGCGGGAAATCGGCAGGTACGGCGACGGGGTGAGCGGCGCTACCGGCTCGCACGCGTGCAGCGGGTTGACCAGCCTTGAATCCGCGCCCGGCTTTCTGTGCGAAACCGCCATGAGGGGCTTGAGGGCCCCGGAATCGCCCACGCCCCCGGCACCCGCGGGCCGGGTGGGATACAACCGGGCCATCCACCCCCCCAGCTCGGCCTGTTTCATGGCCGGCAGCATCGGAATACGCTCGGGGGCGCTGATCAGCGTGGCGTCCTGCGTGCGGTCGCCCACGCTGACATGCAGCGTATGGTATCCCATCGGCAGATCCGCGGGTATGGTGATGGATGCCGTCGCCACGAACTTGCCGTCGACCTCGTACGCCTGCGATCCGTCTCCGGCTCCCGGCTCCAGCGCACCCTGGTATTCGTCGCCGTTTTCCAGCGTGATGGTTGCGGAGGGAATCTGCATGATACCGGTGTTGAGCAGCACACGATCTTCCTTGCCGACGACATGCAACACGGTCGGGGCGACGAGACGCCCGTGGCGCTCGCGAAGGATACGGACAACGGAATCATCGATGGCGTCATCGTCATGGGCGTCCACGCCCAACGCACCCAGCAACGCCTTCAGGACATCATCATCGATCTCGTGATAGTCGTCGCTCATGCCGATGTAGCTCGTGGCCAATCCAACCAGACGCGCCAGATGGATCAGCGGACGCGCGAGACGCTCCGCACTTTCTGTACTCTCTGTCATATTCCTTAGTGTAAGCCCGCTTTTGCGCGGCACGCTTACGTATACCGCGAATTGCGCCAGATTTTACCCGCGATTATCGCCTGATCCGCCGGCGGTGGACGGGTCGGAACGAAACGGGGTCAGTACGGGGGTGGCAGGAGGGAGCGCAGGGAGGGTGTCGCGCAATGATGCGTCACGAGGCGTCCGAGGTCCGGCTCGCCGCGGCTTTCGCCACTTCGGGCGAAGGGTCGTCGCGCAACCGGTCGAGCGTCTCCTGCGAAGTGCCGGGGTTCAACGCCACCGCGCGCCGCACCATCGTCGCGAGAATCGCCGGGGCACCGGATTCCTCCGATACTCCGAGCCTTGACAGCACGTCCAGGGTGTCGGCGTCAAGATCGGTGTTCTGCGCTCCCTCCAGCCGCATCTTCCATGATGTGCGCTTGTTGCGCAGCGCCGCGTCGCGCACCTCGGGGACCTCGTCCTTGGTCAGGCGCCCCACCAGCCAGTTCTTGTCGTCCTCGTTGGCCGCCACGGCCCTGCGAACGTCCGGACTCGGGTCCGTCGACAGCTTGACCAGGATGTTCGGGAACGGCATCGTCTCCGCCAGCATGATGCGATCTTCCAACGGCGTGTGCCGGTTGCCGGCGACGGCCTCCAGCAGTGCCGTCGCACGGGAGAACGCCGCCTGATCGGAACGGTCCGGCAACGGACGGCGCGCGAACTCGGACAGTTCCGCGCTATCGGTGGAGTGCCGCAGCCGCTCATACGTGGCGGTCAGAGGCTCGAAGGGCGTGGAGTCAGTGGCGCTGTCGGGCTGAGACTGCGCTGCAGTCTGCGCCATGGCCTCGCGCGCCGTGGCCTCGTCATCATGTCGTTGCATCTCGCTCATAGTCATCACCATACCCGAGGGGTCGCCGAACCGAACCATATCTTCCGCAAAGTATTGCGTTCCTGCTGACGGGTGAGCTGAGTACTGCAAAACCACCCCCAGTCATGCTGCGCATAACATCGCACCTGTTTAGATTGCGACGGGACGGCTTATCAGTTCACCGGATTCGGGCGTCACCGTCGCGCTGAACGTCTCACGCACGCGCCGGAGGAATTCCCGCTCACGCTCCACCGGCACCACCGCGTCCAGTACGACACGGTCACTGTACCGCTCATTCTCCAGCGCGGCCCCGCAATCCGAGGCGAGTTGACGGAACACGTCAAATTGCGGGTACTGCAGCGCTGTCGTGTATCTGCGGCACGTCTCGATGGACGCCAGTCTGGCCACCTTGACGCCCAGCGAGGCGGCGGACGAATACGCGCGAATCAGCCCGCCCGACCCCAGCAGGATACCACCGAAATACCGGGTGACCGTCACTGCGCAGTTCATCAGATCTCCCTGCCGCAGCACGTCGAGAATGGGCTTGCCGGCGGTGCCGGATGGTTCGCCATCATCGCTCATCCTCTCCCGCACGCGACCATCGCCGTCGACGCATATCGCGGCGTACGCCACATGCCGGGCCTTGGGGTGCAGCTGGCGAACGGAATCGACGAACAGCAGCGCCTCGTCCAACGCATCCACATGGCACACATCGGCGATGAACTCGGACTTCTTCTCCACCAGTGCGTCATGCGCCGGCCGGTCGGACGTGTCAAGAACGGTTTTCATCGGTGATGTTCCACTCCTTCACGACGTTCTTGTCGGCGCCCATCGAATAGATGACGTTCCATATGCGCTGGCGCACCTGCGCATCCTGCGATTCGGACCAGCATGTGCCGTTGGGATGGTCGCTGGAGATCGGGCACCACTGGTATGAGCCCTGCCGCATGTTCGCGGTCGGCACCCAGTCGATGCGGCTGACGCGCCATGCCCCGGCCACGCCCTTGCGGCCGGCGAACTGGATGCGGGCGGTCACGCCCTGATTGTTGACGATTCTGCTGGCGGGGGCGCTGACCGTCACCGTGTTGCCAAGCCCGTAGATGATCCACGTGCCGTTGTAGTTCTCGATTGGCTGCGCGCAATGGCATCCGGCGCCGTAGATCACGTCGAACGCGCCGGTGTCCGCGAGCTCATGCGCCTCGGAGACCTGCCACGAATCGGCGTAGTCGATGTATTCCTGCACCGAATGCATGGCCATGGCCACCACGTCGGCGCCCTGTTCACGGGCGGCCTTGGCCTTGGCGACGGCACGGTCGATGTCGGACTGATGCTGGGGGTCGCCGGCTTCGCGCAGGCGGTCGACCTGCCAGTCATGGTCGGCGGTCATGCCGTTGAGCGACACCGTGCCGGTGACCAGGCCGAGCTTGCCGCCGCCCGTGGGCGAGTCGATGACCAGCGGCTTGGTGGAGTCCTCCTCGGTCTTGTACGAACCGGTCTGCGCGATGCCCTTGGACGCGAGCGTATCCCACAGGCGGGCGATGCCGTCGGCACCCTGATCCCATGAATGGTTGGTGGCGTGCGTGCAGGCGGTGTAGCCGACCGAGGCCGCGGCATCGGCGACCTCCGGCGGCACGTTGAATACCGGATAGCCGGTGTAGGGACCGCCGCGTTTGGCGATCGGCGTCTCGAACTCGCACACGGCGATGTCGGACGCCTGGATGTATGGCTTCATGGTTTCGAACAGCGGCGTGAAATCGAACGCCGTGCCGTCGGTGGCGGCGGTGTTCGCACCGGCGAAATGCTTCCACAGGTTCGGATGGAACAGCAGGTCGCCGTTGACCAGCATGGAGATGCAGTCGGTGTCCGGGCAGTCGGGCGAATTGCCATGGTGCTCCACAACCGGTTCGGGTACGGCCTGCTTGTTGTCGAGATCGACCCGGGTCACCGTCGCGGCCTTGTCCGGTTTCGCGACGGGAGCGGCGGCCTGCATATGCCGCACGACCAGCCATCCGCCGCCGACGAGCACCGCCACGATGACCAGCACGACGACGAGCGCCCTGACGGGCGAATGCGATGCCGTCGTCCTGTGATGCCCTTTTCCCCGGATGTGCCCCATCGTACGCTCCTTGCTCATCTCGTCCTGATGGTTCTCAGTCTAACGCCCGTCAGCTACTGTCCAGTAAGTGGACACGACACGCGCGGGCGGATCTCCCATATGACACAAGCACAGACGTGCGACACGCGCGGGAAACCGGCATATGCAATCACATTGCGGCGGCATCTTTCTTACTATGTGAACGATGACATCATCGTGTCACGGTAAACGAAGGGGGTAGAATGACTGCTTGGAGACGGACGGACAATGGCGTACCTCCGCCCCCCCTGCTTCGCTATAAGGGACGGTGCGCCTTGCCCGGATGGCCGGTCGCGCGGATTATGCACGACCGGCTTTCTCATATCATGACCACACAAATCCCAGCGAACATTCAGCTTTTCGTGGCTTACCGATTCCCTACCAGTCACACAGCATCGACCCACGCACCGGCGGCTCCAGCCTGCTGCCATAATACGGGCTGCAATAGTCGTTCTTGACGTCCCTCGAGAAAGACCCGGAAAAAGCAAAAAGCCCCGGGCAAACGTCCGGAGCCTAGTCGGCGGAGACAGAGGGATTCGAACCCTCGAGCCGCTAAACACGACTAACACCTTAGCAGGGTGCCCCTATCGGCCACTCAGGCATGTCTCCATGTTGCACATTGGCGCAACAACATGGCATCTTACCATCGTCCCCCGGACTTCAGCAACACGGTGTGCCGCACGCGGCGTCATACGGGGCCTGACGGCGGGTCAACGCGCCGGATTCGAGTCGCCCGTGAACGTGACGATCCCCGCGACGATCAGCAGCAACGCCAGCAATTTCGCGGCGCCCTGCACTCCGACAGGCCAGGCCACGCGCGGGCGGCAAAGAGATTGCGACGGCCGCTCCCCAACCGGTACGGCAAGGCCCGCTCCATCCCGGCCCGGCACGGTACGATAAGGGATATGAGTACCGCACCTAGACTGGCCGCCGCCAAACGCGATTGGGGGCATGACGAGACCGGCTGCACGGTGCTGCACATCGACATGGACGCCTTCTACGCCTCGCTGGAAGTGGCACGTCATCCCGAACTCAAAGGCAAGCCGGTGATCATCGGCACCGGGACGCGCTCGGTGGTGTCGGCGGCGAGCTATGAGGCACGGCGTTACGGCGTCAATTCGGCGATGGCGAGCGCCCGCGCCCGTCAGCTGTGCCCGGACGGCGTGTTCCTGCCGGTGGACATGCACTACTACCGGATGATGTCTCGGCGCATCGTCGAAGAGGTGTTCAGCCAGGTCACTGACCGGTTCGAGCAAGTTTCGGTGGATGAGGCGTATATGGACGTGTCGGGGGCGCTGCTCGTCTGGCAACGGCCGACCCGGATCGGCGCCTGGATACGACAGGAGGTCGTCTCGCGGTTCCATGTGACCTGTTCGGTGGGCGTCGCCGCGAACAAGCTGGTCGCGAAAATGGCGTCGACGAATGCGAAGCCTGATGGCATGCTGCTGATTCCCGTCGCCCGTCACGCCGAGTTCGTACAGATGATGCCGCTGCGGGGCATACCCGGCATCGGGCCTTCGCTGGAGCGGCGGCTGGCGGAGTGGGGCGTGAAGACCGTGGCCGACCTGGCGAAGATGAGCGAGCAGACGCTGGCCACGGCCGTCGGCTCGCAGACCATGGCCCACGGCCTGTATATGGCCGCGCGTGGCATGGATGAGCGTGCGGTGACGCCGTACACTCCGGAGAAGTCGATCGGCTCCGAGAGCACGTTCCCCGAGGACACGCGCGACATGCGACGGGTATGCGACCTGCTGCGCCGGTGCTGCGACGAAGTGGCGAGCTCGCTACGCAGACGCGGTCTGGTGGCGCGGACGGTGACGGTGAAACTGCGGTTCGCCGATCTGAGCTACAAGTCGATGTCACACACCATGGAACGCGCCGAGGACACGGCCGCCGCGCTGTATCCGCAATCCGTAGAGCTACTGTGCCGGATGCTGGGGATCGAGGGTGGCGTCGCCGCCATGCGGAGCCCCGGCACTCCCCTGCCGCGAGACATCCGGCTCGCCGGCATGAGCGCGAGCGGATTGGCGAGGTCGGCTGGTTCGACCGTGCAGCCGACGTTGGATGACGTGCTGGAGGAGACCGAGGCACAGTCCGCCGGAACCGTCACGCGGTCGGCGCGGCAGCGCGACGCGGAGCAGGCGCTGGACGCGATACGCCGCAAATACGGCAAGGGCGCGGCGTCGCTGGGATTGTGAGCCGGTGGGTGAGCCGACCGACGTCAGCGCGAGAGACGCCTCGCCGCGTCGGCGACGGCATCGTCACTCGCGGTGGCGGAGAAGCGCAGGCATTCCGGCGCTCCGTAGAACTCCCCGGGGCTCGCTATGATGCCGAGCGCGGCCAGATCGTCCATGTCGCGCCAGCAGTCGCCCGACTTCGCCCGCACCCACACGTACAGCGCCCCCTGCGGCATGCGGGCGTCGTATCCGGCGGACCGCAGCGCGCCGACCAGCGTCTTCAGACGGCGGCGATAGCGCGTCCATTGGGTTTTCGCCGCATCGAAATCACGCAATCCCGCGGCCATCGCGGACTGCACCGGACCGGGGATGATCTGCCCGATCTGCTTGCGGTACGCCGACATCTCACGCACCAGGCCGGCGTCTCCCGCGATGAACGCGGTCCGGTATCCCGCCATGTTCGACTGCTTGCTGAGCGAGTACAGCACCAGGATCCGGTCTGCGGTACCATCGCAGACGGCGGTGTTCAACGCGCACGGGGACGTCGCCAACGACACCGGCGTCGACGCACCGGCCTCGGCACCGTCCACGTGGAAATCACGCGAATTCGACGACCAGCACATCAGGGCATAGCACTCGTCGGACAGCACCACCGCGCCGATGCGACGCGCCGCCGCGACGATATCGGACAGCCAGCCGCCGGACAGCACGCCGCCGGTGGGATTACACGGCGAATTGACCCATACCGCCTTCACACCCGGCACATGGCACCATGAGTCGACATCCGAGACGTCATCGACCTTCAGCACGCTCGCACCGGCCAGCTGCGTGCCGATCTCGTACGTGGGGTACGAGACCTTCGGCTGGACCACGACATCGCCCTCGCCGAGGTGCAACAGCGAGGCCATCAGCGCGACGGCCTCCTTGGAGCCGACCGTGGGCACAACGTCGGCGTTGATGGATTGCAGGTCCACGCCGCGCACGGCACGGAACCATTCGAAGATGGCGTCGCGCAGATCACCGGATCCGGCCGTCGCCGGATAACCGTGCGCGTTCTTCGCGTCCGAGGCCGCGGCAAGCGCCTCACGCACGGATTGCGGCACCGGGTCGACGGGAGAGCCCACCGACAGGTCGACGATGCCGCCCGGCACCTGTGCCGCCTTTGTCTTGTACGGGGCGATGCGAGACCAATCGTATGGCGATGAATAAGCGTGAAAGCCCATGCTGGTCCTTTCCTCGACGTCCTCCGGCCGGCCGTGGCGTGTCACCCGGCGAAGGAACCGTGCTCTATGAAAGCGGCCGCCGCACAAGGCGACGGCCTGCAGAATGATACCGGGCGGATCAGTCCTGATTCTGAGGCGGCAACGCGGCCACCTGCTCGGGATCGTGGCCGATCGGGCCGTGCGCGGAAGCACCGCCGAAATCACCGACCTCGGCGAAGAAACTCACCGCGGCATCCTTGTACCAAGCCCACTCGTCCGGCAGGTCATCCTCGTAGAAGATGGCTTCGGTCGGGCACACCGGCTCGCATGCGCCGCAATCGACGCATTCGTTCGGATTGATGTACAGGGAACGCGAACCCTCGTAGATGCAATCGCCCGGGCACTCGTCCACACAAGCCTTGTCCTTGACGTCCACGCACGGCTGGGCGATAACGTATGGCATGCCTCCTC
>OIER01001669.1_pt1 | contig 10230 bp, 7 predicted proteins | sample 1581801 | NCBI WGS metagenome assembly OIER01 (sample SAMN03281006, study PRJEB24777) | human gut metagenome | isolation source: fecal sample PR165 from 1 month old male Malay infant, vaginally delivered... | reverse complement strand
CGGTTTATCCGCCACGTGAAAAGGTTTTTAATGCCTTGTTAGAGACCCCATTTGAAGAAGTGCGGGTGGTAATTCTTGGTCAGGACCCTTATCATGGGCCTCATCAAGCCCAAGGACTATCCTTCTCAGTACCTGATAGCCTCCCTGCTCCCCCGTCTTTGAAAAATATTCTCAAGGAGTTAGAGGAAGATTTGGGTCCGAGACCCTTTCATGATTTAACTTCATGGGCTGAGCAGGGGGTGCTCTTGCTTAATGCCTGTTTGACGGTTCCCGCTGGTCAAGCAAATGGGCATGCCGGTCAGGTTTGGGAACCATTTACAGATGCTGTGATTAAGGTTCTCAATCAAAAGGATACTCCTGTTGTCTTTATACTTTGGGGTGGCTATGCTCGTAAGAAGAAGTCTCTGGTGACCAATCCAAAGCATGCCATTATTGAGAGTGCCCATCCGAGTCCCTTGTCGGCCTATCGTGGTTTTTTTGGCAGCAAGCCTTTTTCAAAAGCCAATGCTTACCTTGTATCTCAAGGCCAATCCCCAATTGATTGGTTGAAGTAAAATAGAAAGTTGGAAGATTATGTTACTGATTAAAAATGGTCGTGTTGTAGACCCTAAGTCTGGTTTGGATACGCAAGCTGATGTTCTTGTGGACGGTAAAAAAGTCGTTAAAATTGCTGAAAATATCGATGCTGGAGATGCCCAAGTTATCGATGCCACTGGTCTTGTGGTTGCTCCTGGTTTGGTGGATATCCATGTTCATTTCCGTGAGCCAGGTCAAACCCATAAGGAAGACATTCATACGGGTGCCTTGGCAGCGGCTGCAGGTGGTTTTACAACAGTTGTGATGATGGCTAATACGAATCCAACGATTTCAGACAAGGAAACTTTGAAAGATGTCTTGACTTCGGCAGCTAAGGAAAATATCCATGTTAAGTCTGTTGCGACTATTACAAAGAACTTTGATGGTGAAAACCTCACTGATTTCAAGGGTTTGCTTGAAGCCGGTGCTGTCGGATTCTCAGATGATGGTATTCCATTGACCAATGCTGGTATTGTCAAAAAAGCCATGGAGCTAGCTAAGGAGAATAATACCTTTATCAGTCTTCACGAGGAGGATCCTGATCTTAATGGTATTCTCGGTTTCAATGAAAATATTGCTAAAAAAGAGTTTCATATCTGTGGGGCGACTGGTGTAGCTGAGTACAGTATGATTGCGCGTGATGTCATGATTGCTTATGATACACAAGCCCATGTTCATATTCAACACTTGTCGAAAGCTGAATCTGTAAAAGTCGTTGAGTTTGCTCAAAAACTTGGAGCACAAGTCACTGCTGAAGTAGCGCCACAGCACTTCTCAAAAACTGAAGACCTCTTACTCTCAAAAGGCGCTAATGCCAAGATGAACCCACCACTTCGTTTGGAATCTGACCGTCGGGCCGTCATCGAAGGGTTGAAATCTGGAGTCATCTCAGTCATTGCCACAGACCACGCGCCACATCATGCCGATGAAAAGAATGTGTCTGATGTGACTAAAGCACTATCAGGAATGACTGGTCTGGAAACCTCTCTATCTCTTGGTTTGACTAATTTAGTTGAAGCAGGACATTTAAGTTTGACAGAACTCTTGAAAGTAATGACTAGCAACCCATCTGATCTTTATGGCTTCGATGCTGGTTATTTGGCTGAAAATGGACCAGCTGACCTTGTGATTTTTGCAGACAAGGAAAAACGTCAGGTTACAGCAGACTTTAAGTCTAAAGCAGCAAATTCACCATTTGTAGGCGAAGAACTTACGGGCAGTGTTAAATACACTATCTGTGACGGTGAGATTGTTTATCAAGCCTAAATAGCAGATCAGAGCAGGGCACATCGAGACACTTGGTGTTGCACTGCTTTTTTAGTCATTAAAGGGGACGCAGATGAAAAAAATTCTTTTGTTTCTGATTGTTATTCTTACCATCCTCCTGCCGACAACAACAGTTCATGCAAAAGAGGTAAGATATGACATTGCTTCCTACAAGGGGCACCTAATTATAAATGATGATGGCAATGGGACCTTCACCCAGGAAGTACTATATGTTTTTAAGAGTGACTATAATGGACAATATGTGACACTTGGATATACTGATCCTGTACCTAAAGGATTCATGATTTCGGAAAACCCTAGTGTTTCAGCAACCGTGAATGGTCAAGAAAAGAAAGATATACAAGTGGAGGAAACAAATCTTTCTGACGGTGTAAAACTAAAAGTTTACAATTCGGGTTCTGATGGTGATAAGGTTCAGTTAAAAGTTACCTGGCAGATAAAAAATATGTTGTCACTCTATTCAGATATTGCTGTTTTAAACTGGTTTCCCATCTCTGATTGGGATGAATCAATCAACCATGTTGACTTTGAAGTTGAAGGCCTAGATGCAAGTCATGGGGAGCTCTTTGCTCATACGGGCTATTTTGGAAAAACTCCCGATGTAGAGCGAACTTCAAACGGTTATCGTGTTCGGGTTGAAAACTTGCCATCGGGTGGTAAGCTAGAGTTACATGCCTATTGGCCTATGACGTCTGCGTTAAAAGATGGTCATTTGTCATATATCAGTGATGAGAAATATAGGGGAAAGTTTATAGAGAAGGAAGAATCTATTAGTAAGACAATGGCGACCTATCAGAATGTTTTTTACAAGATTTTGCCTAAAGTGATGGTTGGTTTCTTTATTCTCGGCTCTTTCTTCTTTTGGAAAGTTTTGAGATGGACTAAGGAGCCTTCCTTCCCATACGATGTACGAATATACGAAACTCCTCAAGATTTACCACCTTTAGTTTTAGCAAAAAGTATTTATAACCAATCATTTGATAAAACAGGACTTGGCGAAGAGAATGGACATTTAAAATTTAAGAACATGGTTCAAGCAGTAATTCTAGATCTTGTCGATAGAGGCTACATAGCCTATAGCCAAGAAAATGGTGTTCATACTCTGAGAAGAATTCCAAAGGAGGGCTTAGCAGACTACGAGTTTGATTTCCTTGAAATGTTGTTTGATGATCGTATAGAAATCACGGATCGCGAGATGTTCTCTAGATACTATCTTGACGAGAAAGGATTAAGAAAACAGTTTAACAACGCTAAGTCTAATTATGAAAGAAATTCTGTTCGTGAAGAAGGACAGCGTATCAGGAGGAAGTTTGTTCAAGATGGAAGAAGTGTAACTGAAGGTGTGAATCGAGAGATTGTCTCACTCGGTCTTCCTAACCTATATCGAGACTTTACCATTAAAGAAAATATGTTTATTACTTCAGGGAATGTGGTATTTACTTTACTTTTTATTATTTCTACACTAGCAACAATATTTTTATTTGTGGGCCTTGGTTCTGGCCTAGGAGTTATTTATATTTTGGTTTCGCTCTTTGTTGCTTTAGTTTGGTACTCTAATAGAAGATTTATTAAAAAAAGACGGAAGAAAACTTTAGACCCGTCACATATCGAAGAATATCGTCATTGGCAATATTTCGAAAGCATGCTCCGAAGTATTACATCTTTTAGGCAATCAGAACTCGAATCTGTTATCCTATGGAATCGTATCTTGGTTTATGCGACACTTTACGGACAAGCGAATAAAGTAAGTGATGTATTGAAACGATATAACATCCACCTCAGCAATCCATCTTTAGATGAGTTCACTCACTCTGCAACGCCATTTCTTCTTTTGAACAATGTTAGTCGCTTAGAATCTTATGTTTCGACTTCGAATACAGTAAGTAACTTTTCTATCAATTCAAACAGTGGTAGTGGAGGTTTAGGTGGCGGTGGCTTCTCCGGAGGAGGTGGAGGAGGTGGAGGAGGTGCCTTTTAACCCTTACCAATCCATCGTAGAATATTAGCATAAAAGGACATCCAGTTTACCAACTTGGGTGTCTTTGTTTAGCTTGAGGATTATCTGATTTAGCTCCTCTAATTTCATACGAGAATAAACCACTTGAAGCAGTACGTTTTGTGCAAACCAAAGTAAAAAAGCAAGAAAGAGAATAAAGGGACCAGCAAAATAGTAATCCAAGAATGCAGGGAAAAAAATTGGAATAATCAGGAAAATGACCAATCTTACCATTAAGGCAAAGGTGAAAGGTATGAAGAAAGTCTCCAAAATGGTATGTCTTAGATTTTTGTAGGATTTGGCAGCTAGAAAGAGTACAAATGCAATAAAACCGGATTTTGGATACAAAATGCCCAAATAACTAGAGGCAAAAATTGCTATACCAGCTAAAATAATAATCCAGTATCTAAGCGGCCTTTGCGTGGTCACCTTGAAGATAATAATTTGAAGTATAAAAGCTATACATGCCGTAAGCCCGTTAATAATGGCATCACCCAATATAATAAAATACCCTATTTGAGTACGAGTAAAATCTATCCAATCATATCATAACGCTTTGAAAAAGAGCATACGAATTGCCTATAAGTGATAAGGATGTAAGGCTTTTCATTTTTTAAGCATATTTCTTGCTCATTAAGTTTTTTTAACCTATCCTAGATGTATAGAAAAATTTCGATAGAGGAGATCGATATGGTAAAACTTTCTAAAGAGACACATCTTGAGATGTTCACTAAAATGGAACGTATACGTGAATTCGATTCACGTATTAATAAATTAGTTCGTCGTGGTTTTGTTCAAGGAATGACTCACTTTTCAGTTGGTGAGGAAGCAGCCAACGTTGGGGCTGTTCAACACTTGAGCTATGACGATATCTTCTTTTCAAATCACCGTGGTCACGGACAATCTATTGCCCAAGACATGGATTTGAATAAAATGATGGCGGAGCTTGCAGGTAAGGCGACAGGTGTTTCTAAGGGCCGTGGTGGTTCAATGCATTTGGCTGACTTTGAAAAAGGTAACTACGGAACTAACGGTATTGTTGGTGGTGGTTATGCTCTTGCCGTAGGTGCAGCTCTTACTCAACAGTACAAAGAAACTGGGAATATCGTTGTTGCCTTTTCAGGTGATGGCGCTACTAATGAAGGTTCATTCCATGAGTCAGTCAATATGGCGGCTACTTGGAAATTGCCTGTTATCTTCTTTATCATCAATAACCGTTATGGTATCTCAATGGATATTCATAGAGCTACCAACACTCCTCACTTGTATACACGTGCAGAAGCCTATGGTATCCCTGGATTCTACTGTGAAGATGGTAACGATGTTTTGGCTGTATACGAAACAATGGGCAAGGCTGTTGAGCATGTCCGTGGTGGCAACGGTCCCGCTATCGTTGAGGTAGAATCTTACCGTTGGTTTGGTCACTCAACTGCTGATGCGGGTGTTTACCGTACTAAGGAAGAAGTTGACGAGTGGAAGAACAACAACGACCCAATTATTAAATACCGTGATTATCTCGTTTCTGAAAATATCGCAAGCGCTGAAGAGTTAGATGCTATCCAAAGCCAAGTCAAGGCTGAGGTTGATTCAGCTTATGAGTTCGCCCAAAATAGCCCAGATCCAGAACTTTCAGTTGCCTTTGAAGATGTATGGGTAGACTAAAGAGAAAGGTTGAGGAATACAAGTATGAGTGAAACAAAATTGATGGCCTTGCGTGAGGCAGTAAACCTTGCCATGAGCGAGGAAATGCGTAAAGACGAAAACATCTTCCTTATGGGTGAAGATGTTGGTATCTATGGTGGTGACTTCGGTACTTCAGTTGGTATGTTGGCAGAATTTGGTGAAAAACGTGTTAAAGATACACCAATTTCAGAGGCAGCTATCGCTGGTGCAGCTGTTGGGTCTGCCATTACAGGTCTTCGTCCAATCGTTGACTTGACTTTCATGGACTTCATTACGATTGCCCTTGACGCTATCGTTAATAATGGTGCAAAAAACAACTACATGTTTGGTGGTGGTTTGAAGACTCCTGTAACTTTCCGTGTAGCCTCTGGTTCAGGGATTGGTTCTGCGGCACAACACTCACAATCTCTTGAGTCATGGTTGACTCACATTCCAGGGATTAAAGTCGTTGCTCCAGGTAATGCTAACGACGCTAAAGGTCTTTTGAAATCTGCTATTCAAGATAATAACATTGTTATTTTCATGGAACCAAAAGCACTTTACGGTAAGAAAGAGGAAGTGACACAAGACCCTGATTTCTACATTCCACTTGGAAAAGGTGAAATCAAGCGTGAAGGAACTGACCTTACTATTGTCACATATGGTCGTATGTTGGAACGTGTTCTTAAGGCGGCTGAAGAAGTGACTGAACAAGGTATTAATGTTGAGGTCGTTGACCCTCGTACTCTCGTTCCACTTGATAAGGACTTGATTTTCGAGTCAGTTAAGAAGACTGGTAAACTGATGTTGGTCAATGATGCATATAAGACTGGTGGATTCATCGGTGAGATCGCTGCTATGGTTACTGAAAGTGAAGCATTTGATTACCTCGACCACCCAATTGTACGTTTGGCAAGTGAAGATGTGCCTGTACCTTATGCGCGTGTCTTGGAACAAGCGGTTCTTCCAGATGTTGAAAAGATTAAGGCTGCTATTATCAAGATGGCCAATAAAGGAAACTAACTTTCTAGCGACGGTTAAGTGATATGTCTCGCTAGTAAAATGTGTTTCTTGTTTTAACTGTGAGAGTATCGGAAAATATAATTTAAAGTAGAAAGGAGAGGGCGAACCAGAGGGTGTAACTGAACCCGAGCGGAAAGCTTGGAAAATAGACCGTCCGTCTACGTCAGTAAGCTGACGTGTCGGTCGCCTAATTTTCAGTCGCTTTCTGGTCGCTCTTGGTATCTTATAAATGGCTTTTGAGATTATTATGCCAAAACTTGGTGTGGACATGCAGGAAGGCGAAATCATCGAGTGGAAGAAACAAGAGGGTGATGTGGTTAATGAGGGAGATATCCTTCTTGAAATCATGTCAGATAAAACGAACATGGAACTTGAAGCAGAAGATTCTGGTGTTCTTTTGAAGATTACCCGTCAGGCTGGTGAAACTGTACCAGTTACTGAGGTTATTGGTTATATTGGAGCAGAAGGTGAAGTTGTGGCTGATAATGCTGCGAGCGCACCAGCTGCAGAAGCTGCTCTGCAAGTTGAAGAAGTTGCTACTGTGGAAGCAACTGTAGTAGCAGCAAAAACGAAAGCACCTGTCGTACACGAAGGTGGCAGAGTACGTGCAACACCTAAAGCACGTAAAGTAGCGCGTGAGTTGGGAATTGACATCGCTCAAGTTCAAGGAACTGGAGCAAAAGGTCGTGTTCATGCTGATGACGTTGAGAACTTTAAGGGTGCTCAACCTAAGGCAACTCCGTTGGCACGTAAGATTGCAGCGGACCTTGGTATTGATTTAGCTAGCGTATCTGGAACAGGCTTTGGTGGTAAGATTACTAAGGAAGACATCCTTGCAATCAGTGCCCCAGCCCAAGTTAAGGAAGCTGCAGCTGCACGTGTGGTTGAAGCTAAGCCAGAAAAAGTCTTGCCAGAAGGTGTGGAAGTTATCCCAATGTCTGCTATGCGTAAGGCTATTTCGAAGGGAATGACGCACTCTTACTTAACTGCGCCAACCTTTACCCTTAACTACGATGTGGACATGACTAACCTTATGGCTCTTCGTAAGCAAGTCCTTGATCCAATCATGAATAAGACTGGCATGAAGGTGACCTTCACGGATTTGATTGGTTTGGCAGTTGTGCGTACTCTTATGAAAGAGGAACACCGTTACCTTAATGCATCCTTGATTGATGATGCGCAAAATATCGAATTACACAAATTTGTTAATCTCGGTATTGCCGTTGGTCTCGATGATGGCTTGATTGTGCCGGTCGTTCATGGTGCAGATAAGATGAGTTTGTCTGACTTTGTGGTGGCCTCTAAGGATGTCATCAAAAAAGCTCAGGCTGGTAAATTGAAGGCGACAGAAATGTCAGGTTCAACCTTCTCTATCACTAATTTGGGAATGTTCGGAACCAAGTCATTTAATCCAATCATTAATCAACCAAACTCAGCCATCCTTGGTGTTTCAGCAACTATTCAGACACCGGTTGTTGTTGATGGTGAAGTTGTCGTACGTCCAATCATGGGACTATGCTTGACTATTGACCACCGTATTGTAGATGGTATGAATGGTGCCAAATTCATGGTTGATTTAAAACATTTGATTGAAAATCCAATGGAATTGTTGATTTAAGTAAAAAAATATCTGAAAACTGAAGTTTTAAAATAGAAAGGAGAGGGCGTTAAAACGTTTGAGTCGATTTGAACTCGAACGAAATGCTTCGGAATTTAGATAGTTTTACTTGTGTGCAAGCACACAAGTAAAACTCCTAAAATTCTGTCGCATTTTAGCGTTCTTAGTATCATAAAATATGGCTTTTGAGATTATTATGCCTAAGCTTGGTGTGGACATGCAGGAAGGTGAAATCATCGAGTGGAAGAAACAAGAGGGTGATGTGGTTAATGAGGGGGATATTCTTCTTGAAATCATGTCAGATAAAACGAACATGGAACTTGAAGCAGAAGATTCTGGTGTTCTTTTGAAGATTACTCGTCAGGCTGGTGAAACTGTACCAGTTACTGAAGTTATCGGTTATATTGGAGCAGAGGGTGAAGTTGTGGCTGATAGCGCAGCTAGCGCACCTGTTGCAGAAGTAACTGCTCAATTAGAATCTGCTGGTCTTGAAGTTCCTAAAGCTCCTGCCCCAGCAGCTGCTGCAGAAAAAGCACCACTTGCTGACAATGAGTACGATATTATCGTTGTTGGTGGTGGTCCTGCTGGATACTATTCTGCCATTCGTGGAGCACAACTTGGTGGTAAGGTTGCTATCATTGAAAAATCTGAATTTGGTGGAACATGTTTGAATAAAGGATGTATTCCAACTAAGACCTACCTTAAAAATGCAGAAATCCTTGATGGGCTTAAGATTGCTGCAGGTCGTGGTATCAACCTAGCATCAACAAACTACACTATCGATATGGATAAAACGGTTGACTTTAAGAACTCTGTTGTTAAGACCCTTACAGGTGGTGTGCAAGGTCTTCTGAAGGCTAATAAGGTAACTATTTTCAATGGTCTTGGTCAAGTTAACCCAGATAAGACTGTTACTATTGGCTCAGAAACAATCAAGGGACGTAATATCATCCTTGCAACTGGATCAAAAGTATCACGTATTAATATCCCTGGAATCGATTCACAACTTGTGATGACATCAGATGATATTCTTGACTTACGTGAATTGCCTAAATCACTTGCTGTTATGGGTGGTGGTGTCGTTGGTATCGAACTTGGTCTTGTTTATGCTTCATACGGTGTAGAAGTAACTGTTGTTGAGATGGCTGACCGCATTATTCCAGCTATGGATAAAGAAGTGTCACTTGAACTTCAAAAAATCCTTGCTAAGAAGGGTATGAAGATCATGACATCTGTCGGAGTTTCTGAGATTGTAGAAGCTAACAACCAATTGACCCTTAAACTCAATAATGGTGAAGAGATTGTAGCTGATCGCGCCCTTCTTTCAATCGGTCGTGTTCCTCAGTTGGATGGTCTTGAAAATCTTAACCTTGAATTAGACCGTGGTCGTATCAAAGTGAATGCTTATCAAGAAACATCAATCCCTGGTATCTATGCACCGGGTGATGTAAACGGAACTAAGATGCTTGCTCACGCTGCTTACCGTATGGGTGAAGTTGCAGCTGAGAATGCTATGCATGGTAACGTTCGTAAGGCTCACCTTGACTACACACCAGCTGCTGTCTACACACACCCAGAAGTCGCAATGTGTGGTCTTACTGAAGAAGATGCACGCGCTAAATATGGTGATGTTCTCATTGGTAAATCAAGCTTTGCTGGTAATGGACGTGCTATTGCTTCAAACGAAGCTCAAGGTTTTGTTAAAGTCGTTGCAGATGCGAAGTACCATGAAATCCTTGGTGTTCATATCATTGGACCGGCTGCAGCTGAGTTGATTAACGAAGCATCAACTATTATGGAAAATGAACTGACTGTAGATGAGCTCTTGCAATCTATCCATGGTCACCCAACTTTCTCTGAAAATATGTATGAAGCTTTTGCTGACGTACTTGGAGAAGCCATCCATAACCCACCAAAACGTAAATAAGATAAATTAAATTCTCGGACAGATGTTCGGGAATTTTTTCAAATATTATCATTTGTATTTATTAAAAAATCGTTACGGATTTTCAATAGCTTTAAAGAAAAATACGAATAATAAGTTAAATAGTTTTCTATCAAGAAAGAT
>OIER01001667.1_pt1 | contig 10243 bp, 7 predicted proteins | sample 1581801 | NCBI WGS metagenome assembly OIER01 (sample SAMN03281006, study PRJEB24777) | human gut metagenome | isolation source: fecal sample PR165 from 1 month old male Malay infant, vaginally delivered... | reverse complement strand
GATATATATTATTAAGTTATTGCTGAATAAGAGATTTAATGATTTTAAAAATAGTTTTTACGACAACCGTAAATTCTAGCTCGGTTTGTATGTAAAAAATACTGAAAATGATGCGGTTCCGTGAAGTGAGCTGCATCTGCCTGTCTGGGATTAACGGCAGGTCATTGTAAGTAGTAATTAACCACGTTAACAAGGAGTTTACAAATGCCAACACCGTGTTATATCTCCATCACTGGTCAGACCCGGGGAAATATTACTGCAGGTGCATTTACCGCTGATTCTGTCGGCAACATCTATGTGCAGGGGCACGAAGACGAGATGCTGGTGCAGGAATTCCTGCATAACGTTACTGTCCCGACCGATCCTCAGTCCGGTCAGCCTGCGGGTCAGCGTGCTCACAAGCCTTTCATTTTTACCGTGGCGCTGAACAAAGCGGTTCCGCTGATGTACAACGCACTGGCCTCCGGCGAAATGCTGCCAACCACTGAACTTCACTGGTGGCGTACCTCTGTGGAAGGCAAACAGGAGCATTATTTCACTACCCGCCTGACTGATTCGACGATTGTCGATATGAAACTGCATATGCCGCATTGCCAGGACCCGGCGAAACGCGAGTTCACCCAGTTGCTCGAAGTTTCACTGGCCTACCGCAAAATTGAATGGGAACACGTCAAATCTGGCACCTCCGGTGCCGACGACTGGCGCGCACCGCTGGAAGCATAAGTTAAGCCAACAGCATCCGGCTATCAGGCCGGATGCTGTTTTTGTATTACGCCGTAGAAAGAAAGGTTGTCAGTAAGGGGTTACGTTCACGGGAGATGGCGGCTGCCGGAAACTTCGGCGGTAGCGTGCCTGAACGCAAGCGTAACACTGTACTGTCACAGCCGCTTTAACAGCGAACTGTCTGTTTTTCCTTAACCCCGGAGGTTGCTATGTCAACCGGATTACGTTTCACGCTGGAAGTGGACGGCCTGCCACCGGATGCTTTTGCGGTGGTTTCCTTTCATCTGAACCAGTCACTCTCTTCGCTTTTTTCCCTCGATCTCTCTCTGGTCAGCCAGCAGTTTCTCTCCCTTGAATTCCAGCAGATCCTCGACAAAATGGCCTACCTGACGATATGGCAGGGCGATGACGTACAGCGCCGGGTGAAAGGTGTGGTGACCTGGTTTGAACTGGGGGAGAACGACAAAAACCAGAAGCTGTACAGCATGAAGGTATGCCCGCCGCTGTGGCGCACAGGGCTGCGCCAGAACTTCCGTATCTTCCAGAATGAGGACATCGAAAGCATCCTCGGCACGATATTGCAGGAAAACGGGGTGACCGAGTGGAGCCCGCTGTTCAGCGAGCCACATCCTTCCCGTGAGTTTTGTGTCCAGTACGGTGAGACTGATTACGATTTCCTGTGCCGGATGGCGGCGGAGGAAGGCATCTTCTTTTATGAGGAGCACGCGCAAAAAAGTACCGACCAGAGCCTGGTCCTGTGCGATACCGTGCGTTATCTGCCGGAGTCCTTTGAGATCCCCTGGAATCCGAACACCCGTACCGAGGTAAGCACCCTCTGCATCAGCCAGTTTCGCTACAGCGCACAAATCCGCCCTTCTTCCGTGGTGACCAAAGACTACACCTTTAAACGACCCGGCTGGGCAGGGCGTTTTGATCAGGAAGGCCAGTACCAGGATTACCAGCGCACACAGTATGAAGTGTATGACTACCCCGGACGTTTCAAGGGTGCTCACGGGCAGAACTTTGCCCGCTGGCAGATGGATGGCTGGCGCAACAACGCAGAAGTGGCGCGCGGAACAAGCCGTTCTCCGGAGATATGGCCGGGACGGCGAATTGTGCTGACGGGGCATCCGCAGGCGAACCTGAACCGGGAATGGCAGGTGGTGGCAAGTGAACTGCACGGCGAGCAGCCGCAGGCGGTGCCGGGACGCAGTGGTTCAGGAACCACGCTGAATAACCACTTTGCGGTAATACCGGCAGACCGGACATGGCGGCCACAGCCGTTGCTGAAACCGCTGGTGGATGGCCCGCAGAGCGCCGTCGTGACGGGACCGGCAGGCGAGGAAATCTTCTGTGATGAACATGGCCGCGTGCGGGTGAAATTTAACTGGGACCGCTATAACCCGTCAAACCAGGAAAGTTCATGCTGGATCCGTGTGGCACAGGCGTGGGCAGGCACCGGCTTTGGTAACCTGGCGATACCGCGTGTGGGTCAGGAGGTCATTGTGGACTTCCTCAACGGCGATCCGGACCAGCCGATCATTATGGGGCGTACCTACCACCAGGAAAACCGCACCCCCGGCAGCCTGCCGGGGACGAAGACGCAGATGACGATCCGCTCGAAAACCTATAAGGGCAGCGGGTTTAATGAACTGAAGTTTGACGATGCGACAGGGAAAGAACAGGTCTACATCCACGCGCAGAAGAACATGAACACCGAGGTGCTGAATAACCGCACCACTGATGTGATAAACAACCATGCCGAAAAAATAGGTAACAACCAGGCGATCACCGTTACCAATAACCAGATCCAGAACATTGGCGTTAATCAGATACAGACGGTTGGTGTCACCCAGGTGGAAACGGTGGGCAGTAACCAGATTATCAAAGTGGGATCAAACCAGGTTGAAAAGGTGGGGATCATTCGTGCGCTGACGGTGGGTGTGGCTTACCAGACGACGGTAGGCGGCATTATGAATACCTCGGTGGCGTTGTTGCAGTCCTCACAGGTAGGGCTGCATAAATCACTGATGGTGGGAATGGGCTACAGCGTCAATGTGGGGAATAACGTCACCTTCTCGGTGGGCAAGACAATGAAGGAAAACACCGGACAAACAGCAGTTTATTCTGCCGGTGAGCATCTTGAACTCTGCTGTGGTAAGGCAAGGCTGGTGCTGACGAAGGACGGAAGCATATTTCTCAATGGTACGCACATTCATCTGGAAGGGGAGTCGGATGTGAACGGTGATGCGCCAGTGATTAACTGGAACTGTGGTGCCACACAACCTGTACCGGATGCGCCTGTGCCGAAAGATTTACCCCCCGGAATGCCGGATATGCGGCAATTTTGAGTCAGGTGCAAAAAATTAAAACGGAACTGGTGCAGTGACCAGATAAACCATATTAAAAGCAGAAGGAATTGATTCATGGGCGGAAAACCGGCGGCGCGGCAGGGTGATATGACCCGCAAGGGACTGGATATTGTGCAGGGTTCAGCGGGGGTGCTGATAGGTGCGCCGACGGGAGTGGCCTGTTCGGTATGTCCGGGAGGGATTACCTATGCTAACCCGGTGAACCCGCTGCTGGGTGCGAAGGTGCTGCCGGGCGAGACGGACCTTGCGCTGCCCGGCCCGCTGCCGTTTATTCTTTCCCGCGCCTACAGCAGCTACCGGACCAGAACACCCGCGCCGGTGGGGGTGTTTGGTCCCGGCTGGAAAGCGCCCTTCGATATCCGCTTACAGATACGCGATGAAGGCCTGATACTCAACGACAACGGCGGCAGGAGCATTCACTTTGAGCCGCTGTTTCCCGGCGAGATAAGCTACAGCCGCAGCGAGTCACTCTGGCTGGCGCGGGGCGGGGTGAACAGCCGACTGCGCCGCTGGCGCGCTACACGTACACGGCCAGCGGAGAACTGCGGGCGGTGTATGACCGCAGCGGGACGCAGGTTCGCGGGTTTACTTATGATGCGGAGCACGCCGGGCGGATGGTGGCACACCATTATGCGGGGAGGCCGGAGAGCCGCTACCGGTATGATGATACCGGTCGGGTGACGGAGCAGGTCAACCCGGAGGGGCTGGACTACCGCTTTGAGTACGGAGAGCGCCGGGTAATCATCACGGACAGCCTGAACCGGCGGGAGGTGCTGTACACGGAGGGCGAAGGCGGCCTGAAGCGGGTGGTGAAGAAGGAGCATGCGGACGGGAGCATCACCCGCAGCGAGTATGATGAGGCGGGGAGGCTGAAGGCGCAGACGGATGCGGCGGGGCGGCGGACGGAGTACAGCCTGCATATGGCGTCGGGCGCGGTGACGGCGGTGACGGGGCCGGACGGCAGGACGGTGCGGTATGGCTATAACAGCCAGCGGCAGGTGACGTCAGTGACGTACCCGGACGGGCTTCGCAGCAGCCGGGAGTATGATGAGAAGGGAAGGCTGACGGCGGAGACCTCGCGCAGCGGTGAGACGATGCGGTACAGCTATGATGACCCGGCGAGTGAGCTGCCGACAGGGATAGAGGATGCGACGGGCAGTACAAAACAGATGGCATGGAGCCGTTACGGTCAGCTGCTGGCCTTCACGGACTGCTCGGGGTACACGACGCGGTATGAGTATGACCGGTACGGTCAACAAATCGCCGTTCACCGGGAAGAAGGCATCAGCACTTACAGCAGTTATAACCCGCGTGGGCAACTGGTCAGTCAGAAGGATGCGCAGGGGCGGGAGACCCGTTATGAGTACAGTGCCGCAGGCGACCTCACCGCTATCGTTGCCCCGGACGGCAGCCGCAGTGAGATACAGTATGATGCGTGGGGAAAGGCCGTCAGCACCACGCAGGGCGGTCTTACGCGCAGCATGGGGTATGACGCTGCCGGGCGCATCACCGTGCTGACCAACGAGAACGGCAGCCAGTCCACGTTCCGGTATGACCCGGTCGACAGGCTGACGGAGCAGCGTGGCTTTGATGGCAGGACGCAACGTTACCATTATGACTTGACCGGAAAACTCACGCAGAGTGAAGATGAGGGGCTTATCACCCTCTGGCATTACGATGCGTCAGACCGTATCACCCGGCGCACGGTGAACGGCGACCCGGCGGAACAGTGGCAGTATGATGAACACGGGTGGCTAACCACCATCAGCCATACCAGTGACGGCCACCGAGTGTCGGTCCACTACGGCTATGACGATAAAGGCCGCCTGACGGGCGAACGGCAGACGGTGGAGAACCCGGAGACGGGGGAGATGCTGTGGGAGCATGAGACGGGGCATGCGTACAGCGAACAGGGGCTGGCGACCCGTCAGGAGCCGGACGGTCTGCCGCCGGTGGAGTGGCTGACGTATGGCAGCGGTTATCTTGCGGGGATGAAGCTGGGCGGAACACCGCTGGTCGAGTACACGCGGGACCGGCTGCACCGTGAGACGGTGCGCAGCTTCGGCAGCATGGCAGGCAGTAATGCAGCATATGAACTGACCAGCACATACACCCTCACAGGGCAGCTACAGAGCAGGCACCTGAACCTCCCGCAGCTTGACCGGGACTACGACTGGAACGACAACGGACAGCTAATCCGCATCAGCGGCCCGCAGGAGAGCCGGGAGTACCGTTACAGTGACACGGGAAGGCTGACGGGCGTCCACACCACGGCGGCGAACCTGGATATCGATATCCCGTATGCGACGGACCCGGCAGGAAACCGGCTGCCGGACCCGGAACTGCACCCGGACAGCACGCTCACGGCGTGGCCGGATAACCGCATCGCGGAAGATGCGCACTATGTCTACCGCCACGATGAATACGGCAGGCTGGCGGAGAAGACGGACCTCATCCCGGAAGGGGTTATCCGGATGCACGACGAGCGGACCCACCACTACCATTACGACAGCCAGCACCGTCTGGTGTTCTACACGCGGATACAGCACGGCGAACCACAGGTGGAGAGCCGGTACCTCTATGACCCGCTGGGCCGCCGGACGGGAAAACGGGTATGGCGGCGGGAGCGTGACCTGACGGGGTGGATGTCGCTGTCTCGTAAACCGGAGGAGACCTGGTACGGGTGGGACGGTGACAGGCTGACCACTGTACAGACCCAACAGACAAGAATCCAGACGGTATACCAGCCGGGAAGCTTCACGCCGCTCCTGAGAATCGAAACAGAGAATGGCGAACAGGCGAAGGCGCGGCACCGGAGCCTGGCGGAGGTGTTGCAGGAGGACACGGGTGTGACGCTACCGGCGGAGCTGTCGGTGATGCTGGGGAGGCTGGAGCGGGAACTGCGCGCGGGAGCGGTGAGTGCGGAGAGTGAGGCATGGCTTGCGCAGTGCGGGCTGACGGCGGAGCAGATGGCCGCGCAGCTGGAGGCGGAATACATCCCGGAGAGGAAACTTCATCTTTACCACTGCGACCACCGGGGACTGCCGCTGGCGCTCATCAGCCCGGAAGGGGAAACGGCGTGGCAGGGGGAGTATGACGAATGGGGAAACCTGCTGGGCGAAACCAGCGCGCAGCAACTGCAACAGCCGTACCGTCTGCCGGGGCAGCAGTATGATGAGGAGTCGGGGCTGTACTACAACCGCAACCGGTACTATGACCCGTTGCAGGGAAGGTATATCACCCAGGATCCGATAGGGCTGAGAGGTGAATGGAATCTGTATAAATATCCATTAAACCCTGTTCGGTTTATAGATTCTTTGGGTTTAAAATTCCATGTTAACGGTGATCCAAGTGATTTTAATCAGGCTGTTGAGTATTTAAAACAAGATTCACAAATGAAAGAAACTATAGATTTTTTATCAAGCTCTGAAGAAACTATAAATATAGAGTATATTGAAGGAACCAATGTTAGATTTAATTCGAATAATATGACGATATATTGGAATAGTAGAGCATCTTTATTTTGTTCAACTGAATTAAACTCGAAATCACAATCGCCTGCATTAGGTTTGGGACATGAGTTTGTTCATGCGCAGTATTACCTTCTTGATAAGGAAAATTTCATGGCTCTTTTAAGCCGAACAGATAAGAAATATGAGAATAAAGAAGAGGCAAGGGTTATTACAATAATTGAATCGCGTGCGGCGAAAACTTTAGGTGAGTGTACCAGAGGAGCTCATAGTGGACTGCCTTTTTATCGGGTGGATGGACCGTTGCAGACGATGAAAATAACGGGTACGCCAGAATAGTGAGGTTTTTTATGATGAAATATTTGATGGTTTTATTGTCTCTATTTTCTGGTTCGGTACTGGGGATGGGGCGAGTGAATGAATTGTGTGGAATAGATAGCGTGAAAACGATAGAGATAATTAATCTTCCATCGTATGTTACCACGTTAGTTCCGCTTAGCAAGGAAGGTCTTAATGAAATATACAGATATAAAGTGGTGGTGAATGAAATTAGCGATCTTTATGCTGGTAAGATAATTGATTTATTGCAAATGAAGTATTTCAGAAAAGAAAAATATAACAATATAAGATGGGGGGTTAGTATCATGTCGAAAGGTAATAATAAATGTGAAATTTATTTTGATGCTTTTGGTGAATGTGGAAGTGTGAATGGCATTAACGTGTGTTTTGAAAAAAATGAAATGATAGGTTGGATTAAAAAAGAAATCCCTTTGCTGTCGCAAAAAATAGGTGGGCTTTAAATGGTAGGGCAATATTCAAAGACAGTATAGGTAACTATTTGTATGGCCATGTAAGGTAAAAGAAAAGGAATAAACCATGAGCGGAAAACCGGCGGCGCGGCAGGGCGACATGACCCGCAGGGAAAGATCATCAGAAGTTCACTTTTTGTACTAAATAATTCGCATTTTATGTTTAAAAATTGAGATATTCCTCATTACCTGAAGCTGTTTTTTATTGCTTATACATGATCAAATACTCCTTACATAAATAAGGTGAACAAATGGAACTTAAAAAATTGATGGAACATATTTCTATTATTCCCGATTACAGATAAGCCTGGAAAGTAGAGCATAAATTGTCAGGCATCCTACTATTGACTATTTTTGCCGTTATTTCTGGTGCAGAAAGTTGGGAAGATATAGAGGATTTCGGGGAAACACATCTCGATTTCTTGAAGCAATATGGTGATTTTGAAAATGGTATTCCTGTTCACGATACTATTGCCAGAGTTGTATCCTGTATCAGTCCTGCAAAATTTCACGAGTGCTTTATTAACTGGATGCGTGATTGCCATTCATCAAATGATAAAGACGTCATTGCAATTGATGGAAAAACGCTCCGGCACTCTTATGACAAGAGTCGCCGCAGGGGAGCGATTCATGTCATTAGTGCGTTCTCAACAATGCACAGTCTGGTCATCGGACAGATCAAGACGGATGAGAAATCTAATGAGATTACAGCTATCCCAGAACTTCTTAACATGCTGGATATTAAGGGAAAAATCATAACAACTGATGCGATGGGTTGCCAGAAAGATATTGCAGAGAAGATACAAAAACAGGGAGGTGATTATTTATTCGCGGTAAAAGGAACCCAGGGGCGGCTAAATAAAGTCTTTGAGGAAAAATTTCCGCTGAAAGAATTAAATAATCCAGAGCATGACAGTTACGCAATCAGTGAAAAGAGTCACGGCAGAGAAGAAATCCGTCTTCATATTGTTTGCGATGTCCCTGATGAACTTATTGATTTCACGTTTGAATGGAAAGGGCTGAAGAAATTATGCGTGGCAGTCTCCTTTCGGTCCATAATAGCAGAACAAAAGAAAGAGCCAGAAATGACGGTCAGATATTATATCAGTTCTGCTGATTTAACCGCTGAGAAATTCGCCACAGCGATCCGAAATCACTGGCACGTGGAGAATAAGCTGCACTGGCGTCTGGACGTGGTAATGAATGAAGACGACTGCAAAATAAGAAGAGGAAATGCAGCAGAATTATTTTCAGGGATACGGCACATTGCTATTAATATTTTGACGAATGATAAGGTATTCAAGGCAGGGTTAAGACGTAAGATGCGAAAAGCAGCCATGGACAGAAACTATCTGGCGTCAGTCCTTGCGGGGAGCGGGCTTTCGTAATCTTGCCCTGAATACAGGACTGAGTATCAAAAAGCCGGTTAACTGAAACTGTCCAGGTTTTGGGGGTCAGTTCATAAACGCCTTATCCGGCCTAAAAACAACTAAAATTCAATAAATTGCACCGATGCGTAGTCCCTATAAGCTTACGCATCGGGCAATTGTATTTACGCCATTGTCCCAATCGTCTTCCTGAATCGCAGCAGCGCAATGGTGAAAAATGCGCCGCCAATTGCCATCAGCGTCAGAAACTGCGGCCAGACGATTTCGAATCCGGCACCCCGGTAGAGGATGGCCTGCGCGAGGCTAACAAAGTGTGTCGTCGGCATGGTCAGCATAATGTCCTGCACCATCTGCGGCATACTTTCGCGCGGCGTGGAACCACCGGAAAGCATTTGCAGCGGCAGCAGCACCAGAATCACCAGCAGCCCCAGTTGCGGCATTGAACGCGCTATCGTCCCCATAAAAATGCCGATTGACGTGGTGGCAAACAGACTGAGCGCCACGCCCAGCATAAACAGCGGGATCGAGCCTTCAATCGGTACGCCCAGTACACCTTTCACCATCAGCACCAGCGATAATCCCGATACCACCAGCACCACCAGCCCCATCGACCAGATCTTCGCCATCATGATCTCAAACGGCGTTATCGGCATCACCAGTAAGTGTTCCACCGTGCCGTGTTCACGCTCGCGGATCAGCGCCGATCCGGTCAATACAATCGCCAGCATGGTAATGTTGTTGATGATCGCCATCACCCCGCCAAACCACGCGGGATCGAGGTTCGGGTTAAAGCGCATCCGGGTTTCCAGCGATACCAACGGTTCGCTGTTATCACGGTAGCGCGCGACAAAGCTGTTCACTTCACCGTTGATAATATTCTGGATATACCCATTGCCGGTAAATGCCTGGCTCATGCGCGTGGCATCGACGTTCACCTGAATATCCGGCTGGCGTCCGGCGAGGACATCACGCTGAAAATTAGGCGGAATATTTATCGCGAAGGTATAGCGTCCGGCGTCCAGTCCGGCATCCATCTCATCGGCGGTGATCATCTCCGGTGGCAAAAACCACGGACGATAGAAGCTGTTAACGATCCGGTTCGATAACTGCGATTGATCCATATCGGCAATGGCGATCGGCGCGAGGTTCAACGATCCTGGCGTAACGGTCGCTGACGAATACACCGACACCGTAAACGAGAAGACAATCAGCGTCAGCATCGCTTTATCACCGAGCAGACTGCGCAACTCTTTGATACCCAGATTAAAAATATTGCGTAAATGGCGCATCATCCCTCCTGTTTTTTCAGCAGCAGGATACTTAAGCCCATCACCAGCGGGATGGCTATCAGCAACGGGATAAAAAGTTGCCACAAATCAGTCAGATCCAGCGCTTTCGAGAACGTCCCGCGGGCGATAGTCAGAAAATGACTGGTCGGGTAAACCTCGCCGATCCAACGTCCTGGACCTTCCAGCGAAGCT
>OIER01001666.1_pt1 | contig 10249 bp, 6 predicted proteins | sample 1581801 | NCBI WGS metagenome assembly OIER01 (sample SAMN03281006, study PRJEB24777) | human gut metagenome | isolation source: fecal sample PR165 from 1 month old male Malay infant, vaginally delivered... | reverse complement strand
CTGCTCGGCACGTGCAGACGAAGGAATGTGGTTACTTCAACTGATGAAGCAGCAGAACTCTATCGACATGATGAAGAAACAAGGACTGAAACTTGCAGCCGATGATTTATACAACCCGAACGGAGTATCGCTGAAAGATGCCGTCGGCATCTTTGGCGGTGGTTGTACGGGCGAAATCATCTCACCCGAAGGACTGATTCTCACCAATCACCACTGCGGCTACGGTGCTATCCAACAGCACAGCTCAGTGGAACACGATTACCTGACAGACGGTTTCTGGGCAAAAAGCCGCAATGAAGAGTTGCCTACTCCGGGATTGAAATTCCGTTTCGTACACCGCATTGTAGACATCACCGACCTCGTAAACGCGAAAGTCAAAGCCAGAGAAGTGACGGAAGTCGATGCATTGACCGCCCCGTTCCTCGGCAAACTTGCCAAAGAAGAACTGGAAAAGAGTGATTTGAAAGGCAAACCAGGCATCGAGGTAAGAGCACTTCCTTTCTATGCGGGAAATAAATTCTACCTGTTCTATTACAAAGTGTACAGTGACGTACGCATGGTAGCCGCTCCCCCTTCCTCGGTAGGTAAGTTCGGCGGTGAAACCGACAACTGGATGTGGCCGCGCCACACGGGAGACTTCTCCATGTTCCGCATCTATGCCGATGCCAACGGAGAACCGGCCGAATACAATGCAAGCAACGTACCTTTGAAGACTCCGAAATTCCTGTCCATTTCCATCAAAGGACTGAAAGAAAACGACTATGCCATGATTATGGGATTCCCCGGCAGCACCAGCCGTTACCTCACCCGGTCGGAAGTGAAAGAACGCATGGAAGCAGACAACCAGGCCATGATTGACATGCGCGGTGTCCGCCTCGATGTACTGCGCAAGTACATGGATGCCAGCGACAAAACCCGCATCCAGTATGCCAGCAAATTTGCCGGAAGCAGCAACTACTGGAAAAACTCCATCGGCATGAACAAGGCAATTATCGACAACGATGTGCTGGGCACAAAAGCGAAACAGGAAAAGAACTTTGCCGAATTTGCCAAAGGTAAAACCGAATACGAGGGTGTAGTAGAGAGAATCGACGAAATCATTGCCAAGAGAATGCCGGTTACCCGTCAGTTCAACTACTTGTACGAAGCCTTGAGCGGCGCCATCGAATTCGGAAGCCCGTACATGATTATGCATAAGATAAAGACGGCGCTGAAAGAGAAAAACGACTCTTTGCTTGCTGCTTCCAAAGCACAGTTGGAAGAGGTGTTCAACGACATCCACAACAAAGACTACGACCACGAAGTAGACCGTGCCGTAGCCAAAGCCATCCTGCCCGCTCTCGCCCAAAAACTGCAACCTGAACAGTTGCCCGTTTTCTACCAGACTATCCAAAGCAAGTACAAAGGCGACTACAATGCTTTCGTAGATGATATGTACGACAACTCCATCCTTGCCAACCGCACCAACTTCGACAAGTTCATGAAGAAACCTACGGTAAAGGCTATCGAAAAAGACCCTGCCACAGCTTACTCCCGCTCGAAGATAGAAAAGCTGAAAGCCGTTTCCATAGAAGAAAAGGCACTGAGCAACGGTCTTGAGTTGCTGCATAAAGCATACATCCGCGGACTGGGCGAGATGAAACTGCCCGTACCCTCTTATCCGGACGCCAACTTCACGCTCCGTCTGACCTACGGCAATGTGAAAGCATACAGCCCGCGCGATGCCATACACTACAATTACTACACCACCACGGACGGCATTCTTGAAAAAGAAAACCCCGAAGACCGCGAATTCGTAGTGCCCGCCAAACTGAAGGAGCTTATCCTCAATAAAGACTTCGGACGCTATGCCATGGCCGACGGCACAATGCCCGTTTGCTTCCTGACTACCAACGACATCACCGGCGGCAACTCCGGCAGTCCCGTCATCAACGGTGAAGGACAGCTTATCGGCTGTGCATTCGACGGCAACTGGGAATCCTTGAGCGGTGACATCAACTTCGACAACAACCTGCAACGTTGCATCGCACTGGACATCCGCTATGTACTCTTCATTCTGGAAAAACTGGGAGACTGCGGACATCTGATAAAAGAAATGAACATCATTGAGTAATGGAAACCCATCCCAAAAAGGGTATGAAGAGGGTGTGTCAAAACTAACATTCGCTTACTATTTGTTTCTTTTTAGGCACGGATTACACGGAAAACACAGATTTTCTTTGTTTTTTTCCGTGAAATCCGTGCCTAAAAGAAATCATCAAATGTATTTTGACACACTCTCTCGTATACTGATTTAGTCGTATATTGAATTTTCCTCTCTCAGAACACCTTCTAACGCATAGTTACATGAGACGAATCATATTATCATTATTCCTTACATCCGGCATCCTTTCGGCACACGCTGATGAAGGAATGTGGATGCTTACCGACCTCAAACAGCAGAACGAGGTTGCCATGACAGAGCTCGGCCTGCTTATCCCTGCCGAACAGATATACAACCCCAACGGCATAGCCCTGAAAGATGCGGTAGTGCATTTCGGCGGCGGTTGCACGGGTGAAGTTATCTCGGCAGAAGGGCTGGTACTGACCAATCATCACTGCGGCTATGGAGCCATCCAGCAACACAGCAGCGTGGAGCACGATTACCTGACCGATGGTTTTTGGGCAATGTCCCGCAGCGAGGAGCTGCCCTGCAAGGGACTTACTGTGACCTACATCGACGAGATAATGGACATGACGGACTACGTAAACGACCAGTTGCAGATAGACTCTGACCCGAACGGCACAAATTACCTCTCGCCCAAATACCTTGCCATGATAGCCGACCGTTTCCTGTCCGCGCAAGGCATCACGCTGACATCCGGCCGAAAAGCAGAACTGAAAGCATTCTACGGCGGAAACAAATATTACTTGTTCCTAAAGACAACCTACAGCGATATCCGCATGGTAGGTGCTCCTCCCTCTTCCATCGGCAAGTTCGGAGCCGATACGGACAACTGGATGTGGCCGCGCCACACGGGCGACTTCTCTTTATTCCGCATCTATGCCGGCAAGGACGGCCAACCCGCCGCTTACAACCCCGACAATGTGCCCTTGCAGGTAAAGAAGCACCTCACCATCAGCCTCGCCGGCTATCGTGAAGGCGACTTCACGTTTGTCATGGGGTTTCCCGGACGCAACTGGCGCTACATGATTTCCGACGAAGTGGAAGAACGTATGCAAACCACCAACTTCATGCGCCACCACGTGCGTGACATCCGCCAGAAAGCCCTCATGGAGCAAATGCTAAAAGACGATGCCGTGCGCATCCACTATGCAAGTAAATACGCCTCATCCGCTAATTACAGGAAGAATGCCATCGGCATGAACGAAGGGCTTGTCCGCCTGAAAATACTAGATACGAAACGCGCACAGCAGGAACAGCTCCTTGCACGCGGCCGTGCCCTGAACGACAGTTCTTATCAAAAGGCTTTCGACCAAATACGCGGCATCGTGAAGCATCGCCGCAATGCTCTCTATCATCAGCAGGCCATTCAGGAAGCATTGGTTACGGGACTCGACTTCATGCGGATTCCGAGTACCGCCGCCCTAGTTTCTGCCCTGAAAAGCAAGGATAAAGCCCGGATAAAAACCGCCGCCGACAGTCTGCAAGTTGCCGCCGACAAGTATTTCACGTCCGTCCCCTTCCCCGAAGTGGAGCGGATTGTAGGAAAGAAGATGCTGCAAACCTACATGAAATACATTCCTGCCGAACAGCGCATCGGTATTTTCAAAGTTATCGACAAGCGTTTCAAGGGAGACAGCGATGCCTTTATCGATGCCTGCTTCGAATATTCCATCTTCGGCAGCAAGGAGAATTTTGCCAAGTTCATCCGCAAACCCAGCTTGTATAAGATTGGCAACGACTGGATGACACTGCTCAAATACTCCATCACCGACGGTCTGTTGCAAACTACCATTGCCATGATGGATGCCAACCGCAACTATAATGCCGCTCACAAGGTATGGGTAAAAGGCATGATGGACATGAAGCAGGAAGCCGGCACACCTATATACCCCGATGCCAACTCCACCCTGCGCCTGACCTATGGACGCGTATTGCCGTATAAACCTGCCGACGGTGTGGAATACGGATATTACACCACCCTAAAGGGGGCAATGGAAAAGGAAGACCCCGACAATTGGGAGTTTGTGGTGCCTGCCAAACTGAAGCAATTGTACCAGACAAAAGATTTCGGACGATATGCCATGCCCGATGGCGAGATGCCCGTATGCTTCATCGTGAACACAGACAATACGGGCGGAAACTCCGGCAGCCCGGTGTTCAATGCCAAAGGCGAACTGATAGGTACGGCTTTCGACCGCAATTACGAGGGTCTGACGGGTGACATCGCTTTCCGTCCATCTTCGCAACGTGCCGCCTGTGTGGATATCCGCTATACGTTGTTTATCATAGACAAGTATGCCGGTGCTTCGCACATCATCAAGGAGCTGACGATTAGCGAAGCGGAACCGGACATGACAAAAAGTAATTAGTCATTACTAATTTACAATTGACGGCGAACAATTTCTTCGTTTATCCGTTATATATTCATAAACTATATATAAGACAAAGATTATGGAGAAATTTGAAGAATTAATACAATCGGAAAAACCTGTTTTAGTGGACTTTTTTGCTACCTGGTGCGGACCTTGTAAAGCCATGCACCCCGTGCTGGAAGCATTGAAAAGCGAAATCGGCGACAGAGCGCGTATTGCAAAAATCGATGTGGACCAGCATGAAGAATTGGCTGCAAGCTATCGTATACAGATGGTTCCTACCTTTATCCTGTTCAGAAAGGGTGAAGCTTTGTGGCGTCATTCGGGGGTAATCAGCGGTAAGGAACTTAAAGCCATTATCGAACAAAACTCATAATTAAGAAACATGAAGAAAATCATAACCATGGCGGTTCTCATCTTCTCAAGCATGCTGACTTATGCTTGCACCGGTGGAGCCGAACAGAAACAAGCTGAAACGCAAAAGACTGCCCAGGACGGTAGCGTAATCGTAATGAACAAAGCCATGTTCATCAAGGATATATTCGATTACGAGAAGTCCAAAGAGTGGAAATATAAAGGCGACAAACCCGCCATCATCGACTTATATGCCGACTGGTGCGGACCTTGCCGGATGACAGCGCCTATTATGAAGGAACTGGCGAAAGAATATGCCGGGAAAATCGTAATATACAAAGTCAATGTGGATAAGGAGAAAGAACTGGCAGCCTTGTTCAACGCCACCAGTATTCCTCTGTTTGTCTTTATTCCGATGCAGGGCGAACCCCAGTTATTCCGCGGAGCTGCCGATAAGGCAACCTACAAAAAGGCTATCGATGAGTTCCTGTTGAAGAAATAACAGCATATACAAGTAAAGAGAATATGCCCAAATAGAGAATGCTCACTGTGTGCTTTTTTTAGGCACGGGAAATCGAAATCTGTGTAACCCCTGCCTAAAAAGAGCATCAGGTGCACATCTTAATACAATTTTTGAGGAACAAACTACCGGGTTTCTGTTTTACAGGATTCTTATAATACTATCGGCATCTCCTGCCATACCCCGTTGTACATCTCCATCACAGTTTCATACCCTGCCTGCTTTAATGCCCGCAATGCTTCCGGGCGACCGCTGTTAATCCGCTCCGGATAGTGAGAGTCGCTATTGACCTGAACGCGGATACCCAAACCACGCAATAACGGAAAATAACGTCCGTTGGGATAGAAAGTGCCCAAATCATGATAAGACTTGGTATTGATTTCCACCTGATAGCCTCGTGCGGCAATGTCTTCAAAGTACTCTTTCACGAGCGTATCATACCAAACCTCGTCGAGCAGACCGGGACGATAGCAAGCGGCATTATAGTGCATCTTGTCCGCATGTCCCACTACATCGAACCCGCCCAACTCCAACATACGTCTCAACCGTCCATAGTACAAGCGCACTACCTGCTCCAAATCACCGCCAAACTGCTTATCCACTATCTGCCTGAAAACATCGGCCGGAACATCCACATCCACCACCTCGGCCCGTTCATTATACAACATGTGCACAGAACCGATGCGATAATCCAGCGGCAGTTCACGAAAACGGGCAGCAGACGGATTGCTCTCTTCATTTAAATAATCTATTTCCAAGCCGAGATAAAGTTCTATCTTTCCGGCATACTTTTCCTTTATCCGATGAAATTCGGCCTGATAGTCGTTCATACGGTCCCACTCCATAGTCCATGCCGTAGAAAAAGGCAACGGGGCATGGGATGAAAAGCCATACGAAGTAAATCCCTCGCTCAAGGCAAACCGCACGAAATCTTCCATGCTGGCACGTCCGTCACAATACAGGCTGTGACTATGATAGTTCGTCAGATTCTTGCTTCTGCTCATTCTCGTATATTTTAATTAGATTCTTATTCCGGCACCTCATCAGTCTGCCGATAGAAACCGGAACGGTTTCTCAGTTCGACTCTATCTCGCTCAGTTCCAGCCAGCGTATGGTCTTTTCATCAATCAAGTCCGTCAGTTCCGGCAAGCGTTTTGACTTCTCCGTCAATTCCTCTACGGATAGCGCACCGCTGCACAACGCCTCTTCAATGGATTGCTTTTCGGCTTCCAATGCCGCAATCTCCTGTTCGAGTTGTTCAAATTCGCGCTTCTCCTTGAAAGACATACGGCGCTTTTCATTCAGACGCACTTTCGCTGTCTTTTCTTCCTGAGTTTTAGCCGCTTCTTTTTCCTTTTCCTTCTCTTGGGCGGCTTTCACATCTTTCCAATCGCGATACTGCGTATAGTTGCCGGGAAAATCGCGGATGTCTCCCTGCCCGTTGAACACCAGCAAGTGGTCCACCACCTTATCCATGAAGTAGCGATCGTGGCTCACCACAATCACACATCCCTTGAAGTTCTGCAAGTACTCTTCCAATACGTTCAGCGTAACGATGTCCAGGTCGTTGGTAGGCTCGTCCAGAACCAGGAAATTAGGATTGCGCATCAGCACCGTACACAGATAAAGACGGCGGCGCTCGCCACCGCTCAGCTTATAGACATAGCCGTGCTGTGTTTCAGGCGTAAAGAGGAAATGTTGCAAAAACTGCGATGCCGTCAGACGCTTGCCGTTACCCAGCTCTATCACTTCCGCGATGTCCTGCACCACATCGATGACTTTCATCTGCTCATCAAATTGCAAACCCTCCTGCGAATAATAGCCGAAACGGACGGTTTCGCCGATGTCCAGCGTACCACTATCCGCCAACTCCTGTCCCATCAGTATCTTGATGAAGGTGGACTTTCCCGTACCGTTATTCCCCACGATGCCCATCTTCTCATAGCGGGCGAAGATGTAGGAGAAATCATCCAGTATCTTCAAGTCGCCAAAGGACTTATAGAGGTGGTCTGCCTCAAATATCTTGCTGCCGATATAGGATGCCTTTACATCCAGCTTTACATTGTCGTTATTGAAACGTTGCTTGGCTACCTTCTCCAATTCATAAAAAGCGTCTTCCCGGTAACGTGCCTTATGCCCTCTGGCTTGCGGCATACGCCGCATCCATTCAAGCTCCGTACGATACAGGTTATTGGCGCGTTCTATCTCTACGGTCTTGGCTTCGATGCGCTCTTCGCGTTTTTCCAGATAATAGCTGTAATTGCCCTTGTACTGGTATATACGGCGGTTGTCTATCTCGATTATCTCCGAGCAGACGCGGTCGAGGAAGTAGCGGTCGTGCGTCACCATCAGCAGAGTGAGGTTGGTGCGGCGCAGATAATCTTCCAGCCATTCGGTCATATCCAGGTCGAGGTGGTTGGTAGGCTCATCCAATATAAGGAGATCGGGTTCGGTGATAAGCGTATTGGCAAGCGCCACACGTTTCAATTGTCCGCCGGACAGAGACTTCACCTGCTGATTGAAATCGCGGATTTTGAGTTGGGAAAGAATTTGTTTGGCTTTCTGCTCATACTCCCAGGCCTTCTCATGGTCCATGCGCACCAGAATTTCATCCAAACCGGGATGCCCTTCCGTCTCCATGCAACGTTCATACTCCTTTATCAGCTCTACGGTACTGTTGCCATGATGAAAACATGCTTCCAACACAGTCAGCTCTTCCGGATATTGAGGGTCTTGTTCCAGATAGCCGACACGTATATCACGTCTGAAAGAGATTGTACCGCCGTCATAGCCTTCTTTTCCGGAAAGGATATTAAGCAGTGTGGACTTGCCGCTGCCATTCTTGGCAATAAGCCCCACCCGTTGCCCTTCGGACAAACCAAAGGATATATTCTCGAATAGTACCAAGTCGCCAAACGACTTAGTCAGGTTTTCCACTTGAAGGATTGAATTTACTGCTGCCAAAACTTATTAAATTGAGAGTTGAGAATTAAAATTGAGAAATTGCCATGCAGACGGCAATATGAATCGGGCAATGGCTTGTCATGAAAGTAAATTCCGGTAAACCTCTGCAAGATTGCAGGGCTCTCCGGCTTTGACTTTGCTCCATACCAATTTCATCGGGTCTATCACGGTATCGCCCGCAACACTCGTCAGAACAGGGGCTTCACGATTGCCGTCGATAAGCGTACGCCATTCCAAGCCGTCTACTTCATTAGCTAAAATCACGCAAAGTGTAATACCCAGCGACAACCATACCTCTTTTTTCTTGGCGCCTATGCTGCCGCTGTCTATGACCTGCTGCATATTGGCTATATCTTCTTCCTGTCCCTGGAAGTCTTTCTTCAACTGCTCTTTTACAGTGGTACACACCCACTCGTATGCTTCGTTTATCCGGTAAATTTCCGATAGGCGCACCGGAATTATATCTGCCGGATATTTTTGACCGGCCCGACGGACTTCCAATGAAGCTATGATGCTTTCGGCCTCTGCCACCGGCTCTCCCTTACGCACCGTAAACGAGCATTCAAAAGCAACATCGTCTATCCCAGCTATCCAGAGATGGGAAGTGTAGTATGTTCCTTCTTCCTCGAACATCTCCTTACTGTACGCACAATCCAGGCGGCCTATTTTCACGAGTGTGGCCGAAGTATTCTCTTTGAGTTCCTGCTTAACGGATTCCCTGCCGTATGCAGCATCTCCCTTATAAGCCGATATACGGAAATTTCCGGTCCACTCGTGAGGATTATAAAACAGGAAAGAGCCTTCCCCGTCTTCAAATTCGTTCCAGTCTGCCGGATAAACCATAGAGAACCATGCTCCCGGAGAAATGTATTTCTTACCTTGTTTCATACTTCATTGACTAAATGGGTTCTTTCTTGCAAAAGTAACATTACCGCTGTTGATATGCAAACAAACCCAACAAAAAACAGCCGATTCTCACGAACCGGCTGTTCCAATCATCATCTATGAATGAAGACTGTTTAGGTCTCCAATATTTTAATATATCTTATAAATCCATATTTCGAGTGCAAAGATAATCAATGAAATAATATGTGCATCAAGATTTTAAGATATTTAAATTAACATTCTATAAACTAATAAGGTTATGACCTACTTAATGTAACCGTAATACTCATTATCTGTCGCACAATCCCACCAAACCGGACACGACCAAATCGGGTCTGTCATGGCTTGCTTGTTGGATGCCTTTAGCTGAGTCAGATTATAGTTGCTCTCATGAGTACTCTGGCTGAAACGACGGAACCAATAAGTAGGCTCATTCTTAGAAGTACCTACAATCTTGCTGACAGCCGTGAAATCCTGCGGATGGTCGTAATCCACATAGTCATAATCCAAACGGCGCATATCATTCCAATTTTCGGTATTGATGCCCAATGCGATAATCTTCTGACGCATAATCTCGAACAAGGTCAGACTAGCAGCATTCTGACATACGGAAGGACTTGCCATATAAGTACTGATTTCACCTTCATCCATCGGCTTCTGATCCGGATTCTTTGTTCCTTCGGCTTCCCATGATTTCAATTTAGCCTGCATACGGTCAAAGTTTGCCTTTATGCCTTTTTGATAGGCATCCAATGCACCATCGGTATCTCCTTTGCGGAAAAGGACTTCCGCCTTGATAAAGCACATTTCCGAATAAGTAAGAATATCGGAATCTGAATTAGGACGTGCATAGAATGTACCCGTACCGCCCACATAGTCTGATTTCGCATCGGTATAGTAATACATATCCGTAGTGTTCCGCCCGCTATTGGCCATACCGTTAGAACGTAAATTTACATAAATAGTATCACCTGCACGCTTATAATC
>OIER01001664.1_pt1 | contig 10257 bp, 8 predicted proteins | sample 1581801 | NCBI WGS metagenome assembly OIER01 (sample SAMN03281006, study PRJEB24777) | human gut metagenome | isolation source: fecal sample PR165 from 1 month old male Malay infant, vaginally delivered... | reverse complement strand
GTTTAAAGGCCGCGGCGTCTCTGCCTGCGCAACCTGTGACGGTTTCTTCTATCGCAATCAGAAAGTTGCGGTCATCGGCGGCGGCAACACTGCCGTGGAAGAAGCGCTGTACCTGGCGAACATTGCCTCAGAAGTGCACCTGATCCACCGCCGCGATACATTCCGCGCGGAGAAGATCCTGATCAAACGTCTGATGGATAAAGTGGCAAGCGGCAACATCGTGCTGCACACCAACCGCACGCTGGAAGAGGTCACGGGCGATCAGATGGGCGTTGCCGGTCTGCGTATTCGTGATACCCAGAACAGCGATAACGTCGAAACGCTGGACGTGGCGGGCCTGTTTGTTGCTATCGGTCACAGCCCGAACACGGCAATCTTCGAAGGGCAACTGGAGCTGGAAAACGGCTACATTAAAGTGCAGTCAGGCATTCACGGTAACGCGACGCAGACCAGCATCCCGGGCGTGTTTGCGGCGGGCGATGTCATGGACCACATTTACCGTCAGGCAATTACCTCTGCGGGTACCGGGTGTATGGCCGCGCTGGATGCTGAACGCTACCTCGATGGACTGGCGGAACAAGGTAAATAATCTTTACAAGTCAGTAACAAACGTAAATAAAGGCGGCGATAAGTCGCCTTTATTGTCTCCCCGTTGTAACATTGCGCTGCCCAATTTCTAATAACGTCACCTGCAAAGTACGCAATGGAAAAAACCCGTCAACAAGAGTTAACACGCTGGCTGAAACAGCAAAGCGTTATTTCCCGCCGCTGGCTTACCATTTCCCGTCTGCTGGGATTTGTTAGCGGTCTGTTGATTGTTGCCCAGGCATGGCTGCTGGCCCGCATTCTCAATCACATGATCATGGAGAACATTCCCCGCGAGGCGCTCCTGCTGCCCTTTATTGTCCTGATCCTGGTTTTTATCCTGCGCGCCTGGGTGGTCTGGCTGCGTGAACGCGTCGGTTTTCATGCCGGACAGCATATCCGCTACGAGATCCGTCGTCAGGTGCTCGACAGGCTTCAGGAAGCCGGCCCGGCGTGGATTCAGGGAAAACCAGCCGGAAGCTGGGCGACGCTGATCCTTGAGCAGATTGACGATATGCACGACTATTACGCGCGCTATTTGCCGCAAATGGCGCTTGCCGTCTTCGTTCCGCTGTTGATTGTGATCGCCATCTTCCCGGTTAACTGGATGGCAGCACTGATTCTGCTGGGCACCGCCCCGCTGATCCCCCTGTTTATGGCGCTGGTTGGGATGGGAGCGGCGGATGCCAACCGCCGTAACTTCCTGGCATTGGGTCGCTTAAGCGGCCATTTCCTTGACCGTCTGCGCGGCATGGAGACGTTACGCATTTTTGGCCGCGGTGAAGCGGAAACCGACAATATTCGTCTGGCATCGCAGGATTTCCGCCAGCGCACCATGGAAGTGTTACGCCTCGCCTTCTTATCCTCAGGCGTGCTGGAATTCTTTACTTCGCTGTCGATCGCCCTTGTGGCCGTCTACTTCGGCTTCTCCTATCTCGGTGCGCTGGATTTCGGCCATTACGGCACGGCAGTGACCCTTTCTGCCGGTTTCCTGGCGCTGATCCTGGCCCCGGAATTTTTCCAGCCCCTTCGCGATTTGGGGACCTTCTATCACGCTAAAGCACAGGCGGTTGGCGCGGCCGACAGCCTGAAAACGTTCCTGGAAACACCGCTGGCACACCCGGAGCGGGGTGACGTGATGCTAAATGCCAAAGAACCCGTGACCGTCGAGGCCCAGGATTTTTGCATCCTCTCGCCGGAAGGTAAGGTGTTGGCAGGCCCGCTGAACTTTACCCTGCCGGCCGGACAGCGCGTGGTGCTCGTCGGCACCAGCGGTTCCGGGAAAAGTTCGTTACTGAATGCGCTATCCGGTTTTATGGCCTACACCGGTTCGCTGCAAATAAACAAAACCGAGTTGCGTAAACTCGACCCTGACGCCTGGCGTAAACAGCTCAGTTGGGTAGGACAAAACCCGCAGCTTCCTGCCTCCACGCTACGTGAAAATGTGCTTCTGGCGCGTCCGGATGCGCGTGAAGATGAACTGCAATCGGTGCTCGACCGCGCCTGGGTCAGCGAGTTTCTGCCGCTGCTCCCGCAAGGGGTAGACACCGTCGTCGGTGACCAGTCCGCCGGGCTGTCTGTTGGCCAGGCGCAGCGTGTAGCCGTTGCCCGCGCGCTGCTTAACCCATGTCAGCTGATGCTGCTGGATGAGCCTGCAGCCAGCCTGGATGCCCACAGTGAGCAGCGCGTGCTGGAAGCGCTTAACGCCGCCTCACGCCAGCAAACGACCCTGATGGTCACCCACCAGCTGGAAGGTCTTGCCGACTGGGACCAGATCTGGGTCATGGAAAATGGCCGTCTTGTTGAGCAAGGCGATTACGCCTCTCTTGTTGCCGCGCAGGGGCCGTTTGCCGCCCTGCTGGCGAACCGTCAGGAGGACATCTGATGCGTGCTCTGCTGCCTTATCTTGCGCTCTATAAACGCCACAAATGGATGCTGACGCTGGGGATCGTGCTGGCGATTGTGACTCTGCTCGCCAGCATTGGTCTGCTCACGCTTTCCGGCTGGTTCCTGTCAGCCTCTGCCGTCGCGGGCGTTGCCGGGTTATACAGCTTTAACTATATGCTCCCGGCGGCCGGGGTTCGCGGTACCGCCATCACCCGTACTGCCGGACGCTATTTTGAGCGGCTGGTCAGCCACGACGCCACTTTCCGCGTGCTGCAGCACCTGCGCATCTACACCTTCAGCAAACTGCTGCCCCTCTCCCCTGCCGGGCTGGCGCGTTTTCGTCAGGGTGAACTACTTAACCGTGTCGTTGCCGATGTCGACACGCTGGATCACCTTTATCTGCGCGTGATCTCCCCGATTACAGGCGCGTTTGTGGTGATTGTGGTGGTGACGCTGGGATTGTCTTTTCTGGATGTTCCCGTTGCGCTCACGCTGGGCGGGATCATGCTGTTGACGCTTATAATTCTGCCGCCGCTCTTTTACCGCGCCGGGAAATCCACCGGGGAAAACCTGACGCGTCTGCGCGGAGATTACCGCCAGCAGTTGACCTCCTGGCTTCAGGGCCAGGCAGAACTGACCATTTTCGGTGCAAGCAGGCGCTATCGCGCGCGTATGGAAAGTACGGAGCTGAACTGGCATGAAGCTCAGCGCCGACAGTCGGAACTGACTGCGTTTTCCCAGGCACTGATGACACTCATTGGCGGTATCGCGGTGATTGCCATGCTGTGGCTGGCGTCCGGGAGTGTCGGGGGAAATACACAGCCAGGTCCCCTGATCGCCCTCTTCGTTTTTTGTGCGCTGGCCGCGTTTGAAGCGCTGGCACCCGTGACGGGCGCCTTCCAGCATCTGGGGCAGGTCATCGCCTCAGCCCTGCGCATCACCCAGATCGCCGAACAGGAACCTGAAGTAACATTCAGTGCCGGACAGACCGCGGTACCAGCTCAGGTTGCGCTGGCGCTGGATGATGTCACCTTCGCCTACGACAAACAGGCGCAAAACGCGCTGGAAAGCATCAACCTGTCTGTTAACGCCGGAGAGCGGATTGCGATCCTCGGCCGTACCGGGTGCGGTAAATCGACGCTGCTGCAGCTGCTGACCCGTGCCTGGGATCCGCAGCGCGGCCAGATCCGTTTTAACAATACGTTGCTGACAGATTTCAGCGAGCAGGCCCTGCGTCAAACCGTCAGCGTCGTTCCACAGCGCGTACACCTGTTTAGCGCCACCCTGCGTGATAACCTGCTGCTGGCCGCACCGCACGCGTCTGATGACGCTCTTCGCGCCATGCTGGAGCAGGTCGGTCTGCACAAGCTGCTTGAGGACGAGGGATTAAACAGCTGGCTGGGTGAAGGCGGCCGTCAACTCTCCGGCGGTGAGCTGCGCAGACTGGCGATTGCGCGCGCGCTGCTGCACGATGCCCCGCTGATGTTGCTCGACGAACCCACCGAAGGGCTGGACGCGACAACTGAGAGCCAAATCCTTGATCTGCTTGCGAATGTGATGCGCGGGAAAACCGTGCTGATGGTCACGCACCGCCTGCGCGGTCTGGCGAGTTTTGATCGGATAATTGTGATGGACAACGGACAGATTATTGAGCAAGGTAGTCACGCAGAGCTGTTGACGAAACAGGGTCGCTACTACCAGTTTAAACAGCGTCTGTAGACTATATTTGTAGCGTCCTCACTCGCGTACTGGAGTTTTGCTGTCATGCGCCTGGTCCAGCTTTCTCGTCATAATATCGCGTTCCCTTCGCCGGAGGGGGCGCTGCGCGAGCCCAATGGGCTGCTGGCCCTTGGCGGTGACCTTAGTCCTGCGCGGTTATTAATGGCGTACCAGCGCGGCATTTTCCCGTGGTTTTCCCCCGGCGACCCGATTTTATGGTGGTCTCCCGATCCCCGCGCCGTGCTGTGGCCAGAGCAGTTTCACCTGAGCCGCAGCATGAAGCGTTTCCATGCAAAATCACCGTACCGTGTCACCCTGAATCACGCCTTTGGTCAGGTTATAGAAGGCTGTGCCGAAGACCGCTATGAAGGGACATGGATAACCCGCGATATCATTACCGCCTATCACCAGTTGCATGAGCTGGGTTACGCCCACTCTATCGAGGTCTGGCAAGATGGGACGCTCGTCGGCGGCATGTACGGCGTGGCGCAGGGGACGCTGTTTTGTGGCGAGTCGATGTTTTCTCGTTCGGTCAACGCCTCGAAAACCGCGCTGCTGGTTTTCTGCCAGGCCTTTGCCCAATGCGGCGGACGCCTGATCGATTGTCAGGTGCTCAACGAACACACGGCCTCGCTGGGTGCCGTTGAAATCCCGCGACGCCAGTATATCGGGCATCTCGATGCCAGCCGTCAGGAGAAGCTCCCGCGCGACTTTTGGGTCCCGAGAACGCTCTTTATGCCCTATGCCTAAATGTTTTCCGCATATTTTTTGTGAGGGTGTTATAATTATGCCGCAGAGTAGCTTCTGCCTGTTGCCCCGCCGCCGTTTGGGACCTTCGCTTCAGATAACGTCCTGACGTTTATCCTGTTGTATCCCCTTTACGAATGCGCTTTCCGTTCGGTTGTACCGTGACGCTTGGGCAATGCGCCGAAACTGTTTTGCTGCGTTTCAAACGCGCAATTCTTTACTTAATTGATGAATTTCGGCATTATCTTGCCGGTTCAAAACTTGGTAGTGATACCCCAGAGGATTAGATGGCCAAAGAAGACAATATTGAAATGCAGGGTACCGTACTTGATACGTTACCTAATACCATGTTTCGCGTAGAGCTGGAAAACGGTCACGTGGTAACTGCGCACATCTCCGGTAAAATGCGCAAAAACTACATCCGCATTTTGACGGGCGACAAAGTGACTGTTGAACTGACCCCGTACGACCTGAGCAAAGGCCGCATTGTCTTCCGTAGTCGCTAATTGTTTTCGCCTGTAATGGCAGATGAATATTAAATAAGGTCGGGTTCTTCCCGGCCTTAAATTTATGGAAAACCCTCCCCTTAACTATACAGTCGCCTTTCTTGCCGGGTGGCGCTGCGCTTACCCAGCCTACACGCCAAAATTGCACAACACATTGTAGGCCTATGCAAGCGTAGCGCCGCCAGGCGACGCGGTAGTATGTAAAACCTCTTTATTTGCTTTTTTATGCTGCCTGCACGGCAGTGCATAAGGTGCTTGAGTATCCATTTCAATGCCTATGTTTCTAAGCTGCCTGTACGGCAGTGCACTTGCGGCGATATTCCGTGGCAGTTACACAGAATTGCTGACAGGCTCTTGTCACACAAACGACCAGTTGGGTGACAACGATTAAAACGACGGTTCTAATGCTGGACTCTGTCAAATAACCCGCCATTTATTCAGTGTCATGCAAATCAGATGTTTTTTAGCTTTAGTGACGGAATTTTCTGGGGTTCCGTCGTAGACCCCCAATGTACTGACCAGACTAGCCCGGTGAACCCAGGGGTAACCTCTTGCTCCTGCTCTCTAAAAAATGGTTGCATCGAGCTTTATGCATCTGCCATAAATTTAAGTCCAATTGTGTTTATGGATCATACATAAGGATGTTTTGATGGATATCGCGCTTTTTCCTGGTCAGAACAGGCGCCAGTGGGCTGACACTATGATAAATCTCGAAGCCCGTAAGCTTGGGAGCTATCCTCATCGGTGACGCTTTTAATACGATATCCAGAGAAGCGGCCAGGCAATTGCTGAATGCACCTGCCTCACAGGGGATGTTCGCAGACAGCGCGATGCCCATTGCTGAGTTCAAGGGATTTAGTCGTGATGTTGGTCTTGGCGTTTACAATGCCACTACTTTAGCGGCAAGCGTCTATGGTGTGTTCGGATTGACAGGCAAAGCCGAGGCCTGGCGGTTATTCAGATATCTTCCGGCAAATTAAGCATGAAAGTTTTAGGGTGGGGAGTCAGTGCAAAGGTGGTACTGGAGCGACTCACCCACGACGATCAAAATCGCTAACATACGTTCTCAATAGCTTCCAGGATTTATAACCAACTTTAACAGGCATCACCAGGAGAAAAACAACAAACAGGAAAACTGCTGCTATCGCGCTTGAGATTGCCTGTACGGTGCTGCCTAAAATGAAACTGAGAATGGTAATCACGGTCATAATAATTGTGACCCAAACGAACATTTTGAAATAACGGGAAAGATCTAACAGAACCCTGTCCAGTGAATCACCGGTTTCAAGGTAACGTTTAATCCTTATGATTTCCTTTTTTGTAAAACCTGACGCGTGTAGATCATGTTCTTCCACTGGCACCGACCTTCTTTCTGTTTAACCTGTGGACACAGGATACACTATTTTGCACATGATGGATGGGTACGCCGCGTTAGGGCGTCAGTGATTGTACGGCAAGCCTGTATATTGGGGTTCCGGGTGAGTAGACCCGCCGGTTACCCGGTCAGGCCCCTCCGCAGAACTTTGCGGTTAAACCATCTGTAGATGATTCGCTTGCTCTGGTAGATGAACTGTCCCACTCGCCTTTTATTATCTGAGATGCCGTGATAGTTGATCCATCCGCGAACAACCCGGATACAACAGTGCACCAGTACTGCGATCAGATGGTTCCGGATGGTAATTTCTAAGCTGCCTGTACGGCAGTGCACTGAAATATTATCTAAACAACTTTATGATTTTCATACAAAAAATCTAAAAACGCTTTTCTCACCCTCTTTTTTACAGCCATTAAATTATCATTGAAAATCAGTTCATTACACTTCAATTAAAAATTAGGATCATAGCCCGCCTTCCTTTATTTACCCCTGCGTAAAACAATCACTTCCTACCTTCTGACAAATGTCTATAATAAACCATGACAAATGACAATCATCAGGAGGTAAAAAATGAGAACATGGGTTCCTGCGCAGAAGCCTGCTGATAACGCGCTCTGGCGATTTGCGGGGTTACCGGCAAACCGGGGTATGCGGTTGGTTGAGTATCTCAATCAGGGGTTACCCGTTAGCGTCCTCGACAATATCCACGAGTGGACGGCGATGTCGAAAGCGGACATCCTGCGCGTGACGGGGATTAACGAGCGTAACGTCGCGCGCCGCAAAAGCGCGGGCCGTACGCTGACCCCAGATGAAAGCGAACGCGTGGCGCGTTTCGTTCGGGTGCTGGATGCTGCCGTCGATTACTTTGGCAGTAAAGACGACGCCTGGACCTGGCTGCAATCTCCGGTGCGAGGGTTAGGGAACAGAGCACCTGTCGATTTAATTGCGACAGAAACCGGCGCGCTGGAAGTGACCGATTTGATTGGTCGGCTTGAACACGGTGTGTTTGCATGATTTTTTATCGGCTGGTGACGGGACGCTACGCCAGCGAAGCATGGAGTGGAGGCGGTGCAAACCAGTATGGCGGGCGCTGGAATCATAAGGGGCATCCTGCCGTGTATGTTTCCACCACCATCTCGCTGGCATCGCTGGAAATTCTGGTACATGTCAAAAAAGACACCGTGCTGAATCAGTACCAGCTGTTTAGCATCGATATCCCGGATGAGCAGATTGATTATCTGGACAAAGCATGGCTGCCCGATGACTGGCAGGAGAACCCGGCACCGGTCTCAACGATGGATCTGGGCACCGGTTGGCTACAATCCCGCAGCGCGCTGGCGCTTATCCTGCCTTCCTGCATTATTCCTTACGAAAATAACGCCATACTTAATCCATTACATCCGGCGTTTCATCAGGTACTGGGTACGGTTAAGCCACTACCGTTTATTTTTGATCCTCGCCTGGCAGAAAAAACCGCAACCTGAAAGCAGATACGGCTCTGATTTTTCAGGACCAGGCATAAAAAAACCGGGCCTGTGCCCGGTTTTTACGTTTAACTTTCCACTTAGTGAGCCGCTTCCGGCTTGTGCTTCGCCGCACTCTGGAAATCGTACGTCAGCTCGTTCTTCACCTGATCCAGCGCCACAGTCACCTGACCGCCGTCCACCAGCGAGCCAAACAGCAGCTCGTTCGCCAGCGGTTTCTTCAGGTTATCCTGAATCACACGCGCCATCGGACGGGCCCCCATCGCACGGTCGTAGCCTTTCTCGGCCAGCCAGTTGCGGGCCTCCTGGCTCACTTCCAGCGACACGCCTTTCTGATCCAACTGAACCTGCAGCTCGACGATGAACTTATCCACCACCTGATGGATCACCTCGGTAGACAGGTGATCGAACCAGATAATGTTGTCCAGACGGTTACGGAACTCCGGCGTAAAGATCTTCTTGATCTCTTCCATCGCATCGGTGCTGTTATCCTGGTGGATAAGACCGATGGATTTACGCTCGGTTTCACGTACCCCGGCGTTGGTGGTCATCACCAGCACCACGTTGCGGAAGTCCGCCTTGCGCCCGTTGTTGTCGGTCAGCGTCCCGTTGTCCATCACCTGCAGCAGGATGTTGAACACGTCCGGGTGCGCTTTCTCGATTTCATCAAGCAGCAGTACCGCGTGCGGATGCTTGATCACCGCGTCGGTGAGCAGACCGCCCTGGTCAAAGCCCACGTAGCCCGGAGGCGCACCGATCAAACGGCTGACGGTGTGACGCTCCATATACTCGGACATATCAAAGCGCAGCAGCTCAATGCCCAGGGCTTTGGAGAGCTGAACCGTCACCTCGGTTTTCCCCACGCCGGTTGGGCCGGCGAACAGGAAGGAACCAACAGGTTTATGCTCATGCCCCAGCCCGGCGCGGGCCATCTTGATCGCTTCGGTTAAGGCCTCAATGGCTTTATCCTGACCAAAGACCAGCATTTTCAAGCGGTTGCCAAGAGTACGCAGCGTGTCGCGGTCGCTCTGAGAGACGCTCTTCTCAGGAATGCGCGCAATACGGGCCACCACGGACTCAATATCCGCCACGTTAACGGTTTTCTTACGCTTGCTGGCCGGCATCAGACGCGCACGCGCCCCTGCCTCATCAATGACGTCGATCGCCTTATCCGGCAGATGACGGTCGTTGATGTATTTCACCGCCAGCTCCACCGCCGCACGCACCGCTTTCGCGGTATAACGCACGTCGTGGTGCGCTTCGTACTTCGGTTTCAGGCCGTTGATGATCTGCACCGTTTCCTCGACGGACGGTTCGGTCACGTCGATTTTCTGGAAGCGACGCGCCAGCGCGCGATCTTTCTCAAAGATGTTGCTGAACTCCTGGTAGGTGGTGGAGCCAATCACGCGGATCTTGCCGCTGGAGAGCAGCGGTTTGATCAGGTTTGCGGCATCCACCTGGCCACCGGAGGCCGCACCGGCACCGATGATGGTGTGGATCTCATCGATAAACAGGATGCTGTTGGTGTCCTGCTCCAGCTGTTTTAGCAGCGCCTTGAAGCGTTTTTCAAAATCACCACGGTATTTCGTGCCCGCCAGCAGTGAGCCAATATCCAGCGAGTAGATGGTGCAATCGGCAATCACTTCCGGCACGTCGCCCTGCACAATGCGCCAGGCAAGACCTTCGGCAATCGCGGTTTTACCTACGCCAGATTCCCCCACAAGCAGCGGGTTGTTCTTGCGGCGACGGCACAATACCTGGATCGCACGCTCCAGCTCTTTATCGCGACCAATCAGCGGGTCGATACCGCCAACGCGAGCAAGCTGATTAAGGTTGGTGGTGAAGTTTTCCATACGATCCTCCCCGCCTGCTTGCTCTTCATTGTTATTGACCTGATTGCTGGAATCCGATGCCTGGTTAGGCTCGTCTTTGCGCGTTCCGTGAGAAATAAAGT
>OIER01001662.1_pt1 | contig 10287 bp, 10 predicted proteins | sample 1581801 | NCBI WGS metagenome assembly OIER01 (sample SAMN03281006, study PRJEB24777) | human gut metagenome | isolation source: fecal sample PR165 from 1 month old male Malay infant, vaginally delivered... | reverse complement strand
CCTGTGAAGCGTTGAACACCGATTCCCGCGAAAGTAACTCGCTGTCTGAGCCGGTGGTAGTCCGCGTATATCAACTGAAAGACCGCAAGATCTTCGACAAAACGGTCTATCAGCAGCTGCTGAAGGACGGGGAGACCATTCTTAAAGCGGACCTTCTGACCAGCCGTGACGTGGTGGTGAAGCCGGGCGGAGATGTGAGCCTTGATATGCCGATGGAAGAAGAAGCACATTTTGTCGCGGTGGTCGGGCTGTTCCGCCATCCGGATATGGTTAACAACACCTGGAAACAGGTGCTCAGACGTGAAGATCTCGATCCGGATAAACCGCGCATTCTTGAAGCCGGGAATAACCATCTGACATTACAACCGCGAAAGGATGACTGATGCCACAGGGACATAACACGCCATCGCTGTATGAAATGCTGACTGGTAATTTTTCCGGTGGTCTGAGCCTGCACCAGGTCAGTGAGCAGAACCAGGTGATTTTATCCGTACTTGATAACATGCAGCGCGTGCTCAACTGCCGCGCCGGTACGCTGGCGCACCTGCCGGACTACGGTCTGCCGGATATGACCAAAATTCTGCAGGGGATGCCGGGTACGACCCATGAACTGATGGGGATCTTATCGTCTGTATTGCTTAAGTACGAGCCCCGGCTTAAGAGAATCGATGTGGTGTTGCTTGAGCAGGCTATTCCCGGCGAACTGCGCTACGCCATCGACGCGGAGCTGAAGGGCATCGGTCTGGTCCGTTACGGTACGGAATTTATGCCGGAGGGCAGGGTGTTAATCCGCCACCTGAAACAGCAGCAGTATCTTGATACCCGTGCCGCACTCTGATTTTTATTCAGGCTTAAACCATCATGACGACACAATCCGAACGCCACCTCAAAACCGGCGGCGACCCGCGTACGCTTGCGGATTACGCCGCCCTGCGTGACGAAATGAACAAACTGACCCATCCGGCGCGACCGGACATCAACTGGCCGCAGGCGGAAAAGCTCTGTCTGTCGCTGTTTGAGCACAACGGGGTGGAACTGCAGACCGCGGCCTGGTATACGCTCGTCCGAACGCATCTGGCCGGTCTGTACGGCATGAACGAAGGACTGGCAATACTGGACGCACTCCTGTCCCGCCAGTGGGGCAATATCTGGCCGCAGCCTGTACATGCGCGTATGGAAATTCTCAGCGCGCTCAGCAGACGATTACAACAGACGATGCGCACCTTCACGCTGACCTGTACCGACCTCAGCCAGTTGTACCAGACAGAAGAGCACCTGAACGCACTGGGCGACGTATTGCAGCGTCTTGAACTGAGGCATGCCAGCCAGCTCGATGCTCTGCGTACCCAGGTCCATAACGCGGCGGTACGGCTGGAAAACAGCGAGGACGGGCAGGAGGCGGGCGGTGCTGTTCTCCCGGCCAGCTTTACGACCCCGGCAGAACACGTCAGGCGGGTGTATGTCGCGCATCCAGACAGGCAGGTGTTGACCGCGCCACCTCCGGTGAAGCCCTGGAAGCCATTTGCCGCCGGAATGGCGACCATGCTGGTGATTGCCAGCTCGGTGGCATGGGGATGGCAGACGATGCATACACCAGACCCGGCTCAAACACAGCTCGATGCCACTCTGGCGCCTTTACCTGACGAATTATCCAAAGCGCAGTTGCAGGCGCTGCGACAAGCGTCACCATCACCCGTGGCAGGGCTTAGCAAGACGCAAAATCGGCTCGCACAGCTTAGGGAACTGAAACCTGACTGGGCATGGCGCTACGGCGATAGCCTGGTGCAGCAGGCGCTGATCCTTTGGCCGCAAGAGGCGAAACCGCTGGCGCAACAGTGGCAGCAGCAGGTTAACGTTGCTGCACTTCCGCAGCCATATCTGACTGGCTGGCATCAGGGAATGACCGAATTACAACAACTGGCGAACCGGCTTAACGCACTTGATGAACAGCGGGGTAAATACATGACGGTCAGCGAGCTGAAATCAGCGGTGTTTATCATGTTGCAGGCATTTAACAGTGCCGTGCCTGCAGAGGAACAATTGCGACAGTTGGCAGATCTTCCTGAAAACCAGCCGTGGCCTGCCGCGCAGCAGAGCCAGACAGAACAGCATCTGCAGCAGTTGATTGCCCGTTATGCCCTGATGAAACAAAAAACGGCGGAATAGCTACAAATGGTTTCCTCATTTAAGAAGGCAAGGAAGCATCCGGGAAGATAAAAATGGCCGGTCAGCGCAGGGGGCGCTGATCCTGGTTTAACCGTGTGAAAATGAACAGAGGCAACAACGTGTCAGCCAGAGAACGTTTCTTTAAAAAAGTGCAACAGAGTAGCAAGAACATAACGTCAGGTAACACCTCAGTTGAGGCTGAAATCGTTGAATTCTGCGAGCGGTTAGAGGGGCTGGCGCAGCAAATCATTGAGTGGTTTGCGGGCACTAGCATTGAAGTCACGTTATCACGTCAGTATCTTCACGATCTGAGCACATTAGGTTATAGCCTGAGTAGCGGAATTTGCCGCTATGAGATAGCGACCATCCTTCTGCAGAATGGCGAGCGTTGTGTCAGTATCGTGCCAGAGCAGCTCTTCCGTGCAGGAGAAACGGGTTGTGTAAGAATGCGTGTTGAAGCTCCGGGATTTCGTGAGGTGTTTTATCTGAGCATGGCGCCGGAAGCGGGCTGGTTTATCCGGCGCGAGTTTCAGAGCATTAAAGAACGCGCTCTTTTGACGGAAGAACGCTTTTTTGTTGCGGTCGATCGTCTGGCTTGAAGAGATTATGTAAGGAGCAGGTTGCCTTGCAGGCCTATTCCAACAACTTCGCAAATTTCGCCAGCCACTGCGGATGCGCAGGCCAGGCCGGCGCGGTGACCAGGTTACCGTCAACGTGAGCCTGATCGATACCGATATCGGCATACTCGCCGCCGCTGAGTCGCACTTCAGGCGCACAGGCCGGGTAGGCGCTACAGGTTCGTCCTTTTAAGATCCCGGCGGCGGCCAGCAACTGTGGGCCATGGCACACGGCCGCAATCGGTTTGTGCGCGGCATCAAATGCCTGCACCAGCTTCAGTACGTCATCATTTAACCGCAGGTATTCAGGCGCTCTGCCGCCAGGGATCAGCAGGGCGTCATAGTCCTGCTCGTTAACGGCGGAAAAATCGGCATTGAGGATAAAACGGTGACCCGGTTTTTCGCTATAGGTCTGAGCACCGTCGAAATCATGGATAGCGGTCATGACATAGTCACCCTTCGCTTTATCCGGGCAGACGGCGTCAACCTGATGACCAATCATCTGTAAGGCCTGAAAAGGGACCATGGTTTCGTAATCTTCGGCGTAATCGCCCACCAGCATCAGGATCTTCTTGCTCATCATTTTCTCACTTTTATGGTTAACGACGTTTTAGATATAGCCTGGTGTAGCGCAAATGTCGGAAATAAAAAAGCCCGTCAGAGCACGGGCAAAATAAGCAAGTGATTTAGCAATTCGTTACCAACATAATGGAGGATAACGGCGCATATCTTACGCGCCTGTTGAGTTGGCCGATACCTGATAATTTCGGTAGGTGAAACAACGGATTAAACGTGCGTTACAGCGCGTCGAAAGTGGGGTAAATGCTGTTTTCAATATATTCCGCTACTAACCAGATCTCGCCACTGAAGATAAACCAGAATCCGAAAATAATAAGCATTAAAATAATTATGGTGAGGATTATTTCTGTTCTTCCCATTGCAGACGATACCCACCCATAGTCTTTTTCATCAAGATGGGCATTGTAGCGGGGCTTTATCCGATACACCAGTTTCATGCCGCCAGGACTTTATTACGGCCATCATTCTTGGCGCGATAAAGCGCGTCATCTACCCGTTTGAAGAGGTCGTCGATACTCTCATCCTGGTTGTGCCGCGCCACGCCAATGCTGACCGTAAATCGCGGCAGGCCGGGGATCGAGATGCGGGCAACCGCTGCCCGGATCGTTTCGGCGATTTGCATTGCAGTATCAAGAGAGGTACGTGGCAGCAGAATGACAAACTCCTCGCCTCCCCAGCGGAACACGAAATCCTCTTTTCGGCTACAGGCCTCCAGGGTACGTGAAAGTGCGATGAGCACTTCATCCCCCTTCAGATGACCAAAAACGTCGTTGATATTCTTAAAGTGATCGGTATCCACCAGCAGTAAACTGAATTGCTGCTGTAGAGGCAGGTGCGTGAGATTCATTTGCTCAACGATAATATAGAACTGTCGCCGGTTGAGCAGGCCCGTCATGGCATCCTGTAACGCGGCATGTTCCAGCTCAAGCTCCAGCCTTTTTTGCTCGGTGATGTCATGGATAATGCACAACATCAGTTTATCCCCGTAGATCTCAATTGGTCCGGCATAGGTCTGAACATGGCGGGTTGATCCATCGGCAAGGCGGTGCACAAAGTTGAGTGGCTTATGCCCACCCGGCAGAGCGGCGATTTCGCTCATCACTGGGATCACATCGCGCCCCAGAGTGTTGATCTCCCAGGTATGCTTGCTGCACATCTCCTCGTGCGAGTAGCCATAAAAATTAAGCGCGGCGAGATTGGCATCAACAATTTGGCCGTCGCGAGCAGGGTCGATCAGCAACATCGGGGCGCTGTTTGTCAGAAAAAAGCGAGCATAGAATCCTTGCTTTTTTCGCTGGTAAGTAGCGGAGCGGCTCGCTTTAAGCCCGGTCGGTGCCGGATGTGAAATCCCTTCAAAAACGATAATGTCGCCGTACGGCGCATGGTGGGTCAGCGAAAGACGACAGCTCAACGCGGTTTCATGCCCGCCGCGCCAGACTGTCCAGATCTCGATAATCTCCTGGTCCGTTTTCAGCTCAGGGATATACATCGACAGCACGTCTTGCGCATTGGCTGAGAAAGCGCCTTTTCGCAGATCATCCACCGTTTTATCCCCCATCACCTGGACCGCGGCCGTATTCGCAAAAATAATATGGCCGGAAACGGGGGAGATCAGCCACACGGGGGTTTTAATGACATTCAGCACATCAAAATAATTTTGCGACATAAGGAATTCCTGTACATCGGCACAATATGCCTGACGATCACGACGGAATCGACTCGCGTGGACTCCTCTGAACCATACTCCAGTTAACCCTGTGTAGCATGATTTTTTTGTGAAACAAAAGCGGATTCCGAATGAATTTTACCAATTGGTATAATCTGTTTCTGTGAATTAATCTGCAGCAGTAGCCACGGGATCTGTTCGGCAGGCAAAGGTCTGGCGAACAGAAAACCCTGCAAATAATCACACCCGAGCTCTGTTAACACCGCTCGTTGCTCTTCTGTTTCGATCCCTTCGGCAACAACATACATCTCCATGGTCCGGGCAATATTAATAATGGTCTCCACCAGCTTGCGGCTTTTCTCATTTTCCAGCATTGACGTCACAAAGCTTTTGTCGATTTTGAGCTCTTTTGCCGGAAGCACGCTGAGCATAAGCAGATTAGAATAACCGGTGCCAAAATCATCAATAGAGACGGTGATCCCGGCCTGGTTGAATGCACTCAGTAATTCGATACTGCGGTCGAGATTTTTAAGGGCAGTGCTCTCCGTGACCTCAAGGATGAGCCGGGAAGGAGAAAGATTATATTTCTGCAACAGAGACGATACGGTCTGAAAGATATCCGGCTGTTCAAACTGAACAGGGGATAAGTTAAAAGACAATGTCCAGTGGGCAAAACCTTGTTCAGTCCAGAAATGCAGCTGACGGCATGCGGCCTCAATCGCCCAGTTACCCACGGGTATAATTAATCCCGTCTGTTCAAGCGAAGGTAAAAACAGATTCGGCAGTAGCACGCCTTGTTCGGGATGTCGCCAGCGAAGAAGCGCCTCAAAGCCGTGGATAGTTCTCTCTTCAGCGTGCCAGGTGGGTTGATACCACAGCTCAAACTGATCGCGCTCAAGCGCCTGCGTGAGTTCCTGCAAAAAACCGGGGTTAGCCGGGATCGCCGTCGACATCTCTGTCCTGTAGACCGCCCAGTCGTTTTGGCCTTGCTTTTTAACGTACTGCATTGCCGCGTCTGCTTTTAGCTTTAACTCATGCAGCGTTTCGCCATCCTGCGGATAACGACTGACGCCTGCGCTGAGCGTTGTACTCAGCGTATGCCCGCATACGGAAAGCGGGCGGCGCACATCGTCGAGTAGCGTTGAGAGGAGGGACTGGAGTTTGTCGTCATCACATTCTGGAACCAGCAGAATAAAAGCATCGCCCCCCAATCTTGCCAGGGTCATCTCACGGGTAAGCCTCGCCGTGATGCGCTGCGCAATGGTGATTAACAACTCATCCCCGACGTGATGTCCCTAGGTGTCATTAACCTGTTTAAAGTGATCAACGTCGAGGAAGATCACGGCAAATTGTTTATTGCTAAGCAACGCGCTGCGCAGGCAATCCTGCATGCGCAGGTCCATCTGGTGGCGATTAGCAAGGCCGGTAAGGGCATCAAACCGTGCCTGTAGTTCAAGCTGTCGATTGAGCGCCTGAAGGTTGTCCGTGAGCCGGTTGGTACGCCAGTGGGAATCAATGAGTGAGATAATCAACATCATGCCGAGCAGGCACAGCGTGGTGACCGACACCCCTATCGATAATCCCAGTTCGCTGATACCGCCGGGTAGGGTATGAGCCATATCACTGAACTTAGCGGCCCGCATGCCGGTGTAGTGCATGGCACAGATGGCAGCGCCCAGAACTAAAGCGGCGAGAATGCGATTGATAAAGATCCCTTTTCGCTGATGCCGCAGGTGAAAGGCCAACCAGAGCGCGGCACCGGAGGCCATTACGGCAATCAATACGGATAAACCGATGATGGGGTGATCCCAGATGATGGGGCTGTCCAGCATCAGTGCGCCCATACCGATATAGTGCATTGATACCACGCCTGCGCTCAGAATTAAGGTAGAGAGAAGCAGTCTGAAGGGCGAAAGGCGAGCGCCCGTCACGGCAATATTCATTGCCAGCATAGACGCCACCACCGCGACGCCCATTGAGGCGAGGGTTAACCAGAGGTTGTAGCTCATGATCATGGGCATTTTCATCGCTAACATACCAATGAAATGCATCGACCAGATCCCGACGCCCAGCGTAAGCCCTCCGGCAAAACGCCAGAACAGAGCGGCCTTCCCGCTGGAAAGCGGGATTTTCCCGGCATTCTCCAGGGCCACAAACGAGGCGATAAAGGCCACAAGATAAGAGATGGCTATTAACACTGGGTCCCACGATACATTGAGCATTATGCAATCCCACGCCAAAGGGGTTACTGATTTCGCCAACCGGGACAGATCTTTATCTGGCTGCGTGCAGGCGAGTTCAAACAATATTAGTTATAGGGTACGTAAAACGGCCCGCACTATTAAAACGCAAAACTGTAAGCAATATAAAATATATTCTCAGTTCTAACTTGTTAAGCACAGCTAAACAAGGGCAGTTAATTGCAACAAAGTCTCTAAAATAGGGTGGTGATTAACCCATTTAGCCGCAGGTGATGGTATCGCTTAAGTTCGTGTCAGACCAGTATCACAGTATCCATGGCACAATATTTCCCACAATACGCTTTTTTTATCTCACTTAAGTTAAATTGCAGGTTGCTAACTGCGAAACGACAAAGCACCGCTATTCGTGAGGACAAACGCCAGTACGAATGCTATAAACCTTAATGCCGACCAAAATATTAAGTTGTGGGAATAATCATGCTAAAAAATATTAGTGTCAGAACCTTCATTGTCTATTTCCTTTTGTCTCTTTTTTTGCTAAACGCAGCTGTCGTCTTTCTATTTACCGGCGCATCGTCACTCTTAATAACGCTCAATGTAATAAATGTGATTGCTCTTTTTTTACTCTGGATTTACATGACCCAATATCTTGTGACACCGATCAATACTGTGAAAAAAAGTATTGAAGAAGTCACGGCAGGGAATCTTGGCGTGACAATCCCCGAGTTTGGCAACAACTGCGCAGGGCGTTTAATTCCCGGGATTAACAGCCTTTCGGGCAATATTGCAACACTGGTCCGGGAAATCAGGGCGTCGTCACAAACCGCCATGACCTTATCGGATCAACTCTCCTCACGCAGCGCGCAGCTATCGGTGAAAACGGAGCAGCAATCGGCTTCTCTGGTGCAAACCGCAGCCAGCATGGAGCAGATGGCTGCGAGCACCAAAAACAATGCTGATAACACCCGACTCGCCAGTGAACAGGCCAATCAGGCAACGCTTCAGGCACGTAAGGGGGGCGAGCTGATGGGGCAAGTTGCTCACAATATGCAATCGATCACCGAATGCGCACAGCAAATGACGGAAATCATCTCAATGATCGACGGCATTGCCTTCCAGACCAATATCCTTGCGCTTAACGCGGCCGTTGAGGCGGCAAGGGCGGGAGACCACGGAAAAGGCTTCTCTGTGGTCGCGGAGGAGGTGCGAAATCTGGCACACCGCAGCGCGGAAGCGGCGAAGAACATCAAAACGCTGATTGAAGTCACCAGCAATAACGTTACACAGGGCGTGACGGTAGTGTCAGAAGCGGAAAAAAACATGCGTGAGATTGTGGCTGGCTCCGGCAATGTCAGCCGTCTGATGGATGAAATTTCCAGTTCCACATCCGAGCAGGAGAAGGGAATTTCACAGATTACGCTGGCATTATCAGAGCTGGAAAGGGTCACGCAAAGCAATGTGGCGATGGCGGAGGAACTTAACGGATCCTCTGACGTGCTGCGCAATCAGGTTATCGAACTGCAGTCACGGACACGCAATTTCCGGCTCGACGGGGGATACGCGGCTGATAGTTCGTTATCTACACCGGTTGTTCCGCTGGCGTTCCCGCAGCGACAAGGACATTCCGCCTGAAGGGACACCGCCGTTATCCGTACAATTCCCGAGCGATTTCAGCGCCATGCGGAACATAGTGGTTGCGTAACCTCTGCCGAAAGCTAGACTGACAACGAAAAGCTAAAAGGTGGAGGCGTTGTGGAGAGCATAAAAGGGTCTGAACTGAACGTTCCTGACGCAGTGTTTGCGTGGGTGTTTGACGGTAAAGGCGGTGCCCGGCCGCTGGAAGACAACGACGTGATCGATCACGCGCATCCCTGCTGGTTACACCTGAACTATACCCATCCGGACAGCGCTGACTGGCTGGCATCCACCCCATTGCTGCCAAACAACGTGCGTGATGCGCTGGCAGGGGAAAGCCTGCGGCCACGCGTGAGCCGGATGGGTGACGGTACGTTGATCACGCTTCGCTGTATTAACGGCAGCACGGATGAACGTCCCGATCAGCTGGTGGCGATGCGCGTCTATATGGATGATGGGCTTATCGTTTCCACTCGCCAGCGTAAAGTGCTGGCGCTGGATGACGTGGTAAACGATCTGAAAGAGGGCACCGGGCCGACCGACTGCGGCAGCTGGCTGGTGGATGTCTGCGATGCGCTTACCGATCACGCGAGCGAGTTTATCGAAGAGTTGCACGATAAAATTATCGATCTGGAAGATAACCTGCTCGACCAGCAGATACCGCCGCGCGGTTTCCTGGCGTTACTGCGCAAGCAACTGATTGTGATGCGCCGCTACATGACGCCACAACGTGATGTATATGCCCGTCTGGCCAGCGAGCGTCTCAGCTGGATGAATGATGACCAGCGCCGCAGAATGCAGGACATTGCTGACAGGCTGGGACGCGGGCTGGATGAAATTGATTCCTGTATTGCCAGAACCGCAGTAATGGCCGATGAGATAGCGCAGGTGATGCAGGAGTCGCTGGCCAGAAGAACCTACACGATGTCGCTGATGGCAATGGTCTTTTTACCCAGTACTTTTCTGACCGGTCTGTTTGGCGTAAACCTGGGCGGCATTCCCGGCGGTGCTTATCGCTACGGCTTTACCGCGTTTTGCGTCATGTTAGCTGCTTTGATTGGCGGTGTTGCATGGTGGTTGCATCGTAGTAAATGGTTGTAAATTTACGCTTTTTCCACCTTTTGCGCGGATCAAAACGCTCTTTTAATTGAGCAAAGTCAATAAACAGAAACCGTGTAAGGTGCATTATTACTCCCGCAGGTGAATGCAACGTCAAGCGATGGGCGTTGCGCTCCATATTGTCTTACTTCCTTTTTTGAATTACTGCATAGCACAATTGATTCGTACGACGCCGACTTTAATAGTCGGCTTTTTTTTGCCTCCCGTTTCTCAGGGTCTACCCTAAAAGGGTCAATCCAAAAAACTGGAGGGAAAGATGAACCATCTACTCGCGCTGCAACGGCTGCATTCACGGCAGTCCGAT
>OIER01001660.1_pt1 | contig 10289 bp, 5 predicted proteins | sample 1581801 | NCBI WGS metagenome assembly OIER01 (sample SAMN03281006, study PRJEB24777) | human gut metagenome | isolation source: fecal sample PR165 from 1 month old male Malay infant, vaginally delivered... | reverse complement strand
CCTTTATGTAGCGGCTTGAGGAGGGTGGCGCAGAGGGCAGGCGTGAGGATCAGCGCCACCAGCACCGAGAGCACCATTGCGGAGACGATGGTGATTGAAAACTGACGATAAATGGCGCCGGTTGTGCCGCCGAAAAACGCCATCGGGATAAAGACCGCCGAGAGCACCATCGCGATGCCAACTAACGCCCCCTGAATTTGTCCCATCGATTTACGTGTGGCCTGGCGCGGGGAAAGCCCTTCCTCGCTCATGATGCGCTCGACGTTTTCGACCACCACGATGGCATCGTCCACCAGCAGGCCAATCGCCAGCACCATCGCAAACATCGTCAGGGTGTTAATGCTGTAACCAAACGCGTAAAGCACCGCGAAGGTACCCAGCAGCACCACCGGAACGGCAATGGTCGGGATCAGCGTTGCGCGGAAGTTTTGCAGGAACAGGTACATGACCAGGAAGACCAGCGCGATCGCTTCCAGCAGCGTTTTCACCACATCTTCAATAGAGGCTTTAACGAAGGAGGTGGTTTCGTAGGCGACTTTATATTCCAGCCCGTGGGGAAAATAGTGCGACAGCTCATCCAGACGATCCAGCACCAGCTGCGCGGTGGTCATTTCATTGGCCCCGGAGGCCAGTTTTACCCCCAGACCGGAGGCCGGGTTACCGTTAAAGCGGCTGAGATAATCATATTTCTCTGCCCCCATTTCTACCGTGGCGACATCGCCCAGGCGGACCTCTGAACCATCCTGATTCACGCGCAGGGTAATGTTGCGAAACTGCTCCGGGGTCTGAAGCAGCGACTGTGAGTTAATGGTGGCATTCAACGCTTGTTTATCGACGGAGGGCGTTCCCCCCAGTTGTCCCACCGCAATCTGGGCGTTCTGGGATTTAATGGCATCCGTCACGTCGGTTGCCGTCATCTGGAAGCTGTTCAGCTTATTCGGATCAAGCCAGATACGCATTGAATACTGAGAGCCGTAAGCATCGATATCACCGACGCCGTTGATACGGCTGATGGGATCCTGAATATTACTGGCGACGTAGTCCGCAATGTCCTGCTTATCCATGGAGCCGTCGGTAGAGACAAACGCAATAGTCAGGATGTTGGTGTCACCGGTTTTGCGCACGGTAACCCCCTGATTCTGCACCGCCTGAGGCAGTTTACGCATCGCCGACTGCAGCTGGTTTTGCACCTGCTGTACGGCTTCGTCCGGATCCGTACCGGCGGTAAAGCTCAGGGTGACGGTCGCCTGGCCCGTGGCGCTACTCTGCGAGGACATGTACATCAGGTTATCCAGACCCGTCATGTTCTGCTCGATAACCTGCGTGACGGTATTTTCCAGCGTTTGTGCTGAAGCTCCGGGGTAGTTTGCCGTGACGCGCACGTTTGGTGGTGCCAGGTCGGGATATTGCTCAACAGGAAGTGAAGTAATGGCCAGGACACCTGTCAGACACAACAGAATGGCAAGTACCCAGGCAAAAATGGGGCGATCGATAAAAAAATTCGCCATGAAAATGAGACCTCGTTTTGCTGCACGTCATTATTGTTTATTGCCCGCATCACTTTAGCGGCAAGACGAAGACCAAACGTGGAGAAATAAAGGAGATAGTGTAAATTATCATGCGCTTTTCTCTGCGCTTCACCTTTTACCGTTATTTACCTCCCGGCCCCGTTTGTCGGGAAGATCACGCTCACCAGCGTCCCCCCGTTTTGCGGCTGGGAAAAGTGCAGCGTTCCGCCAAGGCGCGCCGCCCGTTCGCGCATAATATTCAGCCCGTAATGCCCCGGCGGCTCGCTGGCTTCGCCAATCCCGATACCGTTATCGCGAATGCTGACGCTGTGGGTGCCGTCAGCAGACGTCACGCAGCTGACGGTAATCTCGCTGGCCTGGGCGTGCTTCATCGCATTCAACACCGCTTCACGCACGATCTGCAGCAAATGCACCTGTTTCTGGGCATCCAGCGCCAGCGAGGAGAGGCGGCAGTCGAGGTGCAGCTTTGCCTGCGTCTGGCTCTGTAACCCGTCCAGTGACTCCTGTAGGGCCGCGGGCAGATTGGCGTGGTTAAGCGTCAGGCGGAAGGTGGTAAGCAGTTCCCGCAATTGATGCCAGGCGTTGTTAAGCTCGCGGGAAAAGTCGGTGATAATGGTCTGCGCCGGGGCATTTTCCTGCGGGATAGCGCGTTTCAGCAGTGCCAGCTGAATACGTAAATACGACAGTACCTGCGCCAGGGAATCGTGCAGCTCGCGGGCGATCGTCGCGCGTTCTTCCATCAGCAGCAACTGCTGGTAGTGCTTTTGCGCCTGGTTGAAATACAGTCCGCGTCCGAGCATTGTCGCCACGCTTTCCATCAGCGGCAGAGGAACGTGGCCCGTCTCGCTTTGCCAGCGTAATTCCCCGTACAGGGTATCCTGCATCAGCACGGGCAGCGTTTGGACAGGGCTCCCGTTTGATTCGATACCCTCACTGAGCCGCCAGTCGTCGCTGGTGCGCAACTCCAGGTAGTTCATCTGCGTGTACTCATGCACTATCTGCAAAATATGCCGGAAACAGTGGCTGTCTATCTGGCCGGTATTCAGTGCCTGAGAGCATTTAAACAGCATCTCGAGTTGCTGATGCGCCTCATTCAGATGCTGCGTCTTTTCCGCTACGGAGTGTTCAAGCGAGCGATACAGCGTATGCAGCTCGGCAGACATGTGGTTGAACGCCCGGGAAAGTTGGCCCAGTTCGTTTGGCAGCGCGGTATCCGGTGCAGGCGTATCGAATTGCCCCCGCTCAATGCGCTCGCTGGCCGCCACCAGATTATTCAGCGGTAACACCACCTGGCGGCGGATGCGTCGCAGGGTAAAGATCGTCAGGATCAGGATGCCCATCCCGCCCGCCAGGGAGATCAGAATCACCGCCCGGATTTTATGTTCGGTGTAGTGCTGAAGGGCGAGCACAAAGGCGTCAATCCGGCCGACAAAGTCTTCAATGTGGGCCTGATACCACCCGATATCGCCGCGAGCGATGTGGTTGTCCATCTCCTGCCATGCCAGATGCAGTTGCTGATAGCGCGCCTTAACATCGTCCGGCACGTACCAGCGGCTCAGCTTCTGTAGCGCAGGGGCGCTCAGCGTCTGCTGCCAGCTCTCGCGATGCGCCGCCAGGGCGTCGCTGTTGCGTTGCATCTCATAGCCCAGACGGTAGCTCTGCATTCGCAGGGAACCGGCAATATTGATGGCTTCTGCATCCCGCTGGCTGCTGGCAAGCGTGAACAGTGCGACGGTGCTGGTCAGAACGGACAGCACGATAATGGAAATGAAAGCCCGGGCCAGGCTTCCGGAAACGGGTCGTTTAACGGTCACAGAACAGCTTCCTGAAAAAAATTGATCTGCCACAGGTTCACTGGAGATAGTTCGGCTTCCTGGGCATTTGTACATTGCCTGATAGCGCCGCCGTGGGTAAATACAATATTCCTATAAAGAATAAGGTTATTGAACCAAAAACAGGTGTCGTTATGAATCGTTTTATTATGGCCAACAGCCAGCAGTGTATAGGGTGCCGTGCCTGCGAAGTGGCCTGCGTGATGGCGCACAACGATGAACAACACGTGCTGAGCGAACGCCATTTTCATCCCCGCATCACTGTCCTGAAATCTGGCGCGAAGAGCACGCCTGTAACCTGCCACCATTGCGAAAATGCGCCCTGCGCGCAGAGCTGCCCTAACGGGGCCATCAGCAAATGCGATGACAGCGTACAGGTGAATCAACAAAAATGCATCGGCTGTAAGGCCTGCGCGGTGGCCTGCCCGTTTGGCACGATGGAGATCGTTGTTACGCCACTCGAAAAGGACAACGTACAAGCCTCGGCGCATAAATGCGATCTTTGCCACACGCGCCCACAGGGCCCGGCCTGCATCGAAAATTGTCCGGCGCAGGTGCTTACCCTGGCGACGCCCGCCGTACTGAATAACCTGGCGAAAACCCGCCGCCAGCGCACCGCCCGTCAGGAGGCGCAGCTCTGGCACGGCGAGGCGGTAAGGCCAGACCTGCCGCACACCCGCCTTGAGCAGATGAGAAACACACCGCGACGCGGGGAGCCGGATAAACTCGCCGCGAGTGCACGCGTCAGCCATTTTCAGGAGATCTACCTGCCGTTTTGGGCAGAGCAGGCCGCGCGTGAGGCATCGCGCTGCCTGAAGTGCGGCGAACACAGCATTTGTGAATGGACCTGTCCGTTGCACAACCATATCCCCCAGTGGATTGAACGCGTTAAAGCGGGGGATATCGCCGGGGCGGTTGAGCTTTCACACCAGACCAACTGTTTACCTGAAATTACCGGCCGCGTCTGCCCGCAGGACCGATTATGTGAAGGCGCCTGCACCGTGCGTGATATCTCGGGCGCGGTGACCATTGGCAACATCGAGCGCTATATCTCTGACCAGGCGCTGGCGATGGGTTGGAAGCCGGATCTGAGCGGCGTGACGCCGGTTGATAAACGTGTGGCGGTGATCGGCGCGGGGCCTGCGGGGCTTGCCTGTGCCGACGTGCTGGCGCGCAGCGGCGTGCGCGTCACGGTCTATGACCGGCACCCGGAGATTGGCGGCTTGCTGACGTTTGGTATCCCGGCCTTTAAGCTCGATAAATCGCTGCTCGCACGGCGCAGGGAGATATTCACGGCCATGGGGATCCAGTTCGTTCTGAACTGCGACGTCGGACAGGATGTGCCGCTGTCACAGCTGCAACGCGAATACGATGCACTGTTTATTGGTGTGGGAACCTATCGTTCCATGAAAGCGGGTATCGCACATGAAGATGCGCCCGGCGTCTATGACGCGTTGCCTTTCCTGGTGGCAAACACCCGCCACGTGATGGGGCTTGAGGCAACAACCAAAGAGCCATTTATCGATACCCGGGGGCTGAACGTGGTGGTGCTCGGCGGGGGCGATACCGCCATGGACTGTGTCCGCACCGCGTTACGTCACGGTGCGGCGAAGGTAACCTGCGCCTACCGCCGGGATGAAGCCAATATGCCGGGTTCGAAAAAAGAGGTGAAGAATGCGAAGGAAGAGGGCGCCGCGTTTGAGTTTAACGTTCAGCCCGTGGAGTTAACTCTGGCACCTGACGGACAGGTCAACGGCATTCGCATGCTGCGTACCGAACTCGGCGAACCGGATGTTCAGGGCCGTCGTCGGCCGGTACCGATAGCGGGGAGCGAATTTGTGATGCCTGCGGATGCGGTGATCATGGCATTTGGTTTCAATCCGCATGAGATGCCGTGGCTGCAGGCGCAGGGCGTGGAGACGGATAGCTGGGGACGAATTATCGCCTCGGTGGAGAGCCGCTATCGCTATCAGACCTCTAACCCGCAAATTTTCGCAGGCGGTGACGCCGTACGCGGCGCAGATTTAGTGGTCACCGCCATGGCGGAAGGGCGACATGCTGCGCAGGGTATCCTCGACTGGCTGGGCGTCAGCGCGTTAAAAACGCATTAAATCGGGTGGGCGACAAAGCGGGGTTCACGGCGTAATATAGGCAGACTCATTGTGTCGTGGAGCCCGTATGACCCTGAAAATTGACGTTATCAAAGACAAAATCCTTTCTGATAATTACTTTGTCCTGCGTAACATCACCTATGATTTAACGCGTAATAACGGGGACGTGATCCGCCACAAACGTGAGGTTTACGACCGCGGCAATGGGGCAACCATTCTGCTTTATAACCGTGAAAAGCAGAGCGTGGTGCTGATCCGCCAGTTCAGGGTGGCGACGTGGGTCAATGGCAATCCGGACGGACGGCTGATTGAAACCTGCGCAGGTCTGCTGGATGACGATGAGCCGGAAGTGTGTATCCGCAAAGAAGCCATCGAGGAGACGGGCTTTGAAGTGGGTGAGGTTAAAAAAGTTTTCGAACTGTTTATGTCACCCGGCGGCGTGACGGAAATCGTCCATTTCTTTATTGCCGAATACAGCGATGCGCATCGTATCCATCAGGGCGGTGGCGTGGAAGATGAAGATATCGAGGTGCTGGAGATACCGTTTGTCCAGGCGCTGGCGATGATCCGTTCCGGGGAAATTAAAGATGGTAAAGCTGTAATATTACTGCAGTATTTACAAACAACCGGGCTGATGGATCCCTCTTTCGAACGGATGTAGTTTGTTTTTCGGATAAATCTATCCGATAAATCCGATTGAGCAACCCCGGCGGGAACACGAAGATACTGCCCAGTTACGCGTTTTCGTTCCGGGATTGTGCCATTCATGCGCTACTGCGTTTTTATTTTTTTCCTGATTTGTGTGCTCCCCGCACCGCGGGTGTGGGCTGCGCCTGCACAGCAATCATTCTCAGACTGGCAGGTGACCTGCAATAACCAGAATTTTTGCCTGGCACGCAACACCGGTAAACACCGTGGTCTGGTGATGACGCTTAGCCGCAGCGCTGGCGCGAAAACCGATGCCTCGTTACGTATCGATCTCGGCGGTCTTTCAGACCCGTCCGTCAAAGAGCCTGCAATTGCGCCGCGCCTGCTGCTTGATGGGGGGCCCGTGACGCTGGAGCGTCAGCACTGGCAGTTAACGCCATGGCATCTGAAAACGGACGATGCTGCGACCATCACTGCATTTCTTAAGCATATCCAGGAAGGGAAAGCGCTAACCCTGCGTGATGGCAAGCAGGCGATCTCCCTCAGTGGCCTGAAAGCGGCGCTGTTGTTTATCGATGCGCAGCAAAAGCGCGTCGGCAGTGAAACCGCCTGGATTAAAAAAGGTGACGATCCGCCGTTAAGCGTGCCGCCCGCACCGGCCCTGAAAAAGGTGGCGGTTGTGAATCCCACCCCGACACCGCTCTCCCACAGCGAACTGAACGATCTGCTGGATTATGGTACCTGGCGGATGAATAACAGCCAGTGCTCGCTCGACCCCAACCGTCGGGAAGTGCGCGTCACTGCGCTTACCGATGACAAAGCGCTGCTGATCGTCAGTTGCGAAGCGGGGGCCTATAACACCGTCGATCTGGCCTGGCTGGTATCACGTAAAAAACCGTTTTCTTCCCGTAGCGTCAGGCTGCGTCTGCCGTTTACGCCGTCCAGCGGCAGCAGTGAAATGGAGTTAATGAACGCTCGCTTTGATGAGAAAACGCGTGAGTTGACCACCCTGGCGTTAGGGCGGGGGATTGCCGACTGCGGTATCCAGACGCGCTGGCGCTTTGACGGCCAGCGCTTCCGTCTGGTGCGTTATGCCGAGGAGCCCAGCTGCGATAACTGGAATGGGCCAGATGCCTGGCCCACGTTGTGGATCACACGCTAGTTTTGCCCGGTAAGCGTAGCGTCACCGGGCACGCAGGCCGCACTAAAGCACGCTTAACGCCTTCTCAACGACGTTCTCAACGGTAAAACCGAAATACGGGAACAGCTTGTCGGCCGGCGCCGATTCACCGTATCCCCGCATGCCGACAATGGCCCCTTTCAGCCCGACATATTTGTACCAGTAGTCGGCAATACCCGCCTCAACCGCCACGCGGGCCGTCACGCTGGATGGCAGGACCGATTCACGATACGCCTCATCCTGTGCGTCAAAGATGTCGGTTGAAGGCAGGGAAACCACGCGTACCGCGTGACCTTCGGCAGTCAGCTTCTCCGCCGCTTTGACAGTGATCTCCACCTCGGAACCGGTGGCAATCAGGATCACATCCGGCTTGCCGCCGCTGTCCTTCAGAATGTAACCGCCGCGGGCAATGTCTTTCACCTGCTCCGGTGTGCGTTCAATCTGCGCCAGGTTCTGACGTGACAGGATCAGCGCCGTCGGTCCATTATGGCGCTCTACTGCCAGCTTCCAGCCCACCGCGGCCTCGACCTGATCGCACGGACGCCAGGTGCTGAAGTTTGGCGTCAGGCGCAGGCTCGCCAGTTGTTCAACGGCCTGGTGGGTTGGCCCGTCTTCCCCAAGCCCGATGGAGTCATGGGTGTAAACCATAATCTGCCGCGCTTTCATCAGAGCCGCCATGCGTGCGGCGTTACGGGCGTATTCCACAAACATCAGGAAGGTGGCGGTGTAGGGGACAAATCCGCCGTGATGAGCGATACCGTTGGCAATGGCGGTCATGCCGAACTCGCGTACGCCATAGTGAATATAGTTTCCGGCGATATCCTCTTTCAGTGATGTCGAGCCAGACCAGATGGTCAGGTTGCTGGGGGCCAGATCCGCCGAGCCGCCCAGCAGCTCAGGCAGGATTGGGCCAATCGCATTCAGGGTGTTTTGCGACGCCTTACGGGTGGCGATTTTGGCCGGGTTAGATTGCAGGTTTTCAATCAGCGCCTGGGTTTTCTCTTCCCAGTCCTCCGGTAGCCCTCCGCTCATGCGGCGGGTGAATTCGGCCGCCAGCTCCGGGTAGGCCTTTTTGTAGGCGGCAAATTTCTCGTTCCAGGCGTGCTGGGCCTTTTCACCCTCTTCACGGGCATCCCATGCGCGGTAAATCTCTTTCGGAATTTCGAACGGCGGATATTTCCATCCCAGTTTCTGCCGGGTCAGCGCCACTTCCTCATCACCCAGCGCCGCACCGTGCGCCTCTTCTTTACCTGCTTTGTTCGGCGAACCAAAGCCGATAACCGTGCGGCAGATAATCAGCGACGGTTTGTCCTTCACGCTTTGCGCTTCCTGAATCGCTTTTTTCACCGCCTCGGGATCGTGGCCGTCAATTTCATGCACCACATGCCAGTGGTAGGCCTCAAACCGTTTTGCCGTGTCGTCGGTAAACCAGCCCTCGGTTTCCCCGTCTATGGAGATGCCGTTGTGGTCATAGAAGCCAATCAGCTTGCCCAGTCCCAGCGTGCCCGCCAGCGAACAGACCTCATGGGAGATCCCCTCCATCAGACAGCCGTCACCCATAAAGACGTAAGTGTAGTGATCGACGATGTCATGCCCCGGCTGGTTAAACTGCGCACCCAGCGTGCGTTCCGCGATGGCTAGCCCAACGGCGTTGGCTAAACCCTGTCCCAGCGGCCCGGTGGTGGTTTCCACCCCAGGCGTATAGCCGATCTCCGGGTGGCCGGGGGTTTTCGAATGCAACTGGCGGAAGTTTTTCAACTCTTCGAGCGGCAGATCGTAGCCGGACAAATGCAGCAGGCTGTAGAGCAGCATCGACGCGTGGCCGTTAGAGAGAATAAAACGGTCGCGATCGTACCAGGTGGGGTCGTTAGGGTTGTGCTTCAGGAAGTCGTTCCACAACACTTCGGCAATATCTGCCATGCCCATTGGTGCGCCAGGGTGGCCGGAATTGGCTTTTTGCACGGCATCCATGCTGAGGGCGCGAATGGCATTGGCTAACTCTTTACGGGACATAGTTCACTCCGTGGCAAGGTTAAAGTTTGGCGGCGAGAAGATCTTCAAGTTTGCGCTGGTCGACGGCGAACTGGCGGATGCCGTCCGCCAGTTTTTCCACGGCCATTGGGTCCTGATTGTGCTCCCAGCGGAATTCCGCTTCGGTCATGGCTTTCGGTTTGGGCAGTACGGTGGAGGTCGGCACCAGTTTACGGATCACCGTCTCTTCTTTGTCCTGCAGCTTTTTCAGCAGGTCAGGGGAGATGGTCAGGCGGTCACACCCTGCCAGCGCCAGGATCTGCTCGGTGCGGCGGAAGCTGGCCCCCATCACGATGGTTTCATAGCGGTGCTGCTTGTAATAGTCGTAGATATTACGTACCGACTTCACGCCCGGGTCTTCTTCTACCACGTACGGATCCATCGGCTGTTTTGCCTGATACCAGTCGTAGATGCGCCCGACGAACGGTGAGATCAGGAATACGCCCGCTTCGGCACAGGCGCGCGCCTGCGCAAACGAGAACAGCAGCGTCAGGTTGCAGTGGATCCCCTCTTTTTCCAGCACTTCCGCCGCGCGGATGCCTTCCCAGGTGGAGGCGAGCTTAATCAGAATGCGTGATTTGTCGATCCCCTGCTCCTGGTAGAGTTCGACGAGGCGGCGGGCTTTATTGATGCTCTTCTCTTTATCGAAGGAGAGGCGGGCATCGACTTCGGTGGAGACGCGCCCCGGGATGCTTTTCAGAATTTCCGCACCGAAATTAACCGCCAGCTTGTCACTGGCTTCGGCAACCTGTTGTTCCTGGGTTTTGCCGCGCTGTTTGCCATAGGCAATGGCGTCATCAATCAGATGACTAAAATGGGCAAGCCCTGCCGCTTTGAGCAGCAGCGACGGGTTGGTGGTTGCGTCTTCAGGCTGGTAATGCCGAATCGACTCGATATCGCCGCTGTCTGCAACCACGGTAGTGAATTGTTTGATGCCGTCTAGCTGGTTCATAAATGA
>OIER01001654.1_pt1 | contig 10315 bp, 7 predicted proteins | sample 1581801 | NCBI WGS metagenome assembly OIER01 (sample SAMN03281006, study PRJEB24777) | human gut metagenome | isolation source: fecal sample PR165 from 1 month old male Malay infant, vaginally delivered... | reverse complement strand
TAAGAAATTTGGTTGACGGGGTGGGCGGATTACGGTTTAATGCGCCCCGTTGCCCGGATAGCTCAGTCGGTAGAGCAGGGGATTGAAAATCCCCGTGTCCTTGGTTCGATTCCGAGTCCGGGCACCAAATTCATATCAACGGACCTCTACGGAGGTCCGTTTTTGCATTCTAAGCCCGCAAAAACCAACACTTCTACAATCCCTTAACTCCACCCAACTCAATCAACTTCAACCCGCATCAAGTCCCTTGCGAGGGTACAACTGAGGGTATAGTCTGATTCGATAAAATTTATACCCCTTTTACTATCAGGAGATACCGCCAATGGCGCTCACTGACGCAAAAATCCGTGCAGCTAAACCGGATGAAAAACCTTATAAACTTGCCGACAGTGGCAACATGTTTTTGCTCGTTCACCCTAACGGCTCACGCTACTGGCGACTCCGCTACCGGTTTCTGGGCAAAGAGAAAACGCTCGCTCTGGGGGTCTATCCTGAAGTCTCGTTATCAGAAGCAAGGGAAAAACGCGATACGGCGAGGAAGCTGATAGCTGAGGGAACTGACCCGTGCGAACAGAAACGGATCAAAAAGTCTGTACCTGAAACAGCTCAGACATTCGAAGGCATCGCAAGGCAGTGGCATAAGAGCAACAAAAAATGGTCAGCCTCACATAGTGAGAAGATACTGAAAAGCCTCGAAACTCATGTGTTTCCCTTTATTGGCTCACGTGATATTACCACCCTCAGGACTCCCGATTTACTTGTTCCAGTAAAGGCTGCCGAAGCCAAAGAGATCTATGAAATTGCAGCGCGCCTTCAGCAGCGTATCACTGCAATCATGCGCTATGCTGCCCAGTCAGGCATTATCACCTATAACCCTGCCGTGGATATGGCTGGCGCATTAACCACGGTGAAACGCCAGCACCGCCCTGCCCTCGCCTTAAATCGCATTTCAGAGCTTCTTGAACGACTGGATGCATACAGAGGACAACCTCTCACCCGACTGGCAACTAAACTCACTCTGCTTATCTTCATCCGTTCCAGTGAACTACGCTTTGCCAGGTGGTCTGAGATCGACTTTAAGAAAGCCATGTGGACCATTCCTCCTGAGCGGAAACCTATTGAAGGGGTCAAGTATTCCCATCGTGGCTCAAAAATGCGAACAGAGCATCTTGTGCCACTCTCTACTAAGGCGCTGAATATACTACAGCAGATCCACACGATCAGCGGAGAACATGAACTGATTTTCACCGGCGATCACAATCCATGGAAACCCATGAGTGAGAACACGGTGAATAACGCACTGCGGCTGATGGGCTACGATACAAAGGTCGATGTCTGTGGCCACGGTTTCAGGGCAATGGCTTGTAGCTCATTGATTGAATCAGGGCTTTGGTCGAGGGATGCTGTTGAGCGCCAGATGAGCCATCAGGAACGTAATGGTGTCCGCGCAGCTTACACTCATAAAGCGGAATTTCTGGATGAGCGCAGACTGATGCTGCAATGGTGGGCTGATTTTCTTGATGCCAATGAGGGGAAACCAGTGAGCCCATTTGACTTCGCAAAACTTCAGTCTCGATAGCAACCCACATCAAAACAATCAGGAAAATGCGGGATTCAAAACACGTGGATCGAGACGCAACTCGCTCACATGGATAAAAACAGCATTCGCGGAACCTGCAACCACGCACAATATCTGGACGGACGGCAGGAAATGATGTAGTGGTACGCTGACCATATAGATAGTCTGAGCCGCGGTAAATAAAACGGCATAATCCTTGGACGCTCAGCTTATGTGGCCGGGCGTCCTTTTATCGCTATATTCTTTTTTCATCCGAAATCTCGTTGGGCATGAGCCTCTTACGCTCACGGAATGGGTCAGGTAACAGCCGATAAACGAAAAAATCCCTCGTCATCAGGCAAGCGTTCAGATTGCACTGGGCGATCAGCGCAGGAATACCGCTGATATCGCCGGTAAGCCGTAGCTCCATCGGCCTGATGAGTTCACCCGTGCCACTGAACACCTGATGCAGCTCGTCTTTCGGCGTGTAGATCGCACAGACATTACCTGCCAGTTTAGCTTTTTCTTTCCATTCTTTTGCGGACACCAGCCCGTCGATCCAGTCCATTGCCCGAAGGGTTTCGATCGTGTACGTAAAGCGAAACAGCATGCTCTGCTGCGTGAGTTCGCCAGAACTGGCAAGCCAGATGTACTCCCCTTGCTGTTAAGCCGTGCTGATGGCCCGTAACGTTTCGCTTGTTCCTGCAGCCAGATGATGTCCGAAGCTAACGTTGGGGAAACAGATGACGTTTCTGCGCCGTCGGCAACCTCAGCATAATGAACATATGCGTCTACGAGCCCTAAAGCGCTCTCCTTTCCTGTCTGGCAAGGCCAACAGCAATCAAAATATATCATGCAAGGTACGCCAGCCCTTCAGTCGACCGTTTGGGGGAATACTGGGCAATCGTTATTCGTGCATCGTCTAAATATTAATCAATCGCCGCTACCGCTGCGATTCACACAATTTAGTGGCAATTCGAAATGATTAGAACGCTCCTAATCGTTATAATGCAGGACTAATTATGGGCCTTTGGCTATCAAAAATGTATTAAAACCGGAGTTTTACCATGACAAGCACCCAACAACGCGCCGCACTGCAACGCCAGATCTGGCAGATTGCCAACGATGTACGCGGTGCAGTGGATGGCTGGGATTTTAAGCAATACGTTCTAGGCGCTCTGTTTTACCGCTTCATCAGTGAGAATTTTGCCAATTACATTGAAGGCGGTGATGATAGTGTCAAGTATGCAACACTCTCTAGGAGTGTCATTACCCCGGAAGTCAAAGACGACGCCATTAAAACCAAAGGCTATTTCATTTACCCAGACGATTTGTTTGTTAACATCGCTGCTAGTGCCAGTACTAACGAAAAATTAAATACCGATTTGGCTGACATCTTCTCGGCTATTGAAATGTCAGCCAGCGGATACCCTTCAGAGAACGATATCAAGGGATTGTTTGCTGATTTTGACACCACAAGCAACCGGCTCGGCAATACTGTAAAGGACAAAAATACACGTCTGGCGGCAGTACTCAAAGGGGTGGCAGAATTAGATTTTGGCGATTTTGAGGGTAGTCACATCGATCTTTTCGGTGATGCTTACGAGTTTCTTATCTCCAACTACGCCGCAAACGCTGGCAAATCCGGCGGTGAGTTTTTTACCCCGCAAAACGTGTCCAAGCTGATTGCACAACTGGCCATGCACAAGCAAACCAGCGTCAACAAGATTTATGACCCGGCATGTGGTTCTGGTTCGCTGCTGCTGCAAGCCAAAAAACACTTTGATGCCCACATTATTGAAGACGGTTTTTGGGGACAGGAACTCAACCACACCACCTACAACCTAGCGCGGATGAACATGTTCTTGCACAACATCAACTACGACAAGTTCAATATCCAGCTCGGTGATACGCTGCGTAATCCGCATTTTGGCGATGACAAACCTTTTGATGCCATCGTCTCCAACCCACCTTACTCGGTGAAATGGATTGGCTCAGACGATCCCACTCTGATCAACGATGACCGTTTTGCCCCAGCCGGTGTGTTAGCGCCCAAATCCAAAGCTGATTTTGCCTTTGTGCTGCATGCACTCAGTTACCTTTCCAGCAAAGGGCGTGCAGCCATAGTTTGCTTTCCCGGCATTTTTTACCGGGGCGGCGCCGAGCAGAAAATTCGCCAATATCTGGTGGATAACAACTACGTCGAAACCGTGATTTCACTCGCGCCTAACCTGTTTTTTGGCACCACCATCGCCGTCAATATTCTGGTGCTGTCCAAACACAAAACCGATATGACCACCCAGTTCATCGACGCCAGCGGGCTGTTCAAAAAGGAAACCAATAACAACACGCTCACTGATAAGCACATTGAGAAAATTATGCAGGTGTTTGATAGCAAGGCAGACGTTGATCATTTTGCTAAATCGGTGAGCTTTGAAGCGATCGTCGCCAATGACTACAACCTGTCGGTGAGTAGCTATATCGAAGCCAAGGATAACCGCGAAGTAGTCGATATCATTACACTCAATGCCGAGCTAAAAATCACTGCCGCTAAAATCGACCAACTACGTATGGAGATTAATGCCATTGTGGCGGAGATTGAAGGCAGCGAGGCGCAGGTATGAGCGAGTTGAGTTATCTGGAAAAGTTGCTGGATAGGGCTGAGGTAGAGTGGAAATCATTGGGGGATGTTGTAGATCTTCAGCGCGGCAGGCGGCTTGTAAAATCTCAATTAGAAACCAATGGTAAGTATGCGGTTTACCAGAACAGCATGACACCACTAGGTTACTATCATGACTGTAATGTCGCGGCACAATCTACGTTCATTATCTGTGCAGGTGCAGCCGGCGAAATTGGTTATAGCGAGGATAAATTTTGGGCTGCTGACGATGTTCATTTCGCAATCACACCAGAATACATAAATGGCAGATTTTTGTTTCACTTTTTGTTGACGCAGAAAAATAAAATTTCAGGGCAAGTACGCCGTGCAAGTATTCCGCGCCTCTCAAAGTCAGTACTTGAAAGACTTGAATTCCCAATTCCCTGCCCGAACAATCCAGAGAAGTCCCTCGCCATCCAGTCTGAAATCGTCGGCATTCTGGACACTTTTACCTCTCTTACAGCCGAGCTTACAGCCGAGCTTACAGCCCGTAAAAAACAATACAACTACTATCGCGACCAGTTGTTGAGTTTTAAGAAAGGGGACGTAGAGTGGAAAGCTTTGGGGGAGATTGGCAAATTTATTCGTGGAAAGCGCTTTACGAAAGCTGATTATGTTGAAGATGGCATTGGTGTTATCCACTACGGTGAGATATACACTCGGTACGGCGTCTTTACAACTCATACGCTTTCTCAAGTCAGAAATGATATGGAAAAGTCACTTCGCTATGCGGAACCAGGAGACGTAGTGATAACTGATGTCGGAGAAACCGTCGAGGATGTTGGTAAAGCCGTGGCCTGGCTTGGAGATGATAAAGTGGCTATTCACGACCATTGTTATGCTTTCCGACATTCAATGAATCCGAAGTTTGTTTCCTATTGCATGCAAACAGCATCTTTCATTGCCGAGAAAGCAAAGTATGTGGCCAGAACCAAGGTTAATACATTATTGATCAATGGATTTGCTAAAATTGCAATTCCTGTTCCGTATCCAAATGACCTTGAAAAATCGCTTGCAGAACAGGCCCGTATCGTCGCCATTCTGGACAAATTCGATGCTCTTACCAATTCCATCAGCGAAGGTTTGCCACGTGAAATCGCATTACGCCAAAAGCAATATGAATATTACCGTGATTTGCTGTTGAGCTTTCCCAAGCCTGAAGAGGTAGTGGCCTGATATGAGAAAGACGCTAGCAGAAATCGCCCAGCAGATTCAAGGCTCCAATAAAAAGGTACAGTTGATCTATGCCTTTAATGGCACGGGGAAAACGCGCCTGTCGCGAGAGTTTAAGCAGCTTGTTGCCCCTAGGAATGATGAGGATGAAGTCGAACAATCTGAGCTGTCACGCAATAAATTCCTGTATTACAACGCTTTTACCGAAGATTTATTCTTTTGGGACAACGATCTGGCGCAGGATGCCGAGCCCAGGCTAAGGATCCAGCCCAATTCGTTTACTGATTGGGTGCTGAAAGATCAAGGACAAGATCGAAACATTATCACCAACTTTCAGCGCTATGCTAATGAGAAGTTAACCCCACGATTCAATGAAGAATATAAAGTCAAAGGCAAGGACGACAAAGAAATCACTGTAAAGGCGTTTTCGGAGGTGACTTTTTCCCTTGAGCGCGGTGATGATGAACACTCTGGGAATCTAAAAATCTCCAAGGGCGAGGAAAGCAATTTCATCTGGAGTATTTTCTATACGCTGATCGAGCAGGTGATTGACATTCTCAATGTTGCTGAACCCTCCGAGCGTGAAACCAACGCATTTGACCAATTGGAATATATATTTATTGACGACCCAGTCAGTTCGCTGGATGAGAACCATTTGATTGAATTGGCTGTAGATTTGGCCCAACTGATCAAGTCAAACAATTCTGATGTCAAATTCATCATAACCACTCACAATCCGCTTTTTTATAACGTTCTGCATAATGAGCTCAACAGTGACGACGGTGGTTACAAGAAAAAATGGCTTGATAAGTATCGGATGACCAGGCTTGACGACGGCACATATCAGTTAGTCCAGCAATCCAATGACTCGCCATTCTCATATCATCTTTATTTGAAATCAGAACTCGAAAAAGCTATCGAGAGTGGTCAGTTGAGCAAGTATCACTTTAATTTTTTAAGAAATATTCTGGAAAAAACCTCCACGTTTCTTGGCTATAAGAAATGGGGTGATCTGTTGCCAAAAACTGATGACGGAAAAACCAATCCGTATGAGGCTCGGATTATTAATATCTCCAGCCACTCGAAGCATGCGGGCGAAGAAGTGGCCGATCTCACTGAAGACGACAAACGTGTTTTGCGGTATCTGGTCAATGAAATCAATACGATGTATCGCTTCCAGCAGATTGAAAACTAAAGAAAAAGATTTAGGGGTAAAGCATGTACGAATACAAGGCTGTAGCCGAAGCAAATAGCTTTATCGTTCTCGATAAATACGCCAGGGAATGGCAGCTTAATGAAAGCTACCAGAGCGAAGCTGACCTGGAACGGGAGTTCATTCAGGATTTGCACAATCAAGGCTACGAGTATGAGCCTAGTTTAAATACGCCTGAGAAGCTGCTGGCCAACGTGCGCGAGCAGTTGCAGACCCTGAACAACATGCAGTTTGCTGACGGTGAGTGGATGCGGTTTGTGGAGACCTGGCTGGACAAGCCGAGCGATGGCATCGTCGATAAAACCCGCAAAATTCATAACGACTATATCCATGATTTTGTGTTTGACGATGGTCATATCCAGAACATCTACCTGGTAGACAAAAAAAATATTGCCCGTAATAAGGTTCAGGTCATCAAGCAGTTTGAGCAACAGGGTAGTCATGCCAATCGTTATGATGTCACCATTCTGGTGAATGGCTTGCCGCTGGTACAGGTGGAGCTGAAAAAGCGCGGCGTGGCGATCCGCGAAGCCTTTAATCAGGTACATCGCTACAGCAAAGAGAGTTTTAACAGTGAACATTCCTTGTTTAAGTATTTGCAGCTATTTGTGATTTCCAACGGCACCGATAGCCGTTATTTTGCCAATACTACCCAGCGCAACAAAAACAGCTTCGACTTCACCATGAACTGGGCGAAATCTGATAACAGCTTGCTGAAAGACCTGAAAGATTTTACCGCGACCTTTTTCCAGAAGAGCACCCTGCTCAATGTACTGCTGCATTATTCGGTGTTTGATGTGAGCGATGCACTACTGGTAATGCGCCCATATCAGATTGCTGCTACCGAGCGTATCTTGTGGAAGATCAACAGCGCCTATCAGGCTAAAAACTGGAGCAATACGGAAAGCGGCGGTTATATCTGGCACACCACAGGTTCCGGTAAAACCTTGACCAGCTTCAAGGCGGCGCGCTTAGCCACTGAGCTGGAGTTTATCGACAAAGTTTTCTTCGTGGTGGATCGTAAAGATCTGGATTACCAGACAATGAAGGAGTACCAGCGTTTTTCCCCGGATAGTGTGAACGGCTCTGACAGCACCGCTGGCCTCAAGCGTAATCTGGATAAAGATGACAACAAAATCATTGTCACCACCATCCAGAAGCTCAATAACCTGATGAAGAGCGAAAACGAGCTGCCCATTTACAATAAACAGGTGGTGTTTATCTTTGATGAATGCCATCGTAGCCAGTTTGGTGAAGCCCAGAAGAACTTAAAGAAAAAGTTTAAGAAGTTTTATCAGTTCGGCTTTACCGGCACACCAATTTTTCCCCAAAACGCTCTGGGGGCAGACACCACGGCCAGCGTGTTCGGTCGAGAGTTGCACTCTTATGTGATCACCGATGCGATTCGAGATGAAAAGGTGCTCAAGTTCAAAGTGGACTACAACGATGTGCGCCCATATTTCAAAGCTATTGAAAGCGAACAGGACGAGAAAAAGCTTAGCGCGGCGGAAAACAGGCAAGCCTTATTGCATCCTATCCGTATAAAAGAAATTTCGCAGTACATCCTGAATAACTTTCGGCAAAAAACGCATCGCCTGCACGCAGGGGCAAAAGGGTTTAATGCGATGTTTGCCGTGAGCAGCGTGGATGCAGCCAAGCTGTATTACGAATCGTTCAAAGACTTGCAAAAAGACAGCGATAAGCCACTAAAAATCGCCACCATATTCTCTTTTGTGGCTAATGAGGAACAGGATGCTGTAGGCGATATTCTGGATGAAAGTTTTGACGTATCGGCAATGAACAGCAGTGCCAAAGAGTTTTTAAGTGCTGCCATAGCTGACTACAACGCACTGTTCAAAACCAACTTCAGCGTGGAAAGCAATGGTTTTCAAAACTATTACCGAGATCTGGCCAAGCAAGTTAAGGCTAAGGAGATCGACTTACTGATTGTGGTCGGCATGTTCCTGACCGGGTTTGATGCGCCGACGCTGAACACTTTGTTTGTGGATAAAAACCTGCGCTACCACGGTTTGATGCAAGCCTATTCACGCACCAACCGTATTTTTGACGCAACCAAAACCTTCGGCAATATCGTTACCTTCCGTGACCTGGAGCAGGCGACAATTGACGCCATCACGTTGTTTGGCGATAAAAACACCAAGAACGTGGTGCTCGAGAAAAGCTACAAGGAGTATATGGAAGGCTTTACCGACGTAGTAACCGGTGAGGCAAGGCGTGGCTTTATGGATGTGGTGACGGAGCTAGAGCAACGCTTTCCAGATCCCTCTGCCATTGAGAAAGAGTCCGACAAAAAAGCCTTTGCAAAACTCTTTGGTGAGTATTTACGCGTTGAAAACGTGCTGCAAAACTACGACGAGTTTGCCAGCCTGAAGGCCTTGCAGAACATTAACATCAATGACCCTGAGGCGGTTGAGGAGTTCAAGACCCTGCATTATTTAAGCGATGAGGATCTGGCGACGCTGCAAACGATTAAAATGCCGTCTGAACGGAAAATTCAGGACTACCGTTCAACTTACAACGATGTTCGCGACTGGCTGCGTCGGGAAAAATCTTCCGCTGAAAAAGAAAAATCGACTATTGATTGGGATGACGTTGTCTTTGAGGTAGATCTACTGAAGTCGCAAGAAATTAATCTTGATTATATTCTCGAGCTGATTTTTGAACACAATCTTAAGAATAAAAGTAAAGCAGGCTTAATTGATGAAGTTCGTCGATTAATACGTGCCAGTCTTGGGAGTCGGGCCAAAGAAAGCCTAGTCGTTGATTTCATTAATCAAACCGACCTAGACAAAATTAGTGACAAGGCCAGTATTATAGATGCCTTCTTTGCTTTTGCACAGGTAGAGCAACTACGCGAAGCACAAGAGCTAATTGGATCCGAGAATCTGAATGAAGAGGCAGCTAAACGTTATATTACCACTTCCCTTAAACGAGAGTTTGCCAGCGACAATGGTACGGAGCTCAATGCCGTTTTGCCCAAAATGAGCCCACTAAATCCCCAATATCTCACAAAAAAGCAAAGTGTTTTCCAAAAAATTGCAGCGTTTGTTGAAAAATTTAAGGGAGTGGGTGGGAAAATATAGATGCTTCAACTCATGATACAAAGTTGTGAGTTGAACAAAATGGCAAGCCCTTTAAAGGGCTTGCCATTCTTATATATTAGCTCAGACCTGATCTGACAGTGGCTATTTATTCCATAGCGTTTTATGAATTTTCCCAGTCTGATGGTATTCCCCTACCAGCTCAATAAAATCTTTAAAATCCCGATTCTCTTCCACCAGACGGTTTACTGACTGCCAATCCACGCTGGTACTTTCACGCGCTGGGATTAACGTCTGGCTATTAGAGAAATCATGCGGATCCAAGAGGAGCACACCAATACCGTGCAACGCACAGAGCATCTGAAGTTCACGCTCCACGCTACGCTGCTTATCTTCGTTAATTTCAGTCGCCACCAGATAACCGAAATGCGCCCAACGGCTTTGTTGAATAAATAAGATTTCGTGCGAACGACCCTGTAGCTGGCTGGATTTTCAGGCAATACGCACGCTTTCTGGCATCCCGGCCTTTGTCATCCTGTTCAACGCACGCACCATGGCCATAGCTTCCGCTACCTGACCATCGTAGTCACGCAGCGTCAGTGAATCTCCCAACAACTGCTTCATTCTGTACATTGCCGTTTCCGCTATCG
>OIER01001645.1_pt1 | contig 10405 bp, 10 predicted proteins | sample 1581801 | NCBI WGS metagenome assembly OIER01 (sample SAMN03281006, study PRJEB24777) | human gut metagenome | isolation source: fecal sample PR165 from 1 month old male Malay infant, vaginally delivered... | reverse complement strand
CCATTGCTGCGTTTATATTATCGTCGTGCTATGGTACATACATTCACAAATGTATGTAAATCTAACGCCTGTAAATTCACTGACCTATGGCACGAAAAACCAAACAACAAGCACAGGAAACACGACAGCACATTCTCGATGTTGCTCTGCGTTTGTTTTCGCAACAAGGGGTATCATCCACCTCGCTTGCGGAGATCGCAAAAGCCGCTGGTGTCACGCGCGGCGCAATCTATTGGCATTTCAAAAACAAATCGGATTTATTCAGTGAAATTTGGGAGCTAGCAAAACCTAACATTGATGAGTTAGAGACTGAGTATCAAGCAAAATTCCCCGACGATCCACTATCAGTATTAAGAGAAATTTTAATTTACGTTCTTGAAGCTACCGTGACAGAAGAACGCCGACGTTTGTTGTTGGAAATTATATTCCACAAATGCGAATTTGTCGGGGAAATGGCCTCTGTTCAGCTCGCTCAACGCAGTCTGTGTATTGAGAATTACGACCGTATCGAACAAACATTGCGGCAGTGCATGAATGCCAACATGCTGCCGGAAAATCTGAACACGCGTCGCGTGGCGGTGCTGTTGCGTAGCTATGTTACGGGAATTATAGAGAACTGGTTATTTGCCCCTGAATCTTTTGATCTGAAAAAAGACGCGCGTGAATACGTCGCAGTACTGCTGGAGATGTGTCTTCTCTGCCCAAGCCTGCGGGTTAACGTGGCGAAATCCTGCTAACTTTTGCGGTCTGAACCAGGAATTATCCTGGTCGTTTTGCCTGCTGCTATTCTGCTGCTCACAGCCGTGATATTCTTGCCGCTTGACTATTTCCGGTCACTTTTCCGGTTCAGAAACGTTCATTCTCATGACTATGTTGCAGCTCTATAAACGTTCACAGCATCTTATTGCTATTACCTTTCTTTTCTTCATTCTATTGCTTTCTTGCCAGTCGTCAGCATTTGCACGGGCGCAACAGAGTGGGGATCTGCCGACGAAAGCGGATATTCAGAGCCAACTGGACGCGCTGAATAAACAAAAAGATCTCTCCGCGCAGGATAAGCTGGTTCAGCAGGATCTGACCGATACCATCGCCACGCTGGATAAAATCGATCGCGTGAAAGATGAGACCGTACAGCTTCGGCAGAAAGTTGCCGAGGCGCCGGAGAAAATGCGTCAGGCGACGGATGCGTTAAATTCGCTCAGTGATGTTGATAATGACGATGAAACGCGAAAAACGCTGAGTACGCTCTCCTTACGTCAACTGGAGTCGCGCGTGGCGCAGGTATTGGATGACCTGCAAAGCGCGCAAAATGATTTGGCCGCTTATAACAGCCAACTGGTATCGCTGCAGACTCAGCCAGAGCGCGTGCAAAATGCGATGTACACCGCGTCGCAGCAAATGCAGCAAATCCGCAATCGGCTTGATGGTAATAATGTGGGGGAGGCGGCGTTGCGCCCCAGCCAGCAGGTGCTACTGCAGGCGCAGCAGGCGCTACTGAACGCGCAGATCGACCAACAGCGTAAAAGCCTTGAAGGCAATACGATTTTGCAAGACACCTTGCAAAAACAACGCGATTACGTGACGGCAAACAGCAATCGTCTTGAGCATCAGCTCCAGCTCCTGCAAGAGGCTGTAAACAGCAAACGGCTGACGTTAACCGAAAAGACGGCGCAGGAAGCGGTATCGCCTGACGAAGCTGAGCGTATTCAGTCTAATCCGTTAGTGAAGCAGGAACTGGACGTCAACCATCAGCTTAGCCAGCGTCTGATCGCCGCGACCGAAAACGGCAATAACCTGATGCAGCAAAATATTAAGGTTAAAAACTGGCTCGATCGCGCGCTGCAATCCGAACGCAATATTAAAGAACAGATCGCCGTCCTGAAAGGCAGTCTGTTGTTGTCACGTATTCTGTACCAGCAGCAACAAACGCTGCCGTCGGCAGATGAGCTTGCTGATATGACCAACCGGATTGCCGATTTGCGTCTGGAACAATTTGAGGTCAACCAGCAGCGTGACGCCCTGTTCCAGAATGATGCGTTTGTCGCCAAACTGGAAGAAGGGCACAGCAACGAAGTCAACGGTGAAGTCCATGATGCCCTGCTGCAGGTCGTGGATATGCGCCGGGAGTTGTTGGATCAACTGAATAAGCAACTGGGCAACCAGTTGATGATGGCGATTAACCTGCAAATCAACCAGCAGCAGTTGATGAGCGTGTCGAAAAACCTGAAAGGGATCCTCACCCAGCAAATTTTTTGGGTTAACAGTAACCGTCCAATGGACTGGGACTGGATCAAAGCCTTCCCGCAAACGCTTAAAGACCAGTTTAAGTCGATGAAAATCACCGTGAACTGGGAAAAAGCCTGGCCGGCGGTATTTATTGCCTTCCTGGCAGGGTTGCCGCTGCTGCTCATTGCCGGATTAATCCGCTGGCGTTTGAAATGGCTGAAAGAATATCAGGCGAAGTTAGCCGCCGCGGTAGGTAACCTGCGTAATGACAGTCAGCTCAATACGCCAAAAGCGATACTGATCGATCTCATCAGAGCGCTGCCAGCGTGTCTGATTATCCTCGCCGTGGGGCTGATTCTGCTTACCATGCAGCTGAATATCAGCGACCTGCTGTGGGCGTTCAGTAAGAAGATGACTGTCTTCTGGCTGGTATTTGGTCTGTGCTGGAAGGTGCTGGAAAAAGATGGTGTGGCGATACGCCATTTTGGCATGCCTGCAAAGCAAACCAGCCACTGGCGTCGCCAGATTGTGCGTATTAGCCTGGCGTTGTTACCGCTTAACTTCTGGTCAGTTGTTGCTGAACTGTCGCCGCTCAATCTGATGGATGATGTGCTTGGTCAGTCCGTTATTTTCCTCAACCTGTTGCTGATCGCCTTCCTGGTATGGCCAATGTGCCGTGAAAGCTGGCGTGACAAAGAATCGCATGGTCTGCGTCTGGTCACCATTACCGTGCTGTCTATTATCCCGATTGCATTGATGGTGCTGACGGCGACAGGGTATTTCTACACCACGCTGCGCTTGTCGGGCCGCTGGATTGAAACGGTTTATCTGGTTATTGTCTGGAACCTCTTGTATCAGACGATGCTCCGCGGGTTGAGCGTGGCGGCGCGGCGTATCGCCTGGCGTCGTGCGTTAGCGCGTCGTCAGAACCTGGTGAAAGAAGGGGCAGAAGGCGCAGAACCGCAAGAAGAACCGACCATTGCGCTGGAGCAGGTTAACCAGCAAACCTTACGTATCACCATGCTGGTGATGGTTGCCTTGTTTGGTGTTCTGTTCTGGGCAATTTGGTCCGATCTGATCACCGTGTTCAGTTACCTCGACAGCATTACGCTCTGGCATTATAACGCGACAGAAGCGGGGGCCGCAGTGGTGAAAAGCGTCACCATGGGCAGCCTGCTGTTTGCGATTATTGCGTCAATGGTCGCATGGGCGCTGATCCGCAACTTACCCGGACTATTGGAAGTGCTGGTGCTCTCGCGACTGAAGATGCGCCAGGGAGCGTCGTATGCGATCACCACCATTCTTAACTATGCGATCATCGCCATCGGTGCGATGACGGTCTTTGGTTCGCTCGGCGTCTCGTGGGATAAACTACAGTGGCTGGCCGCAGCCTTGTCGGTTGGTCTTGGTTTTGGTTTACAGGAGATTTTCGGTAACTTTGTTTCCGGTCTGATTATTCTGTTTGAGCGCCCGGTACGCATCGGCGATACCGTGACTATCGGAACATTCTCGGGAACGGTCAGCAAGATCCGTATTCGTGCCACCACCATTACCGACTTTGATCGCAAAGAGGTGATCATCCCGAACAAAGCCTTTGTGACGGAGCGTTTGATCAACTGGTCGCTTTCCGATACCACTACGCGTCTGGTGATCCGCATTGGCGTGGCCTACGGTTCGGATCTGGAGAAAGTGAAGAAAGTGCTGTTGCAGGCTGCGATGGAACACCCGAAAGTGATGCACGATCCGGAACCAGCGGTGTTCTTTACCGCCTTCGGCGCCAGCACCTTGGATCATGAGCTGCGTTTATACGTGCGTGAACTGCGCGATCGTAGCCATACGGTTGACGAACTTAACCGTGCGGTCGATCGTTTGTGTCGTGAAAATGACATTGATATCGCCTTTAACCAGCTCGAAGTGCACCTGCATAATGCGAAAGGGGACACCGTGACCGAAGTTAAGCGTGACATCATCAAAGGTGATGATCCGACGCCTTCGGTAGGTTAAGTTGCAATCAGGGCGGCCAGTTTGCCGCCCTGATTGTATTTAGTGAGTCAGCGCTGTCAGTTCTTCCTGCGTCAGGCCCGTAAGGTGTGTAATCAGATCCGGTTCCAGGCCGCGGGCGAGCATTTTTTGTGCGATATCACGCGCTTCTGCCTGCCGACCTTCTTCCAGCCCTTGCTGCATGCCTTCCGCTCTACCTTTTTCTTCTAACCATTCAGCAATTGTCATCAGCTGTTCCTTGTACTGTGGCGCACTCTGCGCCAGTTGGCGGACAAGTACGCCGGGTTCCATGGTATTTCCTGCTTTCAGCATGTAATTAATCAAAACGTCGAGCTGATATTCTGTCAGGCGATCCTGCGTTAAGAGCGTAATGAGTTGATCCAATAACTCGCTCAGATCGCGTTGCCGAATATGTTTTTGCAGGAGTTCCAGCATCGCTACCCGTTGATGCTGCATGATCTGATTATCTGGCATAATGGTCAGGTCTACCAGCGCAAATTCATTGCCATAAAGCGCTTTCGCAAGCTGTGGCTCGCTAAACAACTGATGCCAGTTGAGAGTATAGGGCCACGGGCTTTCCGTACCATGATAAAACAGTACAGGTACCACCAAAGGTAAGGTTTTATGCCCGGCGTTAAGGTGATGCTGCATAGCAGCAACAGCGTAGCGCATCAGGCGAAAGGCCATTAATTTATCGGGTTTACTCTGATGCTCAATCAGCGCATAAACGTAGCCGGGTCCATGTGTTGTTTGCAGGGAATAGAGGATATCTGAATAGCAGGTGCGTAAATCGTCCTCAATAAAGCTGCCTGATTCCAGCGTTAATGTTTCCATATCGCATATATTGAGAAACGCTCGAGGCAGATGGATCTGCAAAAAATCTCGGGCGACCTCTTTTTGCGTCAGCATTTGCCGAAAGACCGCATCGTGCGGCGTGGTGGGGAGCCGTTCCATGATCTGTCCGTTATCGTCGTGATGTTGCGACGACTCTGACACCGAAGCCAATGGCAGACCAGAGGGCAATCAATCAGTTTGCGAGGCGCTTTCCGCACTTTTAAGCTTATTTTCATAATCGCGCATAACGATCTCCAGCGCGCGTAGCACTGTGCGTGCTGGAAGCTGATTTTCTTCAAGTAAAACAATCAAATCGACGGCCAGTTTGACCTCGTCCGGGGCGTTCTCTAATGACATAAATTCTCCGGGTATTAACGGGTTAAACGCGCCAGCACGGCTTCTATTCTTGCCAGCGCATGGCGACAGCGCGTCAGTCGCGCTTCGAATGCTTCTACTTCACGATGCAATTTCTGTTGTTCTTCAAAACCCGTAGCCTGGGACAGGCGCTCCTTGCGTTCACGCGTCATTTCAACCAGCCGGCGTTCAAATTCCTGGTGTTGAACCCGCTTGCGCTGCCAACGCGCCAGGCCGGGAGAGGCGCAGTCCCACTCTCTGAGCGACCAACTGGCTGTTTCGCGTGAAATCGCCTCTAACTGTGAAGCAAGGTGTTCCGCAAGCCAGCTAATTTGGGGGAGTTGTTGCTGATCCACCGCGCGGCGTAGGGCCGTGAGATTATCTTCTGCTTCATCCAGACACGCCTGCAGCAACGTGCTGCGAGTATGAAACAGATGCCTGTCAAAGCGGGCGCTAAGCGTTGTATGATGCGCCAATGGGGCACAACGCTGGCGCAGGCGGTTAAGCTGGTTTTCGAGCGTCTGTAGCAGCATGACGGTTTTCACGACAACACTCCGATGAAAATGAGAACTGTTATGCTAAAGTAGCGATTCTCTGTGTTAAGTACTCATATTATGCAACGCATTATTCTAATCATCATTGGCTGGCTAGCGGTAGTATTAGGAACGCTGGGCGTGGTATTGCCGCTATTGCCCACGACGCCATTTATCCTGTTGGCTGCCTGGTGTTTTGCCCGCTCATCGCCGCGTTTTCACGATTGGCTGCTGTATCGTTCGTGGTTCGGCGGGTATCTGCGCCATTGGCAAAAACACCGCGCGATGCCGCCGGGCGCAAAGCCGCGCGCTATTTTGCTGATATTGATTACGTTTGGTATTTCACTGTGGCTAGTCAATATGATGTGGGTACGCGGCCTGCTGCTGGTTATTCTCGCCTGTTTACTGATTTTTATGTGGCGGATCCCGGTGATTGATGAAAAACAACAAAAGCAATAAAGCGCAATAATCGCTGTTGCAATTGTCGCTCACAGCCAGTAAATTCGACCGTTTTCGAGCACAGGCGCAGGTGGTCAAAGGTTAAGCAAATGTAACCCTGGCCCTTAATATAGACACAAAATCATTCAAGACACGTCGAGGATGAAGTGTATAGTGCGCCGTGAAGTAATACCGAATTAATCAGGCACAAACTTATGACCGCGACTGCACAGCAGCTTGAGTTTCTCAAAAATAGCATCAAAAGCATCCACGACTACCCGAAACCGGGCATTCTTTTTCGCGATGTCACCAGCTTACTGGAAGACCCGAAAGCCTACGCCCTCAGCATTGAATTGCTGGTTGAACGCTACAAAAATGCGGGTATCACTAAAGTGGTTGGCACCGAAGCGCGTGGCTTCCTGTTTGGCGCGCCGGTAGCATTGGGTCTGGGCGTCGGCTTTGTTCCGGTACGTAAACCCCGCAAGCTTCCGCGTGAAGTGATCGCCGAGAGCTATGAGCTGGAATACGGCACCGATCAGCTGGAAATCCACGTTGATGCCATCAAACCGGGCGATAAGGTACTGGTTGTGGACGACCTGCTGGCAACCGGCGGCACGATTGAAGCCACCGTGAAACTGATCCGCCGTCTGGGTGGCGAAGTGACCGATGCTGCTTTTATCATTAACCTGTTTGACCTGGGCGGCGAACAGCGCCTGGAAAAACAGGGGCTGACCTGTTATAGCCTGGTTCCGTTCCCGGGCCACTAATTTAGCTATCTCATCTCGGCTGAAGTGATACCGAGACACACAACCTCGCCGTCGCTGCGAGGTTGTGTTAGCATTATCCTCCTGTGAATCCACCCTCCAGCCTTTCAGAGCCTGCCAATGAGTTATCAGGTCTTAGCCCGAAAATGGCGCCCACAAACCTTTGCTGACGTCGTCGGCCAGGAACATGTGCTGACGGCACTGGCGAACGGCTTGTCGTTAGGGCGTATTCATCATGCTTATCTGTTTTCCGGCACCCGTGGCGTCGGGAAAACCTCTATCGCCCGTTTGCTGGCGAAGGGACTAAACTGTGAAACCGGTATTACCGCCACGCCGTGCGGCGTGTGCGATAACTGCCGTGAAATCGAGCAGGGGCGTTTTGTCGATCTGATTGAAATCGACGCCGCCTCACGCACCAAAGTCGAAGACACCCGCGACCTGCTGGATAACGTCCAGTACGCGCCTGCGCGCGGTCGCTTTAAGGTCTATTTGATCGACGAAGTGCACATGTTATCGCGCCACAGCTTTAACGCCTTGCTGAAAACGCTCGAAGAGCCGCCTGCACACGTTAAATTCCTGCTGGCGACCACCGATCCGCAGAAGTTACCGGTGACTATCCTGTCGCGCTGTCTGCAATTCCATCTTAAAGCGTTGGATGTTGAACAGATTCGCCATCAGCTTGAGCATATCCTCAAACAAGAGCATATCGCCCATGAGCCACGCGCGTTGCAACTGCTGGCTCGCGCCGCGGACGGCAGCCTGCGCGATGCGCTGAGTCTTACCGATCAGGCGATCGCCAGCGGTGATGGTCAGGTGTCGACCGACGCGGTGAGCACCATGCTCGGCACATTGGACGATGACCAGGCGCTCTCGCTTGTTGAAGCGGTTGTCGCGGCTGACGGCGAACGCGTTATGACGTTGGTGAACGACGCCGCCGCGCGGGGTATTGAATGGGAAGCGCTGCTGGTTGAGATGTCGGCTTTGCTGCATCGCATTGCTATGGTACAGCTTTCGCCCGCCGCGCTCGGCAGCGATATGGCCGCCATTGAACAGCGTATGCGCGAACTGGCGCGAATCGTTCCGCCAACTGACATACAGCTTTACTACCAAACCCTGTTAATCGGGCGCAAAGAACTGCCGTATGCGCCGGACAGGCGAATGGGCGTCGAAATGACGCTACTGCGTGCGCTGGCTTTTCATCCGCGCATGCCACTGCCGGAGCCTGAAGTCCCGCGCCAGTCGTTTGCCCCCGTCGCGCCGACTGCGGTGATGACCCCGACGCAAGTACCTCAGCAGCCTGCGCCAGCGCAACAGCAACAGAATGTGCCGCTCTCCGAGGCCACCAGCCAGGTGCTGGCGGCGCGCAGCCAACTGCAACGCGCTCAGGGAGCAACCAAACCAAAAAAGAGTGAACCGGCAGCCGCTTCCCGCGCGCGGCCGGTGAATAATGCTGCGCTGGAAAGACTGGCCTCGGTGTCGGAGCGTGTTCAGGCGCGTCCGGCCGTCTCTGCGCTGGAAAAAGCGCCGGCGAAGAAGGAAGCGTATCGCTGGAAAACGACCAATCCCGTAGCCGAAGTTAAAGAAGCCATTGCCACGCCGAAAGCGTTGAAAAAAGCGCTTGAGCATGAAAAAACGCCGGAACTGGCGGCAAAACTGGCGGCAGAAGCCATTGAGCGCGACCCCTGGGCTGCTCAGGTGAGCCAGCTTTCGCTGCCTAAACTGGTGGAGCAGGTGGCGCTTAATGCCTGGAAAGAAGAGAATGGCAACGTGGTTTGCCTGCACCTGCGTTCCTCGCAACGGCATCTTAATTCCAGCGGCGCGCAGCAAAAACTGGCCGAAGCATTGAGTACCTTAACGGGGTCAACGGTTGAATTGACCATCGTTGAAGATGATAATCCTGCGGTGCGCACGCCGCTGGAGTGGCGTCAGGCCATTTATGAAGAGAAACTCGCGCAGGCGCGTGAGTCGATTATTGCGGATAATAACATTCAGACGCTGCGTCGTTTTTTCGATGCAGACCTGGACGAAGAGAGTATTCGCCCCATTTGATCGTCAGCCTGATGGTTGGACGGTCGTCATCCCTTAACGTGATTGAGAGAGAAGCCTATGTTTGGTAAAGGCGGTCTGGGTAACCTGATGAAACAGGCCCAGCAGATGCAGGAAAAAATGCAGCAGATGCAGGAAGAAGTCGCCAAGCTGGAAGTCACCGGCGAATCTGGCGCGGGTCTGGTAAAAGTGACCATCAACGGCGCGCACAACTGCCGTCGCGTGGAGATCGATCCAAGCCTGCTGGAAGACGACAAAGAGATGCTGGAAGACCTGGTTGCTGCGGCATTCAACGACGCGGCGCGTCGCATTGAAGAGACGCAGAAAGAGAAGATGGCTTCTGTTTCTTCCGGAATGCAGCTGCCGCCTGGCTTTAAGATGCCGTTCTGATGCAAACCAGCCCGCTGTTAACTCAGCTTATGGAAGCACTGCGCTGTCTGCCGGGCGTTGGCCCGAAGTCTGCGCAGCGCATGGCGTTCACGCTACTTCAGCGCGATCGCAGCGGCGGGATGCGTCTGGCGCAGGCGTTAACGAAGGCGATGTCGGAAATCGGCCACTGTGCCGATTGCCGCACCTTCACAGAGCAGGATGTCTGTAATATCTGTTCGAACCCGCGTCGCCAGGAAAACGGTCAGATCTGTGTGGTAGAGAGTCCGGCGGACATCTATGCCATTGAGCAAACCGGCCAATTTTCTGGACGTTACTTCGTGCTGATGGGGCACCTGTCACCGCTGGACGGTATTGGCCCTGATGATATCGGGCTGGATCGCCTTGAACAGCGACTGGCGTCTGAGCAAATCAACGAACTGATCCTCGCGACCAATCCCACGGTCGAAGGAGAGGCGACCGCCAACTATATTGCTGAGCTTTGCATGCAGTATGGCGTTGAAGCCAGCCGTATCGCCCATGGCGTACCGGTTGGCGGCGAGCTGGAAATGGTCGACGGCACCACGCTGTCGCACTCTCTGGCCGGGCGTCACAAGATTAAATTCTGAACAAACGGAGGCCGCGACGGCGGCTTCCGCTTGAAATCCTTCGCGCTTGTCCCCATTTCACCCTCAACGTGTTTTTACCATTGAAAATGGCATTGTTGAGGTAGATCTACATGAAAGGACAAGAAACTCGTGGTTTTCAGTCAGAAGTAAAACAGCTTCTGCACCTGATGATCCATTCTCTGTATTCCAATAAAGAAATCTTCCTGCGTGAGCT
>OIER01001634.1_pt1 | contig 10489 bp, 8 predicted proteins | sample 1581801 | NCBI WGS metagenome assembly OIER01 (sample SAMN03281006, study PRJEB24777) | human gut metagenome | isolation source: fecal sample PR165 from 1 month old male Malay infant, vaginally delivered... | reverse complement strand
CACCTGGTGAGTTCAGTCGTAGAGGCGATATTTTAGATATTTATGAACTGACTGCAGAACTCCCTTACCGTTTAGAATTTTTTGGAGACGAGATTGATGGCATTCGTCAGTTTGATAGCGATAGTCAGAAATCTTTAAACAATTTAGATCATGTTGCCATATCACCGGCGGATGATATTATCTTAACAAGAGAAGATTACCAACGTGCTGAGAAGGCCCTAGAAAGTGCAGTTTCAAAAGCAGAGGGTCCTCATAAGGCTTATCTTGAGGAAGTTCTATCAGTGACGATTGATGGTTACCGTCATAAAGATTTACGTAAGTTTTTGTCTCTCTTTTATGACAAAGCTTATACCTTGTTTGACTATCTTCCAAAGGGGACTCCTGTATTCGTTGATGATTTTCAAAAGATAGTGGACCGCCACGGACGTCTTGAATTAGAAGTAGCTAATCTTTTAACTGAGGATCTTCATCAGGGCAAGTCTCTGAGTTATCTAAACTACTTCGTGGATTCATTTAAGACTTTACGTAACTATCAGCCAGCTAGCTTCTTTTCTAATTTTCATAAGGGATTAGGAAATCTTAAATTTGATAAGTTGTATCAATTCACTCAATACCCTATGCAGGAGTTTTTCAACCAATTTCCGCTACTGGTTGACGAAATTCATCGTTATACTAAGAATAAGGCAACGGTTATTTTACAAGTGGGGTCTGAAAAGCAACTCAAATCTTTGAAGGAAACCTTGGAAGAATATGATTTAGATTTACCTCTTAGTAGGTTTGGAGATTTGATTTCTTATAAGCCTCAATTAGTTCTAGGAAACTTATCCAATGGTTTTTACTTTGCTGATGAAAAGCTTGTTCTGGTCACTGAACGTGAGATTTTCCATAAAAAAGTAAAACGTCGTGCGCGTGCCAGTCACGTTTCCAATGCTGAGCGTCTAAAAGATTACAATGAGCTTGAAAAAGGTGATTATGTTGTACATCAGACTCATGGTATCGGGCAATTTAAAGGTATTGAGACTATTGAGATTAAAGGGGTGCATCGTGACTACTTGACCATCCAATATCAGGATGCTGCAACAATTTCTCTACCTGTTGAGCAGATTGAGAGTCTCTCTAAGTATGTGTCAGCGGACGGGAAAGAGCCCAAAATTAATAAACTCAATGATGGGCGTTTCCAAAAAACTAAACAAAAAGTAAGCAAGCAGGTAGAGGATATTGCTGATGATCTCTTAAAACTCTATGCAGAGCGTAGTCAACTTAAAGGATTTGCTTTTTCACCGGATGATGATAATCAAAGGGATTTTGATGATGATTTCTCTTATGCTGAGACAGTGGATCAACTGCGTTCCATTAAGGAAGTTAAGGCAGACATGGAGTCAGACAAGCCTATGGATCGTCTCTTGGTTGGTGATGTTGGTTTTGGTAAGACAGAGGTAGCCATGCGTGCTGCTTTCAAGGCGGTTAATGATGGGAAGCAAGTTGCTATCCTAGTGCCTACAACAGTTCTTGCCCATCAGCATTATTTGAATTTTAAAGAGCGTTTTGAAAATCATGCCGTTGAAGTAGATGAACTCAGTCGTTTTAGAAGTAAAAAAGAGCAAAATGAGACTATTGAAAATCTAGCTAAAGGACGTATTGATATTATTATTGGTACCCACCGCTTGTTGTCTAAAGATGTTAAGTTTTCTGATTTAGGCTTGCTAGTAATTGATGAAGAACAACGTTTTGGCGTGAAGCATAAAGAGAAACTTAAGGAGTTGAAAGCTAAAGTTGATGTCCTTACTCTAACTGCGACCCCTATTCCTCGTACACTCCATATGTCTATGTTGGGTATTCGTGATTTGTCGATTATTGAGACAGCACCTACCAACCGTTATCCAGTTCAAACTTATGTTATGGAAACCAATCCTGGTCTTATTCGAGAAGCGATATTAAGGGAGATGGACCGAGGTGGCCAGATTTTTTATATTTATAATCGTGTTGAAACCATTGATCAAAAAGTTTCTGAACTGCATGAGATAGTCCCTGAAGCACGTATCGGATTTGTTCATGGTCAGATGAGTGAGGTTATGTTGGAGAATACCCTCTTGGATTTCTTGAATGGCGATTACGATGTTTTGGTAGCAACGACCATTATCGAAACAGGAATTGATATCTCCAATGTTAATACACTTTTCATTGAGAATGCAGATCATATGGGCTTGTCTACTCTTTATCAGCTAAGAGGTCGCGTGGGACGTAGTAATCGAATTGCCTATGCCTACCTCATGTATCGTCCTGACAAAGTGTTGACAGAAGTATCAGAGAAGCGTTTGGATGCTATTAAGGGGTTTACAGAACTGGGATCAGGTTTCAAAATTGCTATGCGTGATTTATCGATTCGCGGTGCAGGGAATATTCTCGGTTCTTCTCAAAGCGGTTTCATTGACTCAGTCGGATTTGAAATGTACTCGCAACTATTGGAAGAGGCTATCAATAAGCGTCAAGGTAAAACTCAGGTTCGTCGAAAAGGAAATGCAGAGTTCAATCTTCAGATTGATGCTTACCTCCCTTATGACTACATTTCTGACGAGCGCCAAAAAATTGAAATTTATAAGCGTATTCGTGAAATCGAGAATCAGAAAGACTATCAGGACCTTCAGGATGAGATTATTGACCGTTTTGGAGAATATCCAGACCAAGTTGCCTATCTCATTGAGATTGGTCTGGTTAAGGCATGTTTAGATGCTGCCTTTGCAGAATTAGTTGAGCGTAAGAACGATACTATCACTGTTCGTTTCGAAAAATCCTCTCTTAAATTCTTCTTGACTCAAGACTATTTCGAAGCCATCTCTAAAACGCATTTAAAAGCAAAAATCAGTGATAACCAGGGGAAAGTAGAGATTATTTTTGATGTTCGTAACAAGAAAGACTATGAAATCCTTGAAGAATTAAAGATTTTTGGTCAGACATTTATGGAAATTAAAAAACGTAAAGAAAAAAAAGAAGCTTAAGGAAAGTTTAAGTAAGTCTCTATATACTATAAAACATCCTAAAACTTTTCTTTTTCATAAATCTCCTGAGAGGGTCGACTAGTGTCGCTCCTCTTATTTTTGTGTTTGAAAAGGCTTTAGTCACCTATTTTCTAAAAAAAATGCTATCATAGAAGAGATATCCTAACGAAAAGGAAACAGTAATATTGAGATTAGACAAATATTTAAAAGTATCACGAATTATCAAACGTCGTCCAGTGGCTAAAGAAGTAGCTGATAAAGGACGTATTAAAGTAAATGGTGTACTCGCTAAGTCATCTACAGATTTAAAAATTGGTGACCAAGTGGAAGTTCGTTTTGGAAATAAACTTCTAACTGTCCGTGTTTTAGAAATGAAAGACAGTACTAAAAAAGAAGATGCGGCAAAAATGTACGAGATTATAAGTGAAACAAGGATTGAAGCAGATGAGCAAGAAGCCTAATATTGTACAGCTTACGAACGATTACATTGATAATGCCAATCAAGAGCAACGATTAGAGCGTGCCGAACACGAACAAAGGAATCGCTTTATGGGGTGGATTCTTTTTGTGGTTGTTTTACTCTTTATCTTGCCAACCTATAATCTGGTTGAGACCTATATGAATATCAAACAGCAAGAGAAGGAAGTCTTGTCGCTTCAGAAAGACTATGATAAATTGTCGGATCAGACAAAGGAACGAAAGGATTTGGCTAAAAAACTTAAGGATGATACTTTCGCTGAGAAATATGCGCGTGCTAAGTATTACTATTCACGTGAAGGAGAGTCTATCTATCCTGTACCAAGCTTATTACCCTAATGAAAGATTTACTTAAAACTGTAGAAATTTTTTTAACCTATTCGGAAGCCAAGTTAGAGGAACTATCAGAAAAAAATCAGCAACTTAAAACGGATGTACAGAGGAAGGAGGAGGTGAAGAAACAAGCATGAAAAAGCTCTTAATAGCTGCAACTGCTGTGCTTGTTTCTTCCAGCCCTTTAATCCTACTTCCTATGGAGAAAGAGCTAACTCTGACCTCAAAACAGGTTCAAAAGTTGGCTCAAAATACTACAGTTAGTCTGAGTCAGTTTAAACAGATTCCTAAAAATCCACGAACAGTAACAAGTATCTTAACTTATAAGAACAAGGAATTAACAGATTTTAAGACCAATATTCAAGCAGATACCAAACTATCAATTTCTGCTATTTCTTGGAATGCTAAAGGTGAACCTGTTTTCCAACTTCAAGATGGTGATTATGTAGCAGCTAGTCAGAAATCAATTATTGATGATAGTGTCTATGATCAAAAACCAGTAGACATGACCTTATGGACTAAAGATGGCTTAACAGTTTACAAAGAACCCTACGTTTCAGGTACTGACAAAGCTGACTCTAAACTAGCTAGTTTCAAACCGATAAAGGTTAGCCGAGCTGCCCAGACGCATGCTGGGACTTATTATTTTGCAGATGGAGAAGGTTGGATCAATGCCTCTGACTTGTCAACTACTGATAATCGCATCGAGGCTGTTCAAAAAGTATTAAACGAGAAGTATAACAATCAAGAGAGCATCTCAGTTTATGTTAAGCAGCTTGATACAGACCGTATAGCAGCTATCAATGACGAAAAAAGCATGTATGCAGCTAGTGTAGCCAAGCTAGGTGTACTCTATTATGCACAGGAACGTCTGTCTCAAAAGAAATTATCATTATCAGATGAGTATCAATATACCTCTGCTGTGAATGGTTTTCCAGGTGCTTATGATCCAGATGGCTCAGGAAAGATTAGTAAGATGCCTGATGACAAGAATTATAGCTTGGAAAACTTGTTAAAGGCTGTAGCTCAAAATTCAGATAATGTAGCGACAAATATCTTAGGTTATTATGTAGCCAATCAGTATGATAATTCCTTCCAAAAATCAGTAGATGAAGCTGCAGCAACCTCTTGGAATATGGATAAAAAAGAGTTGACTGCCAAAGCAGCAGGTACTTTGATGGAGGCTGTTTATAGGCAAAATGGGGATATTATTAATTATCTTTCAAGTACAGACTATGATGGCGAACGTATTTCAAAAAATATTGATGTCCCTGTTGCGCATAAAATAGGGGATGCCTACGACTTTAAACATGATGTCGCTATTGTCTATACAGATTCTCCCTTTATTCTATCGATTTTTACGGATAAAGAAGGCTATGACAAAATCACCTCAATTGCAGATGATGTTTATGGAATTTTAAAATAATGACAGAAAAATTGTTGCAAATGATACAAGCAAAAGGTTATTTTAACCAACACAAGAAAATTTTAGTAGCAGTATCAGGTGGAGCAGACTCGATGAGTTTGCTGCACTTTTTGTATAACCATCAAAAAGATTTGGATATTCAGCTGGGCATTGCTCACGTTAACCATAAGCAACGGCAAGAATCGGAGTACGAAGAAGATTATTTACGTCATTGGGCAAAGGAACATAAGATCCCTTTTCACTATAGCGCATTCTCAGGAAAGTTTTCAGAAAATGCCGCCCGTACTTTTCGCTATGATTTTTTTAAGCAGATTATGAAAGAAGCTGACTACTCTGCTCTTGTCACGGCCCATCATGCTGATGATCAGGCCGAGACGATTTTTATGAGACTCTTGAGAGGAAGTCGTTTAAGACATCTGAGTGGGATTTGTGATGTAAGATCATTTGGCACTGGTCAGATTATTCGTCCTTTTTTGCATATTCCGAAAGCGCAACTTCCCATAACCTTTCATTTTGAAGATAAGAGTAATTCTTCTTTAGCCTATCTCCGAAATCGCATTAGACTGACCTATATCCCTACTCTATCTCAGGAAAATCCTAAATTTAAGGAGCATCTTTGTCTTCTAGCAGATGAGATTGCCCTTATGGGAAAAGCATTAGAGGAGTTAACGAAGGATATTACTATAACCGATTTGTCTGTTTTTCAACAACAGACAGATGCTGTCCAATACCTTCTTATTCAGAGTTATTTAGAATCCTTTCCTGATTTACAGCTTCCAAAAGGTCAGTTCAATCAATTGATGAGTTACCTAAGAAAAAAAACTTCAGGAAAAATGCTACTAAAAAATGGTTACGTGTTAGTCAAAACACAGACGGATTTTTTAATAACCAAAGAAGAGTCTATCCTCCTATCTCCTCCAAGTCTCCTAGAATTTGGAAAATCTATTGTGTTTGAGGAACACACATTAATTTTTTCTGAACCATATATTGTTTCTAACGTGAATACTATTAATATTTGGTCAGATGCCCCGATACTGATTCGTCATAGACATGAAGGTGATATGATTGACTTGGGTACTCACCACAAAAAAATAAGACGATTATTCATAGACAATAAAATTCCATATAAGGAGCGACAAAAAGCTATTATAGGAGAACAAGATGGTCAGATTATCTTTCTTTATGTCTCCGGGCGTCTCTATTTGAAAAAAAAGCCCGAAAATGCTATACTTTATGGCACTGTGGTGATTTATAAGAATTTCTAATCAAATGCCATGTTTAAATAACGACGATTGAAGTAAAAGTGTTATAATAAGAGAATATTGACTTCGAGAAAGGGAAACCAAATGTTAGAGAAAGACATTAAAAAAATCCTCTTTTCCCAAGAGGATATCGTAACTAAAACTAAAGAGCTAGGTCAACAACTGACAAAGGATTATGCAGGAAAAAATCCCCTTTTAGTCGGTGTTTTAAAAGGTGCTGTTCCATTTATGGCAGAACTTATCAAACATATCGACACCCATATTGAGATGGACTTTATGGTCGTTTCAAGTTATGGTGGCGGAACTGTCAGCAGTGGTGAAGTAAAGATTCTTAAAGATGTTGATACTAATGTTGAAGGACGAGACATCATCTTTATTGAAGATATCATTGATACAGGTCGTACGCTCCTTTATCTTCGAGATATGTTCAAGTACCGTAAAGCCAATTCAGTCAAAATCGCAACTCTTTTTGATAAACCAGAAGGTCGTGTTGTTGATATTGAGGCAGATTACGTATGTTACGATGTTCCTAATGAATTTATCGTTGGTTTCGGACTAGACTATGATGAAAAATACCGTAACCTTCCTTATGTCGGTGTCTTAAAAGAAGAAATTTATACAAAATAAGTAAAGGTCTAATTAATTTATGAATAATAAAAATAATAATGGCTTCTTACGGAACGCTTTTCTCTACATCATAGTTATTATTGCGGTTGTAACCGGAGTACAATACTTTGCAGGAGGAAGCCAAAGCTCAAGTCAACAATTGTCTTACACACAGTTGGTTAAGAAAATTGAAGATGGTAAGGTAAAATCTATCACTTATCAGCCAGACGGTAGTATCATTGAAATTAAAGGTAGCTACAAAAAGGCTGAAAAGATTGATACTGACCTTAGTCTACCATTTTTAGGTAGTGCATCATCAGAGACACGTAGCTTTACATCGACTGTGCTGCAGAATGAAACAACTATGCAGAAATTGCAGTCAGCATCAGAAGCAGCTAATGTTAATGTTAAAATGATACGTGAAAGTTCAAGTGGTGCTTGGATTTCATATCTTTTTAGTTACCTACCTTTGATTGGGATTGCTATTTTCTTCCTTTTCATGATGAATCAAGGTGGTAACCGCGGTGCCATGAACTTTGGCCGTAATCGTGCTAAAACCCAGTCAAAAGAAAATATTAAAGTTCGCTTTACAGATGTAGCCGGTGCAGAAGAAGAAAAAGAAGAACTTGTAGAAGTAGTAGATTTCCTCAAAAATCCACGTAAATATAAAGCTCTGGGTGCACGTATTCCTAAAGGAGTCCTCCTCGAAGGCCCTCCAGGAACAGGTAAAACCCTCCTTGCTAAAGCAGTGGCTGGTGAAGCTGATGTACCATTCTTTAGCATCTCAGGTTCTGATTTTGTAGAAATGTTTGTCGGTGTTGGAGCTAGTCGTGTCCGTAGTCTGTTTGAAGATGCTAAAAAGGCAGAACGTGCTATTATTTTTATTGATGAAATCGATGCGGTTGGGCGTCGTCGTGGTACTGGAATGGGCGGTGGTAACGACGAACGCGAACAAACCCTTAACCAACTATTGATTGAAATGGATGGTTTTGATGGAAATGAGAATATCATTGTCATTGCTGCAACCAACCGTAGTGATGTTCTTGATCCAGCCCTCCTACGTCCAGGACGTTTTGACCGTAAAGTTCTTGTTGGTCGCCCAGATGTAAAAGGCCGAGAGGCTATCTTGAAAGTCCATGCCAAGAATAAACCATTGGCTGAAGATGTTGACCTTAAAGTTGTGGCTCAACAAACTCCAGGTTTTGTTGGAGCAGACTTGGAGAATGTCTTGAATGAAGCAGCTCTAGTTGCTGCACGACGTAGTAAGACTAGAATTGATGCTAGTGATATTGACGAAGCAGAGGATCGTGTTATTGCTGGACCATCTAAGAAAGACCGCCAAGTTTCAGAACACGAACGTAAAGTTGTGGCTTACCATGAAGCGGGTCATACAATTGTTGGTTTAACACTTTCTAGCGCTCGTGATGTTCACAAGGTTACTATTGTTCCACGAGGTCGCGCAGGTGGTTATATGATTTCTCTACCAAAAGAGGATCAGATGTTGTCATCTAAAGATGAGCTAAAAGAACAATTGGCAGGTCTTATGGGTGGACGTGTTGCAGAAGAAATTATTTTCAACGTTCAAACATCAGGTGCTTCAAATGACTTTGAGCAAGCGACACAGTTGGCACGTGCAATGGTTACTGAATATGGTATGAGCGAAAAACTTGGACCAGTCCAATATGAAGGTAATCATGCGATGAATCCAGGACAATTTACGCCAGACAAGTCTTACTCAGCTCATACAGCTCAACTTATTGACGAAGAAATTCGATCACTTTTAGTTGAGGCACACGACAGAGCAGCCGAAATTATCAATGAAAACCGAGACACACATGCTCTTATTGCAGAAGCTTTGCTTAAGTATGAAACACTTGACGCTGCACAAATCAAATCAATTTATGAGACTGGTAAGATGCCAGTAGATTCTCTTGAAGATTCAGAAGAAGATAACCACGCTTTATCTTTTGATGAAGTGAAAGAGAGATTGGAAAACAAAAATAAAGATGAAGAAGAGTAGAATTTTCTACTCTTCTTTCTATTTTCAGTAAAAAGGTCTCTAAAAAATAAACTAGCCCTGTTGTAAAATGAAGTGCAACAAAAAAGACATGTTCATCTGATATACTAGAGTTGCGAAAAACAGTATAAAGGAAGATGAACATGTCCACTAATTATTCTACCACAAATCAATCATACAAGCACTTATCTGAAGCTGAGCGAGGGGAAATTGAAGCTTATTTAAGCGTAGGACTCAAACCTGCTGAGATTACTCGTAGACTAGGGAGAAATCGCTCTACTATTACTCGTGAAATTAATCGTAGTTCCATAACACAAGTGAAAAAAGTAAATGGGCAGAAGGTCTATTACCACCACTATTATGCAGATGTTGCTCATAACCGTTATCGTCATGCTAGAGAAGCCAGCTATTATCTGAAACTGGATTGTGTATCGGATGACTTTCTGAGAGCATTTACAGAAGCAATGAGAGAGAAACCAAGGGTGCATAGCGTGGATACCTTTGTTCATACCTATAGACTCCAACATGTAGATGAAGTTGTTCCTTCAACCAAGACGCTCTATAACTATATTCATCAAGAATTGTTAGAGATTAAGGTCATTGCTTTGCCAAGAGCAGTGCGGATCCGTAAGAAAATTACCAAGCGCCCCTCTACCAATAAACATCTAGGAAAGTCAATTGAAGAAAGGCCAGAAGAAATCAATAATCGTTCCCGTTTTGGAGATTGGGAAATTGATTCTGTTCTGGGTGGAAAGACAATAGGAGAGCCTTCTATTCTGACCTTGGTAGAACGACAAACACGCTATGCTGTCACAAAGAAACTCGTGGAAAAGAAAGCAGAGTATGTCAATCAATCAGTCTTAGAGTGTATGAAACTTTATCCCATTAAGTCCATAACTGCAGATAATGGAAACGAATTTTCATCATTGAGTAAGATAGAGGGATTAGATGTTTATTTTGCACATGCCTATTCATCTTATGAACGAGGTACAAATGAGAATTTCAATGGATTACTAAGATAGTTCATTCCGAAGGGGTGTTCGTTAAAAGAACTAAATCAGAATCTTTTAGAGGACTATACAAAGGCTATCAATGAAAGGCCTAGACGAATTCATGGCTATCAGTCTGCAAAAAAGCTGTTTGAGCTAACTCAAACAGCTTGAAAGATACTCACTTAATCAGAGTAACAACTTTGTTGCACTTGACTTGACAATTAGGGGTAAAAAATAAAATAAAAATAGCGGTAAGTTATTGACAAGTTTAAGCAGAGATGATATTATAAATAAGCTGTTTCGAAAGGGACGGCAAACGCCAAGAAGTGAAAAAAACTTTAAAAAAGGTGTTGACAAGATATTCTATCTTTGCTAGAATA
>OIER01001633.1_pt1 | contig 10499 bp, 8 predicted proteins | sample 1581801 | NCBI WGS metagenome assembly OIER01 (sample SAMN03281006, study PRJEB24777) | human gut metagenome | isolation source: fecal sample PR165 from 1 month old male Malay infant, vaginally delivered... | reverse complement strand
GCTGTATTGAGCGTTAAATCCATAATATTGGCTCTTATTGGAATAAAAACGACTTTACACCCAATATTATAGAGTTAAGCGGGGAATGATTCAAAGTTTTGTAAGGCACAATAAAGAGGAGTTAAATCGATAAATCGTGGTTAAGCGCCATTATACTGGAGTTATCCGGGCACAATGTTTGCACCCGGATATCGTGTCGTTATCAGGCCACTGAAGGCTCAGGCAATCTGAATGACGAGACCAGCAACGCCAACTGCTCCGCCTCCTCTTTCAATGCCTGTGTACGTGCGGCGGCATCATCAATTAATGATGCGTTTTGCTGAACGGTGCTGTCCATTTCGGTAACGGCGAGCGTAACTTCGGAAACACCTTTACGCTGTTCTTCACCAGCAACGCGTATTTCCCCCATCAACTGGCGTACCTGACGCACATTGCTGACCAGTTCTCCCAGACGTTCGCCGGCAGTGTGAATTTGCTGACTTCCGCTACCAACATGAGAAACGGATTCATCAATCAACGCTTTAATTTCCTGGGCAGCGGTGGCACTGCGCTGAGCCAGCGTGCGCACTTCGGAGGCCACGACGGCAAACCCTCTGCCAGCATCACCCGCTCTGGCGGCTTCAACGGCGGCGTTCAGGGCCAGAATATTGGTCTGGAACGCAATGCTGTCGATGACCGCGACAATTTCCACCATTCTGCCGGATGAGGCGCTGACATTATCCATCGTAGAGATAACGCCTTGCATCACATCACCGCAACGGTTGGCCGTTTGCGCTGTGTTATCGGATAGCTCATCCGCCAATTGTGTATTACTGGCGTTTTGATGAACGGTCGCATTTAACTGCTCCATAGCCGCTGAACTCTCTTCCAGCGCAGCGGCCTGCTGCGTTACGCGAGATGAAAGCTCCATATTACTGTCAGCCAGGCTAACGGCGTTATTCGCCACCACTGTGCTACTGCTTCTGACGGTGATCAGGATGGCCGAGATTTTATCGACGAACAGATTAAACGCCTCGGCGATAGCCGAAATCTCATCTTTGCCGCGAACATCCAGACGACGGGTAAGATCGCCTTCTCCCTGCGCGATGTCATCAAGAGCCTGACGGGTATCATCGAGACGTGAAATTAGTCGACGAACCACCAGCCATGATCCCACCAGCAACAGCGTCATGATAGGGATCAATACCTCCAGAACATCCTGCATCATCACTTTGGCAAGACCGACAATACGTGATTCTGGTGTCACAAGCCCTACGACCCAGCCGGTATCTGGCATCGGGAACAGCATGACCTGTGACGCTGTATTCAGGACGAGATCATTTTCCAGCGTTATGGTCTTCACCCCATCTGTCGGGCGCAAAGATTTCAGACCGTTTTGCACCGGGATAAGCCACTGCGCGCTTTGCGCCAGATCGTTAATGGTTTTATGTTTGGCCAGGTCGGCCTGCGGGAAATAGAGAATTTGTCCCTGCTTGTCTACCACAAACGCGTAACCGCCAGTACTGTTGCCCTGCTGCTGCATGAAAGTTGCGACGTTATCCAGACGGATATCGGTGGTAGCGACACCGGCAAACTTGCCCGCCTGCTGATAAGGCACGCTGCATGTCACCATGTTGACACCTGAACTGGCATCCTGGTAAACATCAGACCATAGGCAGTTGTTTTGTGATTGCCCTTTGGCGTGCTGATACCAGCTTTCATTGTGGTATCCGCTTGATCCTTCGACGTTATAATCGTTGGAATAGACAAGCTTTCCTTCGGCATTACGCGCCCAGAAAAAGCTTCTTTTCTCCACACCTGCGGTGAAGGCGTCTGGTTCTGGCCAGATGCCGCCGCCGGTAATAATCGAGTCTTTACCTTCACCAATCAGATGCGGAACGACGCTTTGATACAGAGATTCATCGTTAGGCAACACTTCAGCCAGTCGTGACAGGCTGACTGTCTCACCTTCAATTCGGGACAATACGGTACTCAACTGACGGGTTAAACCTTGCCCTGTTTCTTCGATCAGGGCGGTGTTGATTTCAACAACGCGCGGCTGACCACGCCAGAGCATAATCACCACGATAACAATAGTCGTTACTGCAAGCAGCAGAATGCCGCCAATGGTTAAACGCGTTGAAATACGAGTAGGATACCAGGCCATACAAACTCCTTCTGCAAAAGGCTAACTTTTATCCAGTATCGGCACAGGCGTTTATATCTTTATAAAGATTTCTTAAGTATTGCAAAAGAAAAAAGTGACAATGTCACAAATAACAAAACCCAGCACTTTGGCTGGGTTTTAATAACGGATTAATTTTATTTAGATAATTCTTTTTTGATTTCGTCTTTTATTTTACTTAATTCGCTCTGCGGATGTTTCTTACAAAGTTCAACGGTCAGAGGAACTGCAGTCGTAACGGTTTCGTTATAGTCTACGTAATCGCCACCTTTGAAGTCTTCGTCTTCATTGAGCACCCAGAAGGCCACCGGAGCCATAGTTTGTGGGTTCAAATCAATAAACTCCTGACAGTTCATGCCTTTCGGAGTCACTTCAGTTTTAGCGTTATCTGTTGCTGCATTGACGCTGACACTGGTTAACAGCGCTGCGACCAGAATACCTGCTGTAGAAAGGGAGAATTTATTCATTGTAGTACTCCATGTATAATATAAATAATATCTACACTTGCGCTTAACACCGTTAATGTAGCTCGTGAAAAATAATACCCTTATAGTCATAAGAATAAAGATTGGTGTTATTGATATGGCTGAAATTTATATTTTCAATTACTGATTCTTATGTCTTAGGGATAAATGTTGCCCACAATGTGATCGTTCCGACGAAATCAGCAGATTCATACCCCGCTTCCTCTGCCGTTGCACCAAAACTGAACTACGCTGCACAAATGTTGATCATTAGTTAACGAATTTGAGCTGATTTTTAACAACAACAGCCAGCATGCCGCTGTAAGCAGCTTGGCACGCGTCCTGCATTGTTAATTCACTAACAGTGAGCCGTCATCTGACAGACAACTAACAGCGAGAAGGTAATGACAGCCAAACCAGAGTTATTTACCCGCATAGAGCAAACCTTTAGCCAGCTGACGCCCAGCGAAAAGCGCGTGGCTGGGTGGCTGTTAGCCCATGCTGTGCAGATCCCATTTGAAACCGCGGATGGCATCGCGAAAGCAACCGGAACCAGCGGCATTACCGTCGGACGTTATCTGCGTAAACTGGGCTTTCGTAACCTGGAGGATGCAAAAGCCAGTCTGCGCGAGCTGCCTGTAGTTCCGTATCAGCCCTGGGGAATGAATGAACGACTGGATTCCTGGCACCAGCAACAAAGCCTGCCAGATCGGGCGCACCAGTCGCTGTTACTGGAAATCGACGCCATTACCCACGTCTACCAACTTGCTCAGGGTGAGACGTTTCTACGCATTGCACAGCAGTTGGCGCATGCGGAAGCCGTGTACATCCTCGGGATCCAGTCCACACGCGGGATCGCTAACGCCTTTTTTAGTCACCTGGAATATCTGCGACCTAAAGTCAGCTACTCCGAAGGCCTTTCCGGCAGTTGGGTAGAGTCGCTGAACTCGGGATTCAGCCAGCCTTACGTGGTTATTACCGATATGCGCGCCTACTCCGCTATTTCGCGACAATATTGCCGTGTCGCCACTGAACGCTGCATTCCGCTGGCGCTAATTACCGATGTGTGGTGCCCATGGGCCAGGGATTATTCCATTGATTTGCTTCAGGTAAAAACCGACACCGGACATTTCTGGGACTCACTGGCACCGGTGAGCTGTCTGTTCAACTTATTACTTTCTGCGGTGGTGGCGCAACTGGGTGACGCCCTCGCAGGACGCCTGCAAACTAATCGCCAGTTACAACAACAATTTGGTCAATTCGAACAATAAACAGGAAACGTGCTATGTCAGAACTCCCAGAACTGGTCGATCTGTCGGTGATATTTCCGTCGCTGCATATCGATCTTAAATACGCTACTGCCGACAACATTACCGGCGCACCTATCTACAGGGAAGCGCGTTGCCTGTTGCACACCGAGGCGGTAACCGCGCTGGCAAAATGCATCAGCATTGCGCAACTGGCGGGCTTGTCGCTGGTGGTGTACGACGCGTATCGCCCCCAGCAGGCGCAGGCGATACTGTGGAATGCCTGTCCCGACCCGCAATATGTTGTCGATGTTGCGATTGGTTCCAATCACAGTCGGGGTACGGCAATTGACGTCACGTTGATGGACGATCGCGGCCATCTCCTAGATATGGGGGCCGGTTTTGATGAAATGCACGACCGTTCCCATGCCTGGCATCCGTCTGTTCCTCCGGCAGCGCAGCGTAACCGCCTGCTGCTCAATGCCATTATGTTTGGTGGTGGTTTTGTCGGTATTAACAGCGAATGGTGGCATTTTGAATTACCTGATGCCGCCCGTTACCCGCTGCTTGACGATCAAATAGATTGTTACACTGTCACGTCTATAACAACACAACATCCCCTTTAATTCTGGAGCCTGGTTATGAAGACTACACCTGCGTTAAACGCTTTTTTCCGCCCCGCTCTGATAGCCGTTGCGTTAGCGGTAGCCCTGCCCGCCGCGCAGGCTGCTGTTCCCAAAGATATGTTAGTGATTGGTAAAGCCGCCGACCCGCAGACGCTCGATCCCGCTGTGACCATAGATAACAATGACTGGACGGTCACCTATCCCTCTTACCAGCGGTTGGTTCAGTACAAAACAGATGGTGGTAAAGGTTCCACGGAAGTTGAAGGCGATTTAGCCAGCGGCTGGAAAGCCTCTGACGATCAGAAAGAGTGGACGTTCACCCTGAAAAACGATGCCAAATTCGCCGACGGAACACCGGTGACGGCTGATGCGGTAAAGCAATCCTTCGAACGTTTGCTCAAGATTGGTCAGGGACCTGCGGAGGCTTTCCCGAAAGATCTGAAGGTTGAGGCCATTGATAACACCACGGTGAAGTTTACCCTCAGCCAGCCGTTTGCTCCGTTTCTGTATACGCTGGCAAATGACGGTGCCTCAATCATTAACCCGGCCATCTTAAAAGAGCATGCCGCAGACGATGCCCGCGGATTCCTGGCACAGAACACGGCAGGCTCTGGTCCCTTCATGCTGAAGAGTTGGCAAAAGGGACAACAACTGGTGCTGGTGCCTAACCCGCATTATGCAGGTACAAAACCGACGTTTAAGCGCGTCTCAGTCAAAATCATTGGTGAAAGCGCCTCTCGTCGCCTGCAACTGTCCCGTGGCGATATCGACATTGCCGATGCGCTTCCTGTTGACCAGCTTGCTGCTTTAAAACAGGAAGGCAAAGTGAACGTGGCGGATTATCCCTCATTGCGCGTGACTTATCTGTATCTCAACAACAGTAAGGCCCCGCTCAATCAGGTGGATTTACGCCGCGCTATCTCGTGGGCCACCGATTATAAAGGCATGGTTAACGGGATCCTGAGCGGCAATGGAAAGCAAATGCGTGGCCCAATCCCCGAAGGCATGTGGGGTTTTGACGATAAGGCCATGCAGTACAGCTTCGATGAAGCCAAAGCCAAAGCAGCGTGGGACAAAGTTGCCACCAAACCTGAAAGCCTGAGCTTCCTGTACTCAGATAATGATCCAAACTGGGAACCTATCGCGCTTGCTACCCAGGCAAGCCTTGGCAAACTGGGCATTAAGGTGAAGCTGGAAAAACTGGCGAATGCCACCATGCGTGACCGCGTGGGTAAAGGGGATTACGACATTGCTATCGGCAACTGGAGTCCGGATTTTGCCGACCCGTACATGTTCATGAACTACTGGTTTGAGTCAGATAAGAAAGGCTTGCCGGGTAACCGTTCGTTCTATGAAAACAGTGAGGTCGATAAGCTGCTGCGTAGCGCGCTGGCTACGACCGATCAGGCGGCCAGAACCAATGACTACCAGCAGGCGCAAACCATCGTGATTGATGAAGCGGCCTACGTCTATTTATTCCAGAAAAACTATCAGTTGGCGATGAACAAAGACGTCAAAGGATTTGTATTCAACCCCATGCTGGAACAGGTCTTCAATATCTCCACCATGAGTAAATAAGCCACGTTTACGCGGAGCCGCTCTGGCTCCGCAAGGGGAAGCTAATGACGTTCTGGAGTATTTTACGCCAGCGATGCTGGGGACTTATTCTGGTGGTTATCGGTGTTTGCGTAATCACCTTTATTATTTCACATCTGATACCTGGCGACCCCGCACGGCTGCTGGCGGGCGACCGCGCCAGCGATGAAATTGTCGAAAATATTCGCCAACAGCTGGGGCTGAATCAACCGCTGTATGTCCAGTTTTTTCGCTATGTCAGCGACATTTTTCACGGCGATTTAGGCACCTCCATTCGCACCGGGCGTCCGGTACTGGATGAACTGCGCATTTTCTTCCCCGCTACCCTTGAGCTGGCTTTCTGCTCTTTGTTGCTGGCGCTGGTGATAGGTATCCCGCTGGGTATTTTATCTGCGGTCTGGCGTAACCGCTGGCTTGATCACCTTGTTCGGCTAATGGCAATTACCGGTATCTCCACGCCAGCATTCTGGCTGGGGCTGGGGGTTATCGTGCTGTTTTACGGTCATCTGCAAATTTTACCCGGCGGTGGACGTTTAGACGACTGGCTGGATCCACCTGCTCACGTCACCGGGTTCTACCTGATTGATGCACTGCTGGAAGGCAACGGCGAAGTCTTTTTCAATGCGCTTCAGCACCTGATTTTGCCGTCGCTGACACTGGCTTTTGTACATCTTGGGATCGTTGCCCGCCAGATTCGTTCCGCCATGCTGGAGCAACTGAGTGAAGATTACATTCGTACCGCCCGCGCCAGCGGGTTACCGGGCTGGTACATCGTGCTGTGCTATGCATTGCCTAACGCTCTCATCCCATCAATCACTGTCCTCGGCCTGGCGCTGGGCGATCTGCTCTACGGTGCGGTATTGACCGAAACGGTCTTTGCCTGGCCAGGCATGGGCGCTTGGGTGGTGACCTCAATTCAGGCACTCGACTTCCCGGCGGTAATGGGATTTGCCGTGGTGGTCTCGTTCGCCTATGTGCTGGTCAACCTGGTGGTGGGTATCGCCGGGGGATTGGGATCACTGCTGGGCTGCTTGTCGGGTGTCATGGGCGGGCGCGCCGACGCGATAATTATGCGGATGATGGATATTATGCTGTCCATTCCTTCGCTGGTGCTGACGATGGCGTTGGCCGCCGCGCTGGGCCCCAGCCTGTTTAACGCCATGCTGGCGATTGCCATCGTCCGTATCCCTTTCTATGTGCGCCTCGCCCGCGGTCAGACGTTAGTGGTGCGCCAGTTAAGCTATGTACAGGCTGCCCGGACCTACGGCGCTTCACGCTGGCATCTGATTAGCTGGCACATTTTACGCAATTCTCTGCCGCCACTCATTGTGCAGGCATCGCTGGATATCGGCAGTGCGATCCTGATGGCTGCCACGCTCGGGTTTATCGGTCTGGGCGCACAGCAACCCAGCGCTGAGTGGGGCGCGATGGTCGCAATTGGCCGCAATTATGTGCTTGATCAGTGGTGGTATTGTGCCTTTCCCGGCGCCGCCATTCTGATTACCGCCGTGGGCTTTAATCTCTTTGGCGATGGTATTCGCGATCTGCTTGATCCGAAAGCCGGAGGAAAACAGTCATGACACAACCCGTACTGGAAATCGAAGATTTACATCTGAGTTTCCCCGGCTATAAAGCTGATGTGCATGCGCTGAACCATGTATCACTGCACATCAACCGCGGAGAAATCGTTGGTGTGGTGGGTGAATCCGGTTCCGGTAAGTCCGTGACCGCCATGCTCACCATGCGTCTGCTTCCGGAGGGAAGCTATCGTATTCACCAGGGACGCGTTTCACTGCTGGGTGAAGATGTGCTCAACGCCAGTGAGAAACAAATGCGTCAATGGCGCGGCGCACGCGTTGCGATGATCTTTCAGGAGCCCATGACGGCACTGAATCCGACCCGGCGTATCGGCCAGCAAATGGTGGAGGTGATCCGCCATCACCAGGCGTTAAGCCGCACGGATGCCCGCCAAAAAGCCGTCGCTCTACTCGAAGAGATGCAAATCCCGGACGCGCCGGAGGTCATGAAACGATTTCCGTTTGAGCTTTCCGGCGGTATGCGCCAGCGGGTGATGATTGCGCTGGCCTTTTCGTGCGAGCCGGAGCTTATTATTGCCGATGAACCGACCACCGCGCTGGACGTCACGGTGCAACTGCAGGTGCTGCGTTTGCTGAAGTTAAAAGCACGGGCCAGCGGAACAGCCGTGTTATTTATCAGCCATGATATGGCGGTGGTTTCACAGTTATGCGACCGGTTGTACGTCATGTATGCCGGGAGCGTGATTGAGAGTGGCCCGACGCAAACCGTTATTCAACGTCCGACGCATCCCTATTCCATCGGCTTGCTGAAATGCGCGCCGGAACACGGCGAACCACGCGCATTGTTACCTGCGATCCCCGGCACCGTACCGAACCTAACCTGCTTACCTGCCGGATGCGCATTTCGTGAGCGCTGCTTTGCCGCTGGTCCTCGTTGTGAAGAAACGCCTGCGTTAAGTAGTCAGGGAGGCGTAGATCAACAATCTGCCTGCTGGTATCCACAACTGGAGACAACACATGTCTGATTTTTTTCTGGCGCTGCAGGATGTTCATGTCAACTTTCCTGCGCGTAAAAACTGGCTTGGCAAGGTTACGGAACGGGTGCATGCGCTCAACGGTCTGGATTTACAGATTCGCCAGGGTGAAACGCTGGGGATTGTTGGCGAATCCGGTTGTGGAAAAAGTACGCTGGCGCAACTGCTGATGGGCATGCTTAAACCCAGCCAGGGAAGCTATTCTCGCCGTGGTGATAAACAGCATAACGGTATGCAAATGGTCTTTCAGGACCCTCTTTCATCGCTGGATCCTCGCTTACCGGTATGGCGCACGATCACTGAGCCGGTATGGATCCAAAAACGAAGTCCGGAACGTGAGCGCCGTATGCTTGCTGAAGATTTGGCCCAACAGGTAGGCATCCGTCCGGAATATCTCGACCGTCTGCCGCATGCGTTTTCCGGTGGACAACGCCAGCGTATCGCCATCGCCCGGGCGCTATCGTCAGAACCGGATGTTATCGTCCTCGATGAGCCCACTTCAGCACTGGATATCTCTGTGCAGGCGCAAATTCTCAATCTTCTGGTGTCACTACAGGCGCGCAGAAATCTGACCTACGTATTGATATCGCATAACGTGTCGGTGGTCCGCCATATGAGCGACCGTGTGGCGGTGATGTACTTAGGGCAAATTGTTGAGCTGGGCGATGCTCAACACGTTCTCACTCACCCCGCCCATCCGTACACACGGTTATTGCTGGACTCTGTCCCTAAAACGGGCGCGCCACTGACGGAAGATTTGGTGTTACGTAAAACCGAGCTACCGGGAAACCGAACGTTGCCCCAGGGATGCTTTTTCCGTGACAGATGTCCATTGGCAACCCACGGTTGTGAGAAAAAACAGGCATTACTGAAAAGTGATACCGGATGTGATGTTCGATGCTGGCGGGCGGTTACATGACCTGAGCCGTTGAGAAAGTCAGGTGCGATACGCCTTTTTCAGTGAATCCACCAGCACCTCGGAAGCAGTAGATAATTTATGATGTGCTGAACGCAAAACCCCGATCCGACGCTGGATCACCGGCGTATCCAGATCGATACAGGTTGCGCCTAACTCTGTCATTTGCGTGCGGCATAGTGCAGGTACGGCGCTACCGCCCAGACCGTTAGCCACCAGACGGCCAACGGTTACTAATTGATGGCTCTCCAGCGCTACTTCCAGCGTATGTCCGCTTTGCACCAGTTGTTCTTCCAGCATCAGCCGCACGGCTGACGGACGTTGCAAGGTGATGAAATCCAGCGTCAGCAGTTCGCGCCATGCAATACGATCCCTGTCTGCCAGCCGACAGGTTGGCGGCACAATCGCGATAAAACGATCCACGCCGAGCGGCGTGAAATGCAGATGTCCCGAATAGTCCGGCTCGAAGGCTATGCCCATCTCGACCCGCCCTTCACTGACCATTTCAATCACGTGTTCATTGATCACATCATGAACCGTTACGTTGATACCAGAATAAGAATCACGAAACGTTTTCAGTACCGATGGCAGGACGTTAGCGGCAAATGAGGGCATGGCGGCGATCGAGATTTTACCGCGCTGTAGCGTAAAGCGTTGGCGCATGGCTTCTTCCGTATTCTCCCAGTCCGCCAGCAGCTGTCTCCCCATATTCAGCAGCGTTTCTCCCTCCTGCGTCAGAGTCACTTTGCGGGTGGTTCTCAACAGTAACGCCCCGCCCAGCGAATCTTCCAGTCCTTTAATCGCCAGACTTAATGCGGGTTGCGACATATTCAGTCTTTCACTGGCATGAGCAAAATTCAGAGTGTGAGCTACCGCTAAAAACGCGCGTAACTGTTTGATGCTCATTCCCATTT
>OIER01001630.1_pt1 | contig 10505 bp, 10 predicted proteins | sample 1581801 | NCBI WGS metagenome assembly OIER01 (sample SAMN03281006, study PRJEB24777) | human gut metagenome | isolation source: fecal sample PR165 from 1 month old male Malay infant, vaginally delivered... | reverse complement strand
CTGTGCGTCTGGGCGTTTTTACTGCTCAATCTGGTGCATCCGTTCCCGCGCCCGATGAATATCTTTGTGAACGTGGCGTTTATCTTTACCACCTTCATGCATGCCCTGCAGATGGTGATGCTGAAAAACGGTCTGCCGAAAGACGGCCCGCAGATGACCGGCTGGCAGCAGCTGCGCGTGTTTATTTTCGGCGTGTTTGAACTGCTGGTGTGGATGAAGAAGTTTAAGGCGCAGGTGAAGAAGTAAGGTGCGGTCTGATGCCCTCACCCTAACCCTCTCCCACAGGGAGAGGGAACCGTATTATTCAGCCCTGAACCCTTCAAACCGCGACCCTTTGTAACTCAGCATCCCTTTCTCACCTACCGTCAGCTGATGGTACTGCTGCGCCTCCAGGCGGAAGGTCATCTCCAGGCCGCCCGTTTCCGGCTTAAAGCTCGCTTCATAGCGCATGGTTGTTCCCGCAGGGGTAACCTGTTGCTGGCGCGAGCGCCGGTCATTAAGGGGTTTTTCGCGTTTATTGCTCACCACCACGCGCTTTTGCATCAACGGCGCGGCGTCGTTATCCGCCTTCTCGCGGCGCTGCTGCACAAAACGGAACGAGGCGGCAATGACGATAATCGCCACCACGATAATGAAAAACAGCGGCATCTTGCTCATTCAACAATCCCATAAGATTATGCGGAATTCAGGATACCCTGACTCCCCTGGCATTGCCAAACGCCTGCCCGCATCACTACACTGAAGATGAAACTGATTATTCAGCCTTAACAGATACAGGGAGTTAATATGCTTTGGTCATTTATCGCTGTCTGTTTTTCCGCATGGCTTTATGTCGATGCGTCATACCGCGGTCCGGCCTGGCAGCGCTGGTTGTTTAAACCCGTCACGCTGTTGCTGCTCCTGCTGCTTGCCTGGCAAGCGCCGATGTTTAACGCCATCAGCTACCTGGTCCTCGCCGGGCTGTGTGCTTCCCTGATTGGCGATGCCTTAACCCTGTTGCCGCGTCAGCGTCTGCTGTATGCCGTGGGGGCGTTCTTCCTGTCGCATCTGCTTTACACCATCTACTTTGCCAGCCAGATGACGCTATCCTTCTTCTGGCCGCTCCCGCTGGTGCTGCTGGTGATCGGCGCGCTGCTTATCGCGGTGATCTGGTCACGCCTGGAAGAGATGCGTCTGCCCGTCTGCACGTTTATTGCCATGACGCTGGTGATGGTGTGGCTGGCCGGTGAACTGTGGTTCTTCCGCCCAACCTCACAGGCGATGTCCGCTTTCTTTGGCGCGGCGCTGCTGTTAATCGGCAATATCGTCTGGCTGGGCAGCCACTATCGCCGTCGTTTCCGGGCTGATAACGCGATTGCCTCCGCCTGTTACTTTGCGGGGCACTTCCTGATTGTGCGTTCGCTGTATATCTAAATAAGCCTTGACTCTGGAGTCGACTCCAGAGTGTATGCTGCGGTTAATGAGAAAATTATCATTACCGGAGACTGCCATGTCGACTCCAGAAACACCTAAAAAAGCCCCACAATTTTCAGCATTTAAGCTCAGCCCGGTGCCAGCGAAAGATGACTGCTGCTGTGACGGGGCATGCGAAACGCAAAACGCGCAGCCGCTGCCTGAAAGCGGAAACCATTACAGCTGGGTGGTTGACGGCATGGATTGCGCGGCCTGCGCCCGCAAAGTCGAAAATGCGGTAAAACAGATCCCCGGCGTCAGCCACGTGCAGGTGCGCTTTGCGACCGAAAAACTGCTGGTCAGCGCCGAGAGTGACGTTAGCGAGCAGGTTGTGTCCGCCGTCAGCCAGGCCGGTTATTCCCTGCGTAGCGAAACGACCCCCGCCGAAAAAACCGCTCCGCTGCGAGAAAATCTGCCCCTTATCGCGCTCGTGATGATGATGGCCCTGAGCTGGGGTCTGGAGCAGATCAACCACCCGTTTGGCAATCTGGCGTTTATCGCCACCACGCTTGTCGGGTTGTATCCCATTGCCCGTCAGGCGCTGCGGCTGATGAAAAGCGGCAGCTGGTTCGCCATCGAAACGCTGATGAGCGTGGCAGCTATCGGCGCGCTGTTCATTGGTGCCACAGCGGAAGTGGCCATGGTGCTGCTGCTGTTCTTAATTGGCGAACGTCTTGAAGGCTGGGCGGCAAGCCGGGCGCGTAAAGGGGTCAGCGCCCTGATGGCGCTTAAGCCCGAAACCGCCACACGAGTAGCCGGAAACGAACGCCAGACGGTGGCCATTAACGCACTGCGTCCAGGCGATGTGATTGAAGTCGCTGCCGGAGGGCGCCTGCCTGCGGACGGTACCCTGCTCACCGCCACCGCGAGCTTCGACGAAAGCGCCCTCACCGGGGAGTCGATTCCGGTTGAACGCGCGGCCGGTGAAAAAGTGCCTGCGGGCGCCACCAGTGTCGACCGTCTGGTCCAGCTCACGGTACTTTCCGAACCCGGTGACAGCGCCATCGACCGTATCCTGAAGCTGATCGAAGAGGCCGAGGAGCGTCGCGCCCCCGTCGAGCGATTTATTGACCGCTTCAGCCGGATTTACACCCCCGCCATCATGCTGGTTGCCCTGCTGGTCACTATCGTTCCGCCGCTGTTCTTTGGTGCGCCGTGGGAAGGCTGGATTTACAAAGGTCTGACCCTGCTGCTGATTGGCTGTCCGTGTGCGCTGGTGATCTCCACCCCGGCGGCCATTACCTCCGGTCTGGCGGCAGCGGCGCGTCGCGGCGCCCTGATAAAAGGCGGCGCGGCGCTGGAACAGTTAAGCCAGGTGCAGCAGGTGGCGTTCGATAAAACCGGCACCCTGACCGTGGGGAAACCGCAGGTCACCGGCGTGTATCCGCAGGATATCGGTGAAGATGAACTGCTTACGCTGGCCGCCGCCGTTGAGCAGGGTTCCACTCACCCGCTGGCGCTGGCGATTGTGCGAGAAGCGCAGTCGCGCGGGCTGGCCATTCCGGCGGCAACGGCGCAGCGGGCGCTGGTTGGGGCCGGGATTGAGGCCGACATCGACGGTAAAAAGGTGCTGATTGTCGCGGCGGGTAAGTTTTCTAACCCAGAGGTTGAGGCGTTAGAACAGACCGGACAAACTGTCGTAACCGTCATGCAGGACGGCGTCGCCAAAGGCATGCTGGCACTGCGCGATACCCTGCGTGATGATGCGAAAGAGGCCGTCGCGGCGCTCCATCAGCTGGGCGTCCAGGGTGTGATCCTCACCGGCGATAACCCGCGTGCCGCCGCCGCGATTGCCGGAGAGCTGGGGCTGGACTTTAAGGCCGGATTACTGCCTGCGGACAAGGTCAGTGCCGTGACGGAGCTGAACAGCCATGCTCCGCTGGCGATGATCGGCGACGGAATCAACGATGCGCCAGCGATGAAAGCATCCACCATCGGGATTGCCATGGGCAGCGGTACCGACGTGGCGCTGGAAACCGCCGATGCCGCGCTCACCCATAACCGCCTGACCGGGCTGGCGCAGATGATTTCCCTGGCACGCGCCACGCGCGCCAATATTCGCCAGAACATCAGCATCGCCCTGGGGCTGAAAGGAATTTTCCTCGTCACCACCCTGCTCGGCATCACCGGGCTGTGGCTGGCGGTGCTGGCGGATACCGGCGCGACGGTGCTGGTGACGGCCAACGCGCTCCGCTTACTGCGACGCAAATAACACGCAATGCACGCCTGGCCGGGTAAAGCGTAACGGCAACCCGGCCTTCCCTTCTCAAAAATCTAAACCAGCGTTTCAGAAATTCACGCTTTTGTGAGGCGCTTCACCTCCGTTTTCCAGGCCATAGTGTAATTTTTAAACGTACAAAACTAAAACACCGTTTTAACACTTACCTCACTACCCTGGAGTTGACTTGATGAAAACGACCCTCAAGCCGTTACTGGCCGCTCTGTGTCTGTCTGCTTTTGCCTGCTCCGTTTCTGCGCAAACCATTAAAGCCGCCGATATGCATCCTGAAGGCTACCCGAACGTGGTAGCCGTACAGCACATGGGGGAGAAACTCAAACAACAAACCGACGGCAAGCTGGAGATCAAGGTCTTTCCCGGCGGCGTGCTCGGGGATGAAAAGCAGATGATTGAACAGGCGCAGATGGGGGCGATCGACATGATCCGTGTCTCCATGGCTCCGGTGGCGGCGATCCTGCCCGATATCGAAGTCTTTACCCTGCCCTATGTGTTCCGCGATGAAGACCACATGCACAAAGTCATCGACGGCGATATCGGCAAGCAGATTGGCGACAAACTGACCGCCAACCCCAAATCGCGGCTGGTGTTTCTCGGCTGGATGGATTCCGGCACCCGTAACCTGATCACCAAAACGCCGATCGTCAAACCGGAGGATCTGAAAGGCAAAAAAATCCGCGTTCAGGGAAGCCCGGTGGCGCTGGCGACACTGAAAGACATGGGGGCTAACTCGGTGGCGATGGGGGTCAGTGAGGTCTACAGCGGCATGCAGACCGGCGTAATCGACGGCGCTGAGAATAATCCGCCGACCTTCATCGCCCATAACTATATGCCGATCGCCAAAAACTATACCCTCAGCGGCCACTTCATTACCCCGGAAATGCTGCTCTACTCGAAAGTGAAATGGGACAAGCTCAGCGCAGACGAACAGCAGAAAATCCTGACCCTGGCGCGTGAAGCGCAGTTCGAACAGCGCAAGCTGTGGCAGGCCTATAACGCCGAGGCGCTGGCGAAGATGAAAGCCGGTGGCGTGCAGTTCCACGAGATCGACAAATCGGTATTTATCAAAGCCACAGAGCCGGTGCGCGCGCAGTATGGCGAAAAGCATCAGGACCTGATGAAAGCCATTGCTGACGTTCAGTAAACGGAGAACGTATGTCCGAACTCTACCTGAAGTGGATGGACCGGCTGTATCTGCTCGCCATGGGCGTAGCGGGATGCGCGCTGCTGGTGATGACGGTGGTGATCCCGATTGGCATCTTCTCGCGCTATGTGCTGAATCGCGGTGAATCCTGGCCGGAGCCGATTGCCATCATCTGCATGGTGACCTTTACGTTTATCGGCGCGGCGGTGAGCTACCGTGCCGGGTCACACATCGCGGTGAACATGCTGACCGACCGACTGCCAGACATGCTGAAAACAGCGTGCGCGCGCGTGGTGGATCTGCTGATGCTGCTGATCTCGCTGATTATGTTCTGGTACAGCTACTGGCTGTGTGTCGAGCTCTGGGAGCAGCCGGTCGCCGAGTTTCCGATCCTGACGTCAGGGGAGAGTTATCTGCCGCTGCCGATTGGTTCTGCGGTGCTGATCCTGTTTGTCATTGAACGTCTGCTGTTTGGCTCACAGGAAAACCGTCCTGTGGTGCTGATCGGCAACCACAGTTAAGGGGTGAACAATGGATGCATTCGTTTTGTTATTCACCCTCGCCATTTTGCTGGCGCTGGGTATGCCGGTGGCGTTTGCCGTCGGCTTAAGCGCTGTCGCGGGCGCGTTGTGGATAGAGTTACCGCTCGAGGCGCTGATGATCCAGATCACCAGCGGGGTTAACAAATTTACCCTGCTGGCGATCCCGTTTTTCATCCTGGCGGGGGCGATCATGGCGGAAGGCGGCATTGCCCGACGGCTGGTGAATTTCGCGTATGTCTTTGTCGGTTTTATTCGCGGCGGGCTGTCGCTGGTGAATATTGTGGCCTCCACCTTTTTCGGCGCGATTTCCGGTTCATCGGTGGCGGATACGGCCTCCATCGGCAGCGTGATGATCCCGGAGATGGAGAGAAAGGGGTATCCCCGCGAGTATGCGGCGGCGGTCACCGCCAGCGGGTCGGTGCAGGCGATTTTAATCCCGCCCAGCCACAACTCGGTGATCTACTCGCTGGCCGCAGGCGGTACGGTCTCCATTGCCACGCTGTTTATCGCAGGCGTGCTGCCGGGGCTGCTGCTGGGACTGTGCCTGATGACGCTGTGTCTGTGCTTTGCCCATAAGCGCGGCTATCCAAAAGGCGAAAAGATCCCCTTAAAACAGGCGCTGAAGATTTTGCTGGACGCTCTCTGGGGGCTGATGACGGTGGTAATTATCCTCGGCGGGATCATGTCCGGGATATTCACCGCCACCGAATCCGCGGCAGTCGCCTGTCTGTGGGCATTCTTTGTCACCATGTTCATCTATCGCGACTACACGTGGAGCGAACTGCCGAAGCTGATGTGCCGGACGGTGAAAACGGTCACTATCGTGATGATCTTGATTGGATTTGCGGCGGCGTTTGGCGCGGTGATGACCTACATGCAGTTACCTGTGCGCATCACGGCGTTCTTCACCTCGCTCTCGGATAACAAGTACGTGATCCTGATGTACCTCAACATCATGCTGCTGCTGATTGGCACCCTGATGGATATGGCGCCGATCATTCTGATCCTGACGCCGGTGCTGTTGCCGGTGACCCAGTCGCTTGGGATCGACCCGGTCCATTTCGGGATGATCATGATGGTGAATCTGGGGATCGGGCTTATCACGCCGCCAGTGGGTTCGGTGCTGTTTGTGGCCAGTGCGGTAAGCAAGCAGAAAATCGAACATGTGGTGCGCGCGATGCTACCGTTTTACGGCATGCTGCTGCTGGTGCTGGGAATGATAACGTACATCCCGGCGATTTCGCTGTGGCTGCCGGGATTGTTAGGCATGCAGTAAGGGGGTTACCCCTTGCGGATCAAATACCGGTACGGCAGCGCTTCGGTCTGCTGTGCCACCAGTTCATGCTCCATAAAGGTACAAAAACCGGGGATATCGCGGGTGGTTGCCGGATCGTCAGCGATGATCAGCAGCGTTTCGCCGGTTTGCATATTGCGCACGGTTTTGCGCACCATCATTACCGGCTCAGGGCAGCGGAGGCCCTGCGCATCAAGGGTGTGGTCTGGAGTGGAAAACAGATCGGTCATGGTGTTCTCGGTCAGATAAAAACGGCTGTAGTTTACGCCCCGTAGCCAGCAATGCAAACCAGGTTAACGGTTGCGTAAAAACTAACCATTGCATTGTCCTGCCAAAGCAGTATCATGCTGCGGTTTTTATTGGGTTCCCTCACCCCAACGTATAAAAAGGTCACAATATGACGCCGTTTTCTGAATCGCAGCGCGTAAAAGCGTTGTTCTGGCTTTCGCTTTTTCATCTGCTGGTGATCACCTCCAGTAACTATCTGGTGCAGCTGCCGATTGCCATCTTTGGTTTCCATACCACCTGGGGCGCGTTCAGCTTCCCGTTTATTTTTCTCGCCACCGATCTGACCGTGCGTATTTTTGGCGCACCGCTGGCTCGCCGCATTATTTTTGCGGTCATGCTGCCGGCGCTGTTCGTGTCGTACGTTATTTCCTCCCTGTTTTACATGGGGAGCTGGCAGGGCTTTGAGGCGTTAACCCACTTCAACCTGTTTGTTGCCCGAATCGCTACTGCAAGCTTTATGGCCTATGCGCTGGGGCAGATCCTCGACGTGCACGTTTTTAACCGCCTGCGTCAGAATCACCGCTGGTGGATGGCCCCCACCGCCTCGACGTTGGTCGGCAACGTCAGCGATACGCTGGCCTTCTTCTTCATTGCCTTCTGGCACAGCCCGGATGCGTTTATGGCCGAACACTGGATGGAAATTGCGCTGGTGGACTACTGCTTCAAGGTGCTTATCAGCATTGTCTTCTTCCTGCCGATGTACGGCGTGCTGCTGAATATGCTGCTGAAAAGACTGGCAGATAAATCTGAAATCACAGCATTGCAGGCTGGTTAAGGGTTCGCTTTATCAGTTGTGATAAGATGGACAAATGAGCCGTTATGGCCGTTTATCGAAAGGAAGAAGTCAATGCGCAATCTGGTTAAATATGTCGGGATTGGCCTGCTGGTTGTCGGCCTTGCAGCCTGTGATAACAGCGACACGAAAACGCCTGCTCAGGGCGCGTCTGCAGAGAGCAACGCAACCGGTCAGCCGGTGAACCTGCTGGACGGTAAACTCAGCTTCTCTCTGCCAGCGGATATGACTGACCAGAGCGGCAAGCTGGGTACCCAGGCGAACAACATGCACGTCTATTCCGATGCAACCGGGCAGAAAGCGGTGATTGTGATTGTGGGCGACGATACCAGCGAAGACCTGGCCGTGCTGTCCAAACGTCTGGAAGATCAGCAGCGCAGCCGCGACCCGCAGCTGCAGGTGGTGACGAACAAGTCCATCGAACTGAAAGGCCACACGCTGCAGCAGCTGGACAGCATTATCTCTGCAAAAGGTCAGACAGCTTACTCTTCCGTAGTGCTGGGTAAGGTTGATAACAAACTGCTGACCCTGCAGATCACCCTGCCAGCGGAAGATCAGCAGAAAGCGCAGACTGCCGCTGAAAACATCATCAACACCATCGTGATTCAGTAACGCGTCAGGATGATGACGTGGCCTCCGGTGCCTGCACCGGGGGCCATTTTTTTAGCCGCCACGTGAGCATCAGGGCCATCACCACCAGACCCGCAGCCGCAAGATAGATAACCGGCACACCTGCCCAGGCCATGATCAGCCCTGCCAGCGGCCCGGTAATGCCCAACGACATATCCATAAACACCGTGTAGGTTGCCAGCGCCGCCCCCTGATTCTGCGGCGGCACGGCTTTCACCGCCACCACGCCCAGCGCCGGGAAGACCAGCGAAAAACCGGCTCCGGCGAAGAACACGCCAACTTTTGCCATCCACGGCGCGGTCGCTATACCGGTCAGCAGCAGCCCGACAATCTCAACCGCAAAGCAGATCATCGCCACATTCAGCCCGCCCAGGCGGTTAATACCGTTCGGGAAGAGCAAACGGGCACCCACAAACGCACAGCTGAACAGGGTTAACGCAAAGGCCGCCCCATCCCAGCCTTTGGCGTCATAAAACAGCGTGATAAAGGTGGCGATCACCCCAAAGCCGGTAGTTGCCAGCGCCAGTGCCATACCATACGGCCAGACGCGCCCCAGCACTGCCCGGAACGGCAGCGGTTTACCTTTGCTGGCCTTCACTTTCGGGCGCGGCAGGGCAAACAGGATCGCCACCAGCGCGACCACCATAATGGTGCCCGCCAGCCCGTACAGTCCGCCATACGCATAGCACATCACCCCAAGCGGGGCGCCAAGCGCCATTGCCCCGTAGGTGACAATGCCGTTCCAGGAGATGACCCGGCCAATGTGCGGTGCCCCGACCACGCCTACGCCCCACAGCGTCGAGCCGGTTCCTGCCAGGCTTTGCCCAATACCGAGGATCACCCGGCCCAGGCACAGCAGCACCAGGCTGACCAACGGCCAGTGGCTGGTCGTTGCCGCCAGCAGGTAACTCAGGCCACTGAGAAAACAGCCGCATAATCCTGTGATCACAATGCTCTTCGGCCCGAACAGATCCGCGTAGCGACCCGCATGCGGGCGACTCAACAGCGTAGCGAAGTACTGCAGGCTAATCACCAGCCCCGCCCAGAATGCGCTAAACCCCATCACGTCATGCACGTAGCCCGGCAACACCGCCAGCGGCAGGCCAATCGTCAGATAACTGGCAAAGTTAAAAATCACAACGGAGACAATGCGCAGATTAAGGCGTAATCCGCTTAATGCCGGTTCGGCGGCGGGTTCGGGCATGAGGTTTTACCTGGATTTTTGCAACAGTGTTTCACTATTACCACGACGCCAGCAGAAAATCAGCAGCGACTTTCAGATTAACGGTGCCAGACGAAGCGAAACCCGCGCACTACACTTAACGGGCAATCACATTAAGGAACACGAATGACCCCTAACCCGCCCGACAAAGCAGGACTCCACATCCTGTTAAAACTCGCCTCTCTGGTGGTGATCCTCGCCGGTATCCATGCTGCCGCCGATATTATTGTCCAGCTTCTGCTGGCGCTCTTTTTTGCCATTGTGCTTAACCCGCTGGTGACCTGGTTTTTGCGCCGGGGTATCAGCCGCCCGGTGGCCATAACCATTGTGGTTATCGTGATGCTGATTGCCCTCACCGCCCTTTTCGGCGTGCTGGCCGCCTCGCTGAGCGAATTCTCCACGATGCTGCCGCAATACAACAAAGAGCTGACGCGCAAGATCGTGGCGCTTCAGGAGATGATGCCGTTTCTGAACCTGCATATTTCGCCGGAACGGATGTTGCGCCGGATGGATTCCGAAAAAATCATGACCTACGCCACCACGCTGATGACCGGCCTGTCCGGCGCTATGGCCAGCATTTTGTTGTTGGTCATGACGGTGGTGTTTATGCTGTTCGAAGTGCGCCACGTGCCCTATAAGCTGCGCTTTGCGCTGAATAATCCGCAAATTCACATCGCCGGTTTACACCGCGCGTTAAAGGGCGTCTCCAAATATCTGGCCTTAAAAACCCTGTTGAGCGTCTGGACCGGCGTGATTGTCTGGCTGGGGCTGATGCTGATGGACGTGCAGTTCGCGCTGATGTGGGGCGTGCTGGCGTTTCTGCTGAACTACGTGCCCAACATTGGCGCGGTGCTTTCCGCCGTGCCGCCCATGATTCAGGCGTTTCTGTTTAATGGCTTCTATG
>OIER01001625.1_pt1 | contig 10514 bp, 8 predicted proteins | sample 1581801 | NCBI WGS metagenome assembly OIER01 (sample SAMN03281006, study PRJEB24777) | human gut metagenome | isolation source: fecal sample PR165 from 1 month old male Malay infant, vaginally delivered... | reverse complement strand
TATGCAGGCGGTTGGTATTGGAAAGCACCACCACGCGATGCCCCTGCTCACGCAGTTTATGCATGATGGCGATCACTTCCGGGCGCAGCGCAACAAACACCGCCTGCCAGCCGTGAGAGAACTGCTCATAGCTTAGCGGTAGAGCCATCTCATGACACAGCGCCTCTGCGAACGCTTCGTCGCTAATTTCCCCACGCTCATGCTGATGAAACGCCTCGCCCATGTGGAAACTCTTCTTAAGCGTAGCCAGTGGAACACGCGTTAAATCGCTCCAGGCACCCAGCACACGGTTAAAGTCGATATCGACAATCACATTACCTAAATCAAAGATATAGAGCATTTTTGCCTCCTTTCGCGCCACAAGAAATTAACTGTAGCGGGAAAGGATAGGTTTGGCTATGTGGTCAGGTATGAAGCAAGGTCAACGGTCACAAAATTCTACGCGTCTTCCTGGGGAAGGATGATTTCAATTTGGCTGTCTTGTAAGCGTGATTTTAGCGCAGCGGGCGGCAGCTCGTCGGTAAAGAGCGCAGTGACCTGTGCCACGTTACCAATTTCAACCGCCGCCGAAGCATGATACTTAGTGTGATCGGCGACCAGCAGAATATTTCTCGCGTGCGCCATCATCGTTTTCACCACGTTAGCTTCGTTTACATCAAACTCCATCAACGCGCCATCGCTCTCAATCGCCCCAACGCTTGTTACCAGATAATCAGCACGAAAATCAGCCACAAAGGACGCCGCTGAAGGGCCAATGATCCCGCTATTATGAGAGCGCAACGTACCGCCGGGCACCATCACTTCAAAGCGCGGGTTGTGGTAAAGAATATGCGCCACACGCAGGCTGTTGGTGATTATCCGCAAATGATTGTGGTTAAGTAACGCCCGGGCGACATGTTCAACGGTCGTACCAATGGTGATAAATATTGTTGAACCATCAGGAATATAGTCTGCCACCGCTTCGGCAATCGCTTTTTTCTCTTCAGTTTGCGAAACCTCACGCTGCTCAAACGCCGTATTAACGACGCTGGAGGCCCGACCCGCGCCACCGTGATGGCGCGTGATCAGCCCTTGCTCGCTTAATTTACGAATATCCCGGCGGACCGTCTGCGTGGAGACATCCAGCAGATTTGCCAGCTCATCAATATTCATATACCCACGCTCGGCGATCAGCATGAGGAGTTGGTCGTGCCGCGGGTTACCGGTTAGTTCGGTAAGGCTCATGAAAATTCCTCGAAAAACCATCACCCTGGCATTTTATACAAAAAGTGACAAAAAAGATCGGGTTTGATCACAGTCAGGGATCCCGGCTCGTCCACCGGGACGCGTGCATTTCAACGCCGCTACACCGCTGGCGAAGCGGACTGACTCCGCTAAATCCCCATCTGTTGCCAGCGCCACCGCCAATGCGCCGTGAAAAACATCACCCGCACCGGTGGTATCTACCACATCAACTTTGAAGGCCGGTTGATGTTGACGTCCGCCATTTTCCAGCCAGTCACAGCCGGCACTCCCCTGGGTCACATAGACATGACCATTTGTGAGCGTTTGTGCCTGTTTTAGCGCACTGGCCATCTCTTTCACGCCCGTTAAGCGCGCCAGACCCGGTTCTGAAAAGGCCGCGTGATCGCTTAATGCCACCAGCTCGCTGATATCCTGCGGCGTAATGTCCCCGTCCAGAACAGTCATCACGCCCGCCTGCCGGGCCAGAGTGAAGGCTTTTTTAGCACCGTCGTGCCAGCGTACATCTGCCAGCACAACATCCCACTGAGAGAAATCAATTTCCTCCAACCACTCTGCGTCAGGCAGCAGATCCGGGCTGGGGTAGTTAATGATTATCCGCTCGCCTTTGGCATCCACCATGATGGCGGATTGCGAAGATTTCGCCTGGTTATACCGTTTGGTGTAACGGGTGTTAACGCCCCAGGATTCCAGCTCTGCCAGCAGGCTGTTGCCCGTGTCGTCATCACCTACGCGACCAATAAAATCAACCTGCGCCCCCAGCCTTGCCGCCGCAACCGCTGCCGTCGCCGCTGGCCCGCCACCAACTTCCGTATAATTTCTCGCCACGTATTTACCGCTCTCCGTCGGTAATCCTTCCACGTAATAAATACGATCCATCACGGTAATACCTACACAAGCAACACGAATCATGGTCATTCCTTAAGCATTTTGGGATGCGTTCATTTTAATTTCACCAATTGTTTAAAAAGTGACGGCTGTCAATTTTTTGACGATAAATTACAAATACGATCAAAAACAGACAAGCAAAGCATGTCATAAATGACAAAAAGTGACATCACTGTATTCAGGAGAGGGTTATGGCAGCAATCGCGTTTATCGGTTTAGGACAAATGGGTTCGCCAATGGCGAGCAATTTATTGCAGCAAGGGCATCAACTTCGCGTCTTTGATGTGAACGCCGAAGCTGTGCGGCATCTGGTAGACAAAGGTGCGACTCCCGCCGCCAACCCGGCGCAGGCCGCTAAAGATGCCGAATTTATCATTACCATGTTGCCGAATGGCGATCTGGTGCGCAGCGTGTTGTTCGGTGAAAACGGCGTTTGCGAAAGCTTATCTACCGATGCGCTGGTCATCGATATGTCGACCATCCACCCGCTGCAAACCGATAAATTGATTGCCGATATGCAAGCCAAAGGCTTCAGCATGATGGATGTTCCGGTAGGCCGTACTTCTGCAAATGCCATTACCGGTACTCTGTTACTGCTGGCTGGCGGCACCGCTGAACAAGTTGAACGCGCCACACCGATCCTGATGGCGATGGGCAGTGAGTTGATCAACGCGGGCGGTCCGGGCATGGGGATCCGCGTTAAGCTCATCAACAACTACATGAGCATCGCGCTCAATGCGCTTTCGGCAGAAGCCGCTGTTTTGTGCGAAGCCCTGAATCTTCCCTTCGATGTTGCCGTCAAGGTGATGAGCGGCACCGCCGCCGGTAAAGGCCACTTCACCACTTCCTGGCCAAACAAAGTCCTCAGCGGGGATCTTTCTCCCGCCTTCATGATCGATCTTGCCCATAAGGATCTTGGTATCGCCCTTGATGTCGCCAACCAGCTGCATGTGCCAATGCCGCTGGGGGCCGCCTCACGGGAGGTTTATAGCCAGGCGCGCGCAGCGGGTCGCGGTCGCCAGGACTGGTCCGCCATTCTGGAACAGGTCCGTGTCAGTGCCGGGATGACTGCCAAAGTAAAAATGTAACGACTGGATAAAGGAATAAATGAATGAATAAGTACACCATCAACGACATTACGCGCGCATCGGGCGGTTTTGCCATGCTGGCGGTCGATCAGCGCGAAGCCATGCGCATGATGTTTGCTGCGGCTGGCGCACCCGCTCCGGTAGCCGATAGCGTTTTAACTGATTTCAAAGTTAACGCGGCGAAGACCCTCTCGCCTTATGCCTCGGCGATTCTGGTAGATCAACAATTCTGTTACCGCCAGGTGGTTGAGCAAAACGCGATTGCCAAAAGTTGCGCCATGATTGTCGCCGCCGATGAGTTCATTCCTGGCAACGGTATTCCGGTAGATAGCGTGGTCATTGACCGCAAAATCAATCCGCTACAAATCAAACAAGACGGTGGCAAAGCCTTAAAACTGCTGGTGCTGTGGCGTAGTGATGAAGATGCGCAGCAACGTCTGGATATGGTGAAAGAGTTTAACGAACTGTGCCACTCACACGGCCTGGTAAGCATTATTGAGCCAGTCGTCCGCCCACCACGTCGTGGCGATAAATTCGATCGCGAACAAGCGATCATCGATGCTGCCAAAGAGCTGGGCGACAGTGGCGCTGACCTCTACAAAGTTGAAATGCCGCTTTACGGTAAAGGTCCGCAACAAGAGCTTCTCAGTGCTTCACAACGTCTGAATGACCATATCAATATGCCGTGGGTGATACTTTCTTCCGGTGTCGACGAAAAACTGTTCCCGCGTGCCGTACGCGTGGCAATGACAGCGGGTGCATCGGGCTTCCTGGCTGGTCGTGCCGTCTGGGCATCGGTTGTCGGTTTACCAGACAACGAGCTGATGCTGCGTGACGTTTGCGCACCGAAATTACAACAACTTGGCGATATCGTCGACGAAATGATGGCTAAACGCCGTTAAGATGGGGATACAAAAATGAAATGGTTTAACACCTTAAGTCACAACCGCTGGCTGGAACAGGAAACCGATCGCATCTTTGATTTTGGTAAGAATGCCGTAGTGCCGACTGGCTTTGGCTGGCTGGGCAATAAAGGGCAAATCAAAGAAGAGATGGGCACGCATCTGTGGATCACCGCCCGTATGCTGCACGTTTATTCCGTTGCTGCGGCGATGGGCCGCCCTGGCGCTTACTCGTTGGTTGATCACGGTATCAAAGCCATGAATGGCGCACTGCGCGATAAAAAATATGGCGGCTGGTATGCCTGCGTGAATGACGAGGGCGTGGTGGATGCCTCCAAACAAGGCTATCAACACTTCTTTGCTCTGCTGGGTGCCGCCAGTGCCGTCACTACCGGTCACCCGGAAGCACGCAAGCTGCTCGATTACACCATTGAAATTATTGAAAAATATTTCTGGAGTGAAGAAGAGCAGATGTGCCTGGAGTCGTGGGACGAAGCCTTCAGCAAAACCGAAGAGTACCGCGGCGGCAATGCCAACATGCACGCGGTGGAAGCCTTCCTGATTGTTTATGACGTAACGCACGACAAAAAATGGCTGGATCGCGCGATTCGCGTGGCTTCCGTGATTATCCACGACGTCGCCAGAAATAATCATTATCGCGTTAACGAGCACTTCGATACCCAGTGGAATCCGCTGCCGGATTACAACAAAGATAACCCGGCGCACCGCTTCCGCGCATTCGGTGGCACGCCGGGCCACTGGATCGAATGGGGCCGTTTAATGCTGCACATCCACGCGGCCCTGGAAGCCCGTTGTGAACAGCCGCCTGCCTGGCTGCTAGAAGATGCCAAAGGTCTATTTAACGCCACCGTGCGCGATGCCTGGGCACCCGATGGCGCGGACGGGATTGTTTATACCGTTGACTGGGAAGGCAAACCGGTGGTTCGCGAACGTGTGCGTTGGCCTATCGTCGAAGCGATGGGTACGGCTTACGCGCTCTACACCGTCACCGGCGATCGCCAGTATGAAACCTGGTATCAGACATGGTGGGACTACTGCATTAAGTACCTGATGGACTATGAAAATGGTTCCTGGTGGCAGGAGCTGGATGCGGACAATAAAGTCACCACGAAAGTCTGGGACGGCAAACAGGATATTTATCACCTGCTGCATTGCCTGGTGATCCCGCGTATCCCGTTAGCCCCTGGTCTGGCACCGGCTGTTGCCGCAGGCCTGCTGGACATTAACGCGAAATAACTGAGCTGAAATAACGGCATATCAGGCTACATGCCGGGTATGTCGTTATTCAATAAAGGTGCCTCGTATGCAAATCACCAACATGCATTGCAGTGGACAAACCGTTTCACTTGCCGCGGGGGATTATCACGCGACTATCGTGACGGTTGGTGCTGGTCTGGCTGAATTAACCTTTCAGGGTTGTCATTTAGTCATCCCGCACAAACCCGAAGAGATGCCGCTGGCGCATCTGGGTAAAGTGCTTATTCCGTGGCCGAACCGGATCGCCAACGGCTGTTACCGCTATCAGGGGCAGGACTATCAGTTACCCATTAATGAACATAGTTCAAAAGCCGCTATTCACGGGCTGCTTGCCTGGCGTGACTGGCAAATTAGCGAATTAACCGCCACCAGCGTTACCCTGACAGCTTTTCTGCCGCCCAGTTACGGCTATCCGTTTATGCTGGCTTCGCAGGTTGTTTATTCGCTCAACGCTCGCACGGGCCTTTCCGTTGAGATCGCAAGCCAGAATATTGGTACTGTGACCGCACCTTATGGTGTGGGTATTCATCCTTATTTAACCTGCAACTTAACATCTGTTGATGACTATCTTTTCCAGCTTCCGGCAGAACAGGTTTATGCCGTCGATGAGCACGCAAATCCGACAACGCTTCACCACGTTGATGAGCTGAATTTAAATTTCACGCGGGCGACAAAAATAGCCGCGACAAAAATAGACCATACCTTTAAAACCGCTAATGACCTGTGGGAAATGACCATTACCCATCCACAGCATTTGCTTTCGGTGAGCCTCTGTTGCGATCAACCCTGGGTGCAGGTTTATAGCGGTGAAAAATTACAGCGTCAGGGACTGGCAGTTGAACCTATGAGTTGCCCGCCTGATGCGTTTAATTCCGGCACCGATTTAATATTACTGCAACCCGGAAAAACACACCGCCTGTTTTTTAATATTTACGGACAGAGAAAATAACTTGTATTGATTAGCAGTCAAAATCATTGAAGAACATTTCACTCGCTAAAGGCAACGTTATGTATCATCAATTTATTAAGTTAAAAACAGCTCAGCTTCTTTAAAGTTTATATATATCAGTTTTATGAGAATCATTTTACATAAGCCTGTAATAACAATAACAGGAAGGAAACAACCTCGTTCTCAACTCTATGGAGATTATTTATGGATACGCCACGCCCACAGTTATTAGATTTTCAATTTCATCAGAATAACGACAGTCTTACCCTACGTTTTCAGGGCCGTCTTATTTTAACCCATAGTAAAGATAATCCTTGTTTATGGATTGGCTCAGGTATAGCGGATATCGATATGTTCCGCGGTAATTTCAGCATTAAAGATAAATTGCAGGAGAAGATTGCGCTCACCGACGCTACCGTCAGCCAGTCACCGGATGGTTGGTTAATCCATTTCAGCCGTGGTTCTGACATTAGCGCCACGCTGAATATCTCTGCCGACGATCAGGGCCGTTTATTGCTGGAACTACAAAACGACAACCTTAACCACAACCGCATCTGGCTGCGCCTTGCCGCTCAACCAGAGGACCATATCTACGGCTGCGGCGAACAGTTTTCCTACTTCGATCTGCGCGGCAAACCGTTCCCGCTATGGACCAGTGAACAAGGCGTTGGTCGCAACAAGCAAACCTATGTCACCTGGCAGGCCGACTGCAAAGAGAACGCGGGCGGCGACTATTACTGGACTTTCTTCCCACAGCCTACGTTTGTCAGCACGCAGAAGTATTACTGCCATGTTGATAACAGTTGCTACATGAACTTCGACTTTAGCGCCCCGGAATACCATGAACTGGCGCTGTGGGAAGACAAAGCAACGCTGCGTTTTGAATGTGCTGATACATACATCTCCCTGCTGGAAAAATTAACTGCCCTGCTGGGACGCCAGCCAGAACTGCCCGACTGGATTTATGACGGGGTAACGCTCGGCATTCAGGGCGGGACGGAAGTGTGTCAGAAGAAACTGGACACCATGCGTAACGCGGGTGTGAAGGTTAACGGCATCTGGGCGCAGGACTGGTCCGGGATCCGTATGACCTCTTTTGGCAAACGCGTAATGTGGAACTGGAAGTGGAACAGCGAAAACTATCCGCAACTGGACTCACGTATTAAGCAGTGGAACAAAGAGGGCGTGCAGTTCCTGGCCTATATCAACCCGTATGTCGCCAGCGATAAAGATCTCTGCGAAGAGGCGGCAAAGCGCGGTTATCTGGCAAAAGATGCCTCTGGCGGCGACTATCTGGTGGAGTTTGGCGAGTTCTATGGCGGCGTTGTCGACCTCACCAATCCAGAAGCCTACGCCTGGTTCAAGGAAGTGATCAAAAAGAACATGATTGAACTTGGCTGCGGCGGCTGGATGGCTGACTTCGGCGAGTATCTGCCCACCGACACGTACCTGCATAACGGCGTCAGCGCGGAGATTATGCATAACGCCTGGCCAGCGCTGTGGGCGAAATGTAACTACGAAGCCCTTGAAGAAACGGGCAAGCTCGGCGAGATCCTTTTCTTTATGCGCGCCGGTTCTACCGGTAGCCAGAAATACTCCACCATGATGTGGGCGGGTGACCAGAACGTCGACTGGAGTCTGGACGATGGCCTGGCGTCGGTTGTCCCGGCGGCGCTGTCGCTGGCAATGACCGGACATGGCCTGCATCACAGCGACATTGGCGGTTACACCACCCTGTTTGAGATGAAGCGCAGCAAAGAGCTGCTACTGCGCTGGTGTGATTTCAGCGCCTTCACGCCGATGATGCGCACCCACGAAGGCAACCGTCCGGGCGACAACTGGCAGTTTGACGGCGACGCGGAAACTATCGCCCATTTTGCCCGTATGACCACCGTCTTCACCACCCTGAAACCTTACCTGAAAGAGGCCGTCGCGCTGAATGCGAAGTCCGGTCTGCCGGTCATGCGCCCGCTGTTCCTGCATTACGAAGACGATGCGCACACTTACACCCTGAAATATCAGTACCTGTTAGGTCGCGACATTCTGGTCGCTCCGGTGCATGAAGAAGGCCGTAGCGACTGGACGCTCTATCTGCCGGAGGATAACTGGGTGCACGCCTGGACGGGTGAAGCGTTCCGGGGCGGGGAAGTGACCGTTAATGCGCCCATCGGCAAGCCGCCGGTCTTTTATCGCGCCGATAGCGAATGGGCGGCACTGTTCGCGTCGTTAAAAAGCATCTAATCACATTCGCCCGTGGGGAAACTCATGGGCAAAGGGAGAACATCGATGAGTCACATCACAACGGAAGATCCAGCAACTTTACGCCTGCCCTTTAAAGAGAAACTCTCTTACGGTATTGGCGACCTGGCCTCTAACATCCTGCTGGATATTGGTACGCTTTATCTTTTGAAGTTTTATACCGACGTTCTGGGGCTACCTGGTACCTATGGCGGCATTATCTTTTTGATCTCGAAATTCTTTACCGCCTTTACCGATATGGGAACCGGCATCATGTTGGATTCCCGACGCAAGATCGGTCCAAAAGGTAAGTTCCGTCCTTTTATTCTGTATGCGTCATTCCCGGTTACCTTACTGGCGATCGCCAACTTTATCGGTACGCCGTTCGATGTCACCGGTAAAACGGTGATGGCCACTATCCTGTTTATGCTTTATGGACTGTTTTTCAGCATGATGAACTGTTCCTACGGCGCAATGGTGCCTGCCATCACCAAAAATCCCAACGAGCGCGCCTCACTGGCGGCATGGCGTCAGGGCGGCGCTACGCTGGGCCTGCTGCTGTGTACGGTGGGATTCGTGCCGGTTATGAATCTTATCGAAGGTAATCAGCAAATTGGCTATATCTTCGCTGCCACGCTGTTTTCACTGTTCGGCCTGCTGTTTATGTGGATCTGCTACTCGGGCGTGAAAGAGCGTTATGTCGAAACCCAACCTACCAATCCGGCGCAAAAGCCTGGCCTGTTGCAATCTTTCCGCGCAATTGCCGGTAACCGCCCGCTGTTCATTCTGTGTATTGCTAACCTCTGCACCTTAGGGGCGTTTAACGTCAAGCTCGCCATTCAGGTTTATTACACCCAGTACGTGCTTAACGATCCCATCCTGTTGTCATATATGGGATTTTTCAGCATGGGCTGTATTTTCATCGGCGTGTTCCTGATGCCTGGCGCAGTCAGACGTTTTGGTAAGAAGAAGGTCTATATCGGCGGCCTGCTGATTTGGGTGCTTGGCGATCTGCTCAACTATTTCTTTGGCGGCGGTTCGGTCAGCTTCGTGACGTTCTCCTGCCTGGCATTCTTCGGCTCAGCGTTTGTTAACAGCCTGAACTGGGCGCTGATTTCCGACACCGTGGAATATGGCGAATGGCGCACCGGCGTGCGTTCGGAAGGGACGGTCTACACCGGTTTCACCTTCTTTCGCAAAGTTTCTCAGGCGCTGGCTGGTTTCTTCCCAGGCTGGATGCTGACGCAAATCGGCTATGTGCCAAACGTCGCCCAGGCTGACCATACCATCGAAGGTTTACGCCAGCTGATCTTCATCTACCCAAGCGCACTGGCGGTAGTCACCATTGTTGCGATGGGTTGTTTCTACAGTCTGAACGAGAAAATGTACGTCCGCATTGTTGAAGAAATAGAAGCCCGTAAACGCACGGAATAAATAATAAACAACGCCCTGCGGGGCGTTATAAGGAGTGATTATGTCTGACCATAATCCACTGACATTAAAACTGAATCTGCGGGAAAAAATCGCCTATGGCATGGGCGACGTCGGTTCGAATTTAATGCTTAGCATCGGCACTCTGTATCTCCTCAAATTTTATACCGATGAATTAGGGATGCCTGCTTACTATGGCGGGATTATCTTTCTGGTGGCGAAGTTTTTTACCGCGTTTACCGATATGCTCACCGGATTTTTACTCGATTCGCGGAAAAATATTGGGCCTAAAGGAAAGTTCAGGCCGTTTATTTTATACGCAGCGGTTCCGGCGGCGTTAATTGCAACGCTCCAGTTTATCGCCACCACTTTTAGGGAAGGTGCGAATAAGCGGGGAAATTCTTCTCGGCTGACTCAGTCATTTCATTTCTTCATGTTTGAGCCGATTTTTTCTCCCGTAAATGCCTTGAATCAGCCTATTTAGACCGTTTCTTCGCC
>OIER01001616.1_pt1 | contig 10570 bp, 9 predicted proteins | sample 1581801 | NCBI WGS metagenome assembly OIER01 (sample SAMN03281006, study PRJEB24777) | human gut metagenome | isolation source: fecal sample PR165 from 1 month old male Malay infant, vaginally delivered... | reverse complement strand
CAACTAAGTATGAATAACCTATGTAATCTGGTAAATAGAGATAGGCAAAAGCTTGTCTTTTTTGTATAATAGAAGGTAACGATTAGTTTTTTATAATCACAAGTAAGAACTAGGAAAGATAAAAATGCCAAATATTGAAGAATTAAAACAACGACAGGAGAAGATTCGTAACTTCTCGATTATTGCTCATATTGACCATGGTAAATCAACCCTTGCTGACCGTATCTTGGAAAAGACTGAGACAGTATCAAGTCGTGAGATGCAGGCGCAACTCCTTGATAGTATGGACCTCGAGCGTGAACGTGGTATCACTATCAAACTAAATGCCATTGAGCTTAACTACACAGCTAAAGACGGCGAGACTTATATTTTCCACCTTATCGACACACCGGGACATGTGGACTTTACTTATGAGGTATCACGCTCCCTTGCTGCCTGTGAGGGTGCTATCTTGGTGGTAGATGCAGCTCAAGGGATTGAAGCACAAACACTTGCCAATGTTTACTTGGCACTTGATAATGACTTGGAAATCTTACCAGTTATCAATAAAATCGACCTTCCAGCTGCAGATCCTGAACGTGTGCGTACAGAGGTTGAAGATGTTATCGGACTAGATGCTTCGGAAGCCGTGCTTGCATCAGCTAAAGCTGGTATCGGTATCGAGGAGATTCTCGAACAAATCGTTGAGAAGGTTCCTGCACCTCAAGGTGATATCGAAGCGCCTCTCCAAGCCCTTATCTTTGACTCTGTTTATGATGCGTATCGTGGCGTCATTCTCCAAGTGCGTGTGGTTAACGGAATGGTTAAACCAGGCGATAAGATTCAAATGATGTCTAATGGCAAAACCTTTGACGTTACTGAGGTCGGTATTTTCACCCCTAAAGCTGTTGGCCGTGACTACCTTGCGACAGGTGATGTTGGTTATATAGCTGCCTCAATTAAGACTGTTGCGGATACTCGTGTCGGTGATACAGTGACACTTTCAGATAATCCAGTCGCAGAACCACTTCACGGTTATAAGCAAATGAACCCAATGGTATTTGCTGGTCTTTATCCAATTGAGTCAAATAAATATAACGACTTGCGTGAGGCACTTGAAAAACTCCAATTGAATGATGCCAGTCTCCAATTTGAGCCTGAAACGTCTCAAGCCCTTGGTTTTGGTTTCCGTTGTGGTTTCTTGGGTCTTCTTCACATGGATGTTATCCAAGAGCGCTTGGAACGTGAGTTTAACATCGATCTCATCATGACGGCACCATCGGTAGTTTACCATGTTAACACTACTGACGGTGAGATGCTTGAAGTGTCTAACCCATCTGAGTTCCCAGATCCTACACGCATTGATGCTATCGAAGAGCCTTATGTTAAAGCTCAAATCATGGTTCCTCAAGAATATGTTGGTGCGGTTATGGAGTTGGCACAACGTAAACGTGGTGATTTTGAAACCATGGAATATATCGATGATAATCGTGTTAATGTTATCTATCAGATTCCACTTGCCGAAATCGTCTTTGATTTCTTTGATAAATTGAAATCATCAACACGTGGTTATGCAAGCTTTGACTATGAATTGTCAGAATACCGCCGTTCACAATTGGTGAAAATGGATATTCTCCTTAATGGTGACAAGGTCGATGCCCTTAGCTTCATTGTTCACAAGGAATTTGCCTACGAGCGTGGAAAACTTATCGTTGATAAACTTAAGAAAATCATTCCACGTCAACAATTCGAAGTGCCAATCCAAGCGGCTATCGGTCAAAAAATCGTTGCCCGTACAGATATCAAAGCCCTTCGTAAAAACGTCTTGGCTAAGTGTTACGGTGGTGACGTTTCACGTAAACGTAAACTCCTCGAAAAACAAAAAGCCGGTAAGAAACGTATGAAAGCCATCGGTTCGGTTGAAGTCCCACAAGAAGCCTTCTTGTCAGTGCTTTCAATGGACGAAGATGAGAAATAAAAGTAATAGTCAGAATGTGATGTTCTGGCTATTTTTGTAAAAAAGTTATGATAAAGAAGATTTTAAGATTTCCCTTCTCGAAGCGTGGAAGGATTTATACTGCGACTTTACTCACACTTTTCTTTTTAGGAAATGCTTATGTCAAACATAAATTTCATGAAAAAGCTGTAGAAGAATTACAGATTGCTCTAAAAGCGGATAAGGTAACTGACAATGAGATTTTTGGTAGTCGCCATCAGTATGTTGCTATTAGTCAGGAAGAACCCACTTACTATAATTCTGAAGATAACGTAGCTACTGAGTTGATTGGTAGAAACCATTTTGTTCGCTATTACGATACCATGAGTAGTCTCCATCAAGCTCATTTGGTAGTTTATGATATTAACAAAGATTTTAAAAAGAAAATTATTAATCTGACTCCATATTTGAAGAAAGTCAAAGATTTTAAGGAAATCAAAGAATTGGCTGTGTCTTTAAGAACGATTGATGGTTATGATTATGTTTTCTTGAGGAATACTCGAAGCGACAAGCAATTCGCTTACAATTTGGATACGAACCAATTTTTAACTAGCAATTTACCAGATTATTCTTATAGTGAGGATGAATTGCTTTATTTTGGTGATAAAAGCTCTGCTCGTAATCAGATGAATGATAGCACCATGTGGGGGTATTTAAAGAGAGAAGGAAACTTGGATGAGCTTTTAAGGAAATCACCAGCCCCAAAGGACAGCTATTTATCTGCTCAGCTAAACCTTATCATAGAAATTGATAATGTGGACACTGCCAAAGAGGAGAGTCAGATTAATCTATTTAACGACAATCCTGAAGTCAAGCATATTTACCAAGAAGCTGTAAATCAGACAACAACAAATAGTAATACAATAAAGAAATTTAAAGTATTGACCCGTCAAGGCAAGGAGGGAGATTTTCCAGCTGGTCCAACTGAGCCAGTGAAAAGGAAAGGTCCTGATGAACCAAGTGAACCAAAGAAAGTTCCAGAATTAAATGTTTTTCCTGATTCGATTTTTCCTGTTAAAACTTTAAGTTTCAGTGAGATTCTTAACAAAAAGGCTCAACAAGACTATCAGAAAGACTATCGAGCTTACGAAAAAGCACGTCAAAAAGTTCAAAAGGATTACGATAGGGAATATAATGCCTATAAAAAGCAATTAGCTCAATATGAGACTTATAGAGATAGAGAGTACGAAACACAATCACAAATCTATTTTTCTCCTGAAGAACAAACAAATGATATTTTACATTGGTTAGGGACAAATGGTGAAAATGCGATTGTGGTTTCCGTGGAGGACAGTGCTGGTATTAAGAAAGATATCCATTCTTTTGCTGATATAAAGGATTGGGTGGACAAACATGATTATGATTCCAGTATTAAGTCAGACTTTAGAGACTACAAAGGTGGCGACTAAGTATTCTTGAATGTCTATGTGGCTTCTACAAACCCTACACAAGCATTTTTCTCATCTTTAGGCTATAATAGACAAAAAGGAATCTTGGGAGGGCCACTATGGATATCATGAGTTTTATCCCCAGTCAGCGACAGGCTATTCTGGAGCGTTTTCAGCAAGTGGAGGCCTTGGGATTAGGCGCAGTTCGTATTGAATTGAAGGTTGCTAATCCTGTTGGCATCATCTATGAGTGCTTTATTTTAGCAGGGGAGAATTATTTTTCTGATCAAGCAGTGGTATCCTTCCGCATTCTCTATGAAAAGGACTTGGAACGCATTTCTTTGGATGTCGTAGATATCCCTGGTCGCTCAAGCTTGTCTAATTATCTCCAGTTAATAGAGATTTTTGAAGGCTTGCAAAATTATCTTAATCGAGAGTTTGCTAAGGTAAAAAATAGTTAAACACCTGATAGCAATCAGGTGTTTCTTTTTACGTTTGAAGTGCAAAATTTCACAATCTTTTTTTCACAAGATTGTCTAAAAACTGTGCTATAATGATAACAGAATTGTGAAGTGATTAAAGTTTGTGAAAAATGGAGCATGCTTTAACTCTTTGTGACCTATACTTGAAAGGAAAGTGGGCTCTGTTTTTGAAGAGCCAGAAGGACTGTGTTCATGTCAGATGAAAAGCAATTGTATGGTGCGGACTTAGTGGTTGATAGTTTAATCAACCATGATGTTGATTATGTCTTTGGTATCCCTGGAGCAAAAATCGATAGGGTTTTTGATACTTTGGAAGATAAGGGACCTGAATTGATTGTTGCCCGTCATGAGCAAAATGCCGCTTTTATGGCTCAGGGTGTTGGACGAATTACAGGAAAACCTGGTGTTGTTTTGGTAACATCTGGTCCTGGTGTGTCTAATTTGGCTACTGGATTGGTAACAGCTACGGATGAGGGAGACCCTGTCCTTGCTATTGGTGGTCAGGTTAAACGTTCAGATCTTTTGAAACGTGCCCACCAATCAATGAATAATGTTGCCATGCTTGAGCCAATTACTAAGTATGCAGTTGAAGTACATGATGCTAATACCCTTTCTGAAACAGTGGCAAATGCCTATCGCTATGCTAAATCAGGGAAACCTGGCGCAAGCTTTATTTCAATTCCTCAAGATGTAACTGATGCTACAGTCAGTGTTAAGGCTATTAAGCCTATGACAGATCCAAAACTTGGTTCAGCATCTGTTTCTGATATTAACTATCTCGCACAAGCTATTAAAAATGCAGTGTTGCCAGTCTTTCTATTAGGGAATGGTGCTTCATCAGAAGCCGTAACTTACTCTATTCGCCAAATTTTGAAGCATGTTAAATTGCCGGTTGTTGAAACTTTTCAAGGTGCTGGTATCGTGTCACGTGATCTTGAAGAAGATACTTTCTTTGGTCGTGTAGGCCTTTTCCGAAATCAACCAGGAGACATGTTGCTTAAGAAGTCTGACTTGATTATTGCCATTGGTTATGACCCAATCGAATATGAAGCGCGTAACTGGAATGCTGAAATTTCAGCCCGTATCATTGTAATTGACGTTGAACCTGCTGAGGTGGATACTTACTTCCAGCCAGAACGTGAGTTGATTGGTAATGTTGAAGCAACTTTAGATTTGCTCTTGCCAGCTATTCAAGGTTATAAATTACCTGAAGGATCAGTTGAATACCTTAAAGGATTGAAGAATAACGTTGTTGAGGATGTTAAGTTTGATCGCCGACCTGAAGAAGGAAAGGTACATCCGCTAGATTTGATTGAAGTTTTGCAAGACCAAACCAAAGATGATATGACAGTCACCGTTGACGTTGGTAGTCACTATATTTGGATGGCCCGCTATTTCAAATCTTATGAACCACGTCATTTGCTTTTCTCAAATGGGATGCAAACTTTAGGGGTTGCTCTTCCGTGGGCCATCTCTGCAGCTTTGGTTCGTCCTAAGACAAAAGTCATTTCTGTTTCTGGTGACGGTGGTTTCCTCTTCTCAGCACAAGAATTGGAAACGGCAGTTCGTTTGAAATTGCCAATTGTTCATATTATCTGGAACGATGGTCATTACAATATGGTGGAATTCCAGGAAGAAATGAAGTACGGTCGTTCATCTGGGGTTGACTTTGGTCCAGTTGATTTTGTAAAATATGCTGAGAGCTTTGGAGCAAAAGGATATCGTGCAACAAGTAAGGAAGAGTTTGCTAGCTTGCTTCAAGAAGCCTTGGTTCAAGCTGTAGATGGACCAGTCCTTATTGATGTTCCAATTGATTATAAAGATAATATTAAACTTGGCGAAACTATCTTGCCAGATGAATTTTACTAAGAAGAGGGTGTAGACATGTCTGAAGCCATAAAATTATTTCAATATAATACCTTGGGAGCCTTGATGGCTGGGCTTTATGGAGGTACTTTAACAGTTGGTGAATTGTTGGAGCATGGAGACTTGGGTCTCGGAACATTAGATTCTATCGATGGTGAGTTGATTGTTCTTGACGGTAAAGCCTATCAAGCCAAAGGGTCTGAGGGTAAGGTCGAAGTGGTAGAAGTTTCTCCTGATGAAAAAGTACCTTATGCAGCAGTCGTACCTCACCAAGCTGAAGTTATATTCCGTCAACGTTATGAAATGACTGATAAAGAGCTTGAGGATCGTATTGAATCTTATTATGATGGGGTTAACCTCTTCCGTTCTATCAAAATCAAAGGTCATTTTAAACATATGCACGTGCGTATGATTCCAAAATCAAATGCCGATATTAAGTTTGCGGATGTTGCCACACGCCAACCTGAGTACGAGGTAGATAATATTTCAGGTACTATCGTTGGTATTTGGACGCCAGAAATGTTCCATGGTGTGAGTGTTGCAGGGTATCACCTCCATTTTATTTCAGACGACTTGACGTTTGGTGGTCACGTTATGGACTTTGTTATTGAAAATGGTATTATCGAAGTTGGTCCAGTTGACCAACTCGACCAACGTTTCCCAGTTCAAGACCGTCAGTATCTTTTTGCAAAATTCAATGTTGATGAGATGCGTGAAGATATTACTAAGGCTGAATAAAATTTTTTAAGACATCAAAAATCACAGAAAGGACTTTCCTAGATAATTAGGGAAGTTTTTTTGTTTTCACAGTTACTTCTATATCGAAATAGTTGACAAATGTAATGCCGAGAGTTACAATTATGGGTGTAAAGTTCGATATAGAAGAAAAAGGAGATGAAATGGACAAGATGTTAGGGGGCTACCAAGCTCTACAGATTCGTTTGTTGAATGGGCGTATCTTTCAAAAACTCTTGAGCAAGGAACCAGATGCTCAATACAGAAGTGAACAAGGGAAAATTTTAACAGTGCTTTGGCAAAAGGAAGATGGCCGAGCAACTGCGACAGATATCGCCCTTGCGACGGGTCTAGCCAATAATACATTGACCAGTATGGTTAAGAAATTGAAAGAACAAGGCTTAGTTACGATTCAACATTGTACGCAGGATAAAAGGAAAAAATATATTTCTTTGACAGATCTCGGATGGGCGCAAAAAGAAATTGGAGACCGTGTCAGTGAAGAGTTAGGTGAGATTTTTTACCAAGGATTTTCTGATCAAGAAATTCAAGAATTTGAAGCTTATCAAGAGCGTATTATCACAAATCTAAAAGCTAAAGCAAATGACATCTAGGGAAAGAAAGTAACAGTTATGATTGGTATGACGGGGGTAACAGGGAAATTAGGTTCTTATGTGGCTAATCTTGTCGACAAGAAAGGAATCGCTTCAGTTCATCTAGCAAGAAGTCCAGAGCGTGCAACAGTCTATGCATCAGCGGAAATCCGTAAAATGGTGTATGCCAATACTCTAGAGGTGGTTGAGGCCTTAAAGGGTATCGATATCTTGTTGATGGTTTCTGCTAGGGAAAATCCAGAGCGTGTTAAGGAACACAAGGACTTTTTAGATGCTGCAAAGCTAGCAGGGGTAGAGCATATCGTCTATACCTCATTTTATGGGGCAGATGAAAAGGCAATTTTCACCTTGTCTCGAGATCATGCCCAGACGGAAGCCTATATCAAGGAGTTAGGGTTCACCTATACTTTTTTGAGAGATAATTTTTACTTGGACTTCCTGATTGATATTGCGCTTGAAAATGGAGAGATTCGTGGTCCGGCAGGCAGTGGCCTTGTGTCAGCTGTTGCCCGTAAGGACACATCTAGGGTTGCAGCAGAGATTCTTTTAAATCCTAAGGAGTGGGAAAATCAAAGCTTGAATCTTACAGGGCCAGAGGATCTTTCCATGGAAGAAATCGTAGCGCTTCTCTCAAAAGAGACCGGTGACGCCATCGAGTATGTAGATGAATCAGTCGAAGAAGCCTATGAGTCACGGAAAAAATGGCCAGCACAAACTTGGGAGTACGATGCCTGGGTCAGCACCTATACAGCGATTAAAGCTGGCGAACAGGCTGGGGTTTCAACAGATATTGAAAAAGTCCTAGGGCATCCAGCAAGTAACCTATTGGATACTCTTAGAGACAGAAAACTTATTGAGGAAAAAAATGATTGAATATAAAAATGTAGCCTTACGCTACACTGAAAAAGATGTCCTTAGAGATGTCAATCTCCGCATTGAAAATGGAGAATTTATGGTTCTTGTGGGACCTTCAGGATCTGGAAAGACCACCATGATCAAGATGATTAACCGTCTTTTGGAGCCGACAGATGGCAATATCTACATGGATGGAAAACGCATCAAGGACTATGATGAACGGGAGTTACGTCTCAGTACAGGCTATGTCCTTCAAGCCATTGCCCTATTTCCTAACTTGACAGTTGAGGAAAATATTGCTCTCATTCCTGAAATGAAGGGCTGGACTAAAGAACAAATTGCTTCTAAAACAGAAGAACTCTTGGATAAGGTTGGCCTACCTGCTGCAGAGTATGCAAAGCGCATGCCTAGTGAATTATCTGGTGGAGAGCAACAGCGGATTGGCATTGTACGAGCTATCATTGGGGAACCAAAGATTCTATTGATGGACGAGCCTTTTTCAGCCTTGGATGCCATCTCTCGCAAGCAGTTGCAAGAATTGACCAAGGCCTTACATAAAGAATTCGGCATGACGACCATCTTCGTAACACATGATACGGATGAGGCCTTAAAATTAGGAGATCGAATTGCAGTTTTGCAGGATGGAGAAATTCGCCAGGTTGCAGAACCTGAAACAATTTTACAAGCGCCTGCGACAGACTTTGTAGCAAACTTGTTTGGAGGTAGCCTTCATGTCTAATTTGATTTCAACTTTTCAAGAACGTTTTGGGGACTGGTTAACGGCCCTCGGACAGCACTTACAATTGTCTCTTTTGACCTTATTGGTCGCTATTTTTCTGACGATTCCTCTAGCGGTTTATCTAAATAGCCACAAAAAAGCGGCGAACTGGGTGCTACAAGTTGCGGGTATCTTCCAGACCATTCCCTCAATGGCTTTGTTGGGTCTCTTTATTCCTTTCATGGGGATTGGAACCTTACCAGCCCTCACAGCCCTAGTCATTTACGCTATTTTCCCGATTTTGGAAAATACAATCACAGCCTTGAACGGCATTGATCCTAGTCTTGAGGAGGCAGGGGTTGCTTTTGGAATGACCAAGTGGGAGCGACTCAAGAAGTTTGAAATTCCACTGGCCATGCCTGTCATTGTATCGGGGGTTCGTACAGCAACCGTTATGATCATTGGGACAGCGACTTTAGCTGCTCTTGTTGGAGCTGGAGGATTGGGTTCCTTTATCCTTTTGGGGATTGATCGTCGGAATGCTAGTCTCATTTTAATCGGCGCAATCTCATCAGCCATTTTGGCCATTCTATTTAATGTTATTCTCAAATGGTTGGAAAAGGCCAAGTTACGCACGATTGTTGCCGCCTTTGCGGTGATGCTCCTTGGTTTGGGAGCGAGTTATGCTCCAAGCATGATTCCTCAGAAAGAAAAAGAAAACCTAGTCATAGCTGGGAAATTGGGACCTGAGCCAGAGATTCTCATGAATATGTACAAGCTTCTCATAGAGGAAAATAGTGACATGACAGTGACGGTTAAGCCTAACTTTGGGAAGACAGATTTCCTTTATCAAGCACTTAAAAAGGGTGATATTGATATCTATCCAGAATTTACAGGGACCATTACAAGCTCTCTCTTGCAACCAGCTCCTAAAGTCAGCAATGACTCCAAAGAAGTTTTCGAGGTTGCACGTGATGGTATAAAGAAACAAGATAATCTAGCCTTGCTCAAACCCATGGCTTATCAAAATACCTATGCGATTGCTGTTCCGAAAAGTATTGCGAAAGAGTATAATCTGAAGACGATTTCTGATCTCAAGAAAGTTCAGGACAAGCTTAAAGCTGGTTTCACGTTGGAATTTAATGACCGTGAGGACGGAAACAAAGGACTTCAATCAGTTTATGGACTAAATCTTAACGTAGCTACCATGGAGCCAGCCCTTCGCTATGAGGCAATCCAACAAGGCAATATCCAAATAACAGATGCCTATTCAACAGACTCAGAAATTGCTCAATATCATTTAGTTGTTCTAGAGGATGACCAACACCTCTTCCCACCTTACCAAGGGGCACCCCTCATGAAAGAAGCTCTTCTTAAGAAACATCCAGAATTGGAAGGCATTCTGAACAAGTTGGCCGGCAAAATCACAGAGAGCCAAATGAGTCAGATGAACTACCAAGTGGGAGTAGAAGGAAAACCTGCTGCTCAAGTAGCGCGTGACTTTTTGGTCAAACAGGGATTATTGAAGAAATGATCAAGCAAGAAAAAATACAAGAAACTCTTCTGCGACTCTGTGAGCACTATGGAGAACAAAATTGGTGGCAATCGGATAATAAGATTGAAGACTTGGTATCGACCATTCTGATCCAGCGAACAACAGAGAAGAATGCTAAGTTGGCTTTAGCTGGTCTTATGGATGTCATGACAGTAGAGGAAATCCTGGCTTTACCGCTAGAAGAGTTACAGGAACGTATTCGACCTGCTGGATTTTTTAAGCAAAAATCTCAAACGATTAGGGGACTTTTGATCTGGTTAAGAGAAGTTGGTGGTTTTGAGGTTCTGTCCAAGATTGGAACAGAAGAGTTACGGAAGCAACTTTTGGAGTTAAAAGGGATTGGACCAGAGACTGCAGATGCACTTTTACTTTATCTTTTTGA
>OIER01001615.1_pt1 | contig 10575 bp, 7 predicted proteins | sample 1581801 | NCBI WGS metagenome assembly OIER01 (sample SAMN03281006, study PRJEB24777) | human gut metagenome | isolation source: fecal sample PR165 from 1 month old male Malay infant, vaginally delivered... | reverse complement strand
GTCTATAGGTATATGTCGTTATAATGAGATGGAAAAAGATCTGTATAGATCATTAAGAAACGCGACGATATCTAATCGTTTGAATGTCGCATTATGTGATGCTTATAAAAACTGCTCTGATTTGTTTGATATAGTAAAATGCATTGAAAATTATATAATAATGGTTAAAACCAATAATATTGATGCATTAACTTTTTACGTAGCATTATTCTTGAATTTATCTTTATTTAATAAGAATAGAAATGAATATTCTATTGCGTATCTTTATTTGCAGAGAGCTGTGGAAACAGCATTGATTTACCACTTTTTGGATAATGATATTATTGAAGTAAATGACTATGGGGGATTGTCTTTCAAAGGTGATGTTAATGAAATACATGGTGTTGGTGAATTGATTAAGGAATTCTTTTCCAGAAGTAAAGATAATGATTTGAGCAAAAAAATATGGAAATTAAACTCTTTGAGAAATAAGATGTTATTGGCTCATGGTTATTACACACCTTCAGGTGTGGATTATGATGATTTATATTGCGCAGTTAAGGAATTTGTTCTGAATATTATAAGCTCAGAGGAGCCTAAAGCTTTTTATGAAAAGATATTGAATGGATTAAAACCTATTGGTAAAGAAAAGATAAAAAAAGAATTATCATTTGCTCTTCTAAATAATTAATTGTAGAGTTTTCCCTTTTATTCTTTTTGTTGAAATTCTTTAGGTATGCTATGTTTGATTGATGGTGAAATCGAAACCTATTCATGAGAGATTAAGTCGATAATACAGACGTGCTTAATGTCTTAAATATAATTATTCTGTTCATGACCATTTGTTATAGGACCAGCCTGCTCAGTTAGAGTATATGCGTATGGTTGAAGATCCTGAATGGAAAGACAGGGTCGGCATTCATCTCGAGTAAACGTAGCTATAGTCATTCAATCCTTCCTACAATATGGCCCAAGAGAAGAGATGCTTTTTTCTTTGTATTACTGCTGTAATCGTTAACGATGAAACATATATCTATTCCTATGCTTCAAGCTTTGACCCACCTATCGCTTGCCGTCAGTAATTTGCAAAGCAGCCTTACCTTCACTGTGGCAACAGTTACATGTGGAGTGGTATACTGGTGCTTATCTTATCTGTGACGATTCACGTTGAATAAATTATTTTTACAGTTTGTTAATTTATGTACTGACTTGACTGTTTATTCGGAACGGTAAGTCATATAAATCTTTTGTACTTCAGGATCATCTAGGCTTTCATAAGAGATGTTCTCTTTATCTAAACCATCCAGTCCTTTAATCCCGCCAATAATAGCTGGCCAGGCATCCCGGTTTGTGATGTTCACAACAAATGGTTCCAGGTAACGATCAAGGTGCCTTTTAGATGGTTCTCCGATTTCTTCGCTGAGTGCTCTCAAATAGTCATTCTTACTTGTCTGTGACCAGTCAATGGCAAAACCGGCCCGAAAGGCGAGTTCCATAAACACAAGCAAAATAGTACGCCCATTACCATCAAGGAAAGGATGTGCAAAGGCTAATAACCCCATGACTTCTCCAGGCCTTTCCCGGAAACGTTGCTTGTTATTGGCCAAATGAAGGGCGTATTCGACAGCCATACGGATAGAGTCTGGTCGCTGGAAGACCGTGTGACGGGGGTTATCCTGTGAGCCTTTGAAAACGGCAAGATGAGGAACGAGTTCGTTACGATCTTTTCCTGCCCAGGGATAAAAATCGGAGAAAAGGATCTCATGAACTTTAAGTACAGATTGGTAATCTATAATTTCTGTTTGAGCTAAGTAATTGAATGCGATTTCAATACTTGCTTCAAAAGCAAGATGTTCTGCTCGTTTGACCTCTTCAGGATCCTTAAGCTGAAGGGCATTTTGAAGGTAGCCTGCGGTATCGAAATCACCAAATGGATCAAAACTCATGCAGTGACTTTTTTATGAAAGTGCTTTTGTTCGCGGAAGTAACGTCCCTGAAGCTGTAAAATTTCAGCTTTACTGAGTACACCTTTCTTTTTAAGGTTTACCAGTAATTGCTCAACGTTATCCAACTCGACAGAGTCATCGGCAAGTGCGGTAATGGTCACAGCAACGCGGCTCATGCCATCACGGTTAGCTGTAACGTTGTTATCTTTTGCAAGCTGTTGAACATAGCTAGCGACACTAACGGTAGTTTTTTGGGTCATGTGGCCATCCTCAGTTCTTGGTTAAATTTTAGCATATCGAAGTTGTAGTGTCTTCAGAACTGAACTAAACACATCATGTGTGGTATGGCGGGCTGATGAGGCAATTTAGGGTTATGATAGGAACTGTCGCAGAGGGAAAAGCAACTTTGTGATCTTCCACGCAGTATTCAATTTTATGTCCCATTCTGGGGGCAAATCCCCAAACTAAAATCTCACAACCCATTAATTTTCAATAAATTAAATGAAAAGGCGAGTCCGGCCTTCGCAATCGGTTCTTAAGTATAACTATTTTTTATGGCCATGGGCTGTGATGTAAAAGAAAGATCGATATTTCAGTTTATACCGGCACTGTTTTCAGGTGAAAAGTTCAATTTGTCCCTCCCCCTTCTTTTAAACCTTCACCTCAGCGAGAGTTTTGCGTCTCGGTGGCACGATTATTAAACTTCGCTATTATTATGTAATATATCGCACAAAATACGACTCGATTCCAGTACCGGAAGATCCTTGTTTAATAACGACGAACGCATCGGTAACCTGTTCAATAGGTTCTCGGTTTGTGAGGCGAGATAGGCAACTAGAGGGTGCGCATTTTGGTCGGCTGAAATCATACGAACGCTGTATTGTGTGATTGTATCTTTGCGACAGATTCCCGAGCAGTAGTTGGTTGTACCCGTATACCTGAAATCTTTATTTGAAAAGCTAAACATGCGCATTATTTTGTGAGCGTCACTCTGTTCAGCGTAATTATCCGCTATCCGAAATTTCACTGTATTTTCTTCAATATCATATTGATAAAGTAGTCGATGCTGCTTAAACAGTAAGATAAGCAGTAAGCGATTTATCCTGCTGAACTGTTCCGTCACCTCGATAAGGTCGTTTATCATTAAATTGGACTGCTTTTTCATTTTCCTATGAGAATGCTCCGTACATCTACTGGCACGAAGTGGCGGCCTCTCTATGCCTTTCTGCAATTGAGCGTTAATTACTTCATGATCAATAACATAATGAATATGCTTAATCGCAGGTTCCAGTGCCTCAATGGTAAACAGTTCGGTATAACCATCGCCTGCATCAATGCCTGACTGATAATTGGTTAACAGAAAATGCAGCATTTTTTCTAGTTTAAAAACCTCTGACTGCGGCACGATAATTTGGTAAGAGCGCTCAAAATCCACTTCGCCCCAGGTTCGTGTTAGTGATTGAATGCGGTTATAGATGTTATTAGCTTTACCAATTTTCATCATCTTTTTGGCCGGGAAAATCAATAAATAGAGAAAGGAAAGGTTGTCCATAAAGCACCTCTGGTTGCGGTATTAAAGAAGGCAATGATAAAAGATTTCTCTTGTTAGGCGTAGCGCGCTGCGATAATGCGGTACGGCTGCCACTGGTAAAGGCTAGTAGAAGTAAGTTTGTTTAATGCCTTGAACACCGTTTTTACATGCTCAAGGCGCGAGCGGGGAACCGGGCATTTAGAAAGCGTACAACTGCGCTATGAAAAAATCACTTGGTGTATCGTAGATGGCAATATTCAATATACTGACGCTGGAACGAACGTACTACGGCATAAAGCAAAGATGGCGCAATACCCCATAATAAAGGCGCCCGCAGGCACCTCAAGGACTATCACACTCTCACCCCTTTGACGCTTTCCCCGCAATCACTCCGATAAACTCCAGCACCTGCTTTTGCTTGCGCGCGGAGAGCATTTTCACGGCGCGCAGGGATTTCATCAGTTCTGACTCTTCGGATTCGGCGGTGCGTGCGGCGTGCACTTCTGGATCAAATGAAACTGCAATACTATGCGTATCAGTTATGGTGACTATTCCCTTTAATAGTGACAGTGATTAGCGATGCGCAGGTGTTGGCGCACCTTCGCATCGCGCTAATAAAACCCCTGTGAATTCCCCCAGTAATCCAGGGGGACTCCAGATGTAAATAAGATGATATAAGCGCGAATAGCACGCTTTTGGAATAAATAGAAAACACCTTCATCCCAATAAATCCGGTATTATTCAGCGTATAAATTCATTACCTTCCACACGCCTGAATATCCCCGCGCTCCAGAAAACAACGCCTGTTTCCATCTGGTCAAAAATGCGATCTAACTCACTGAAGCAAATAGCAAACTCTGAAACAACACCAATTTGTACACTTTGCTTTACACTTTTAGTGATGTGTATCACAAATAGTAACCCGCGAAGTGATCCGACTCTCACAAAATGGGGTGTACTCATTCACCAATACAAAATGAGAACAGCCTGGAAAGTAAAGTTTTCAGTATTTCCCGTCGCAGGTAACGCTCAACAGCGAACGACAAAACAACACGCAAAAAAAAACTTGTTGAATATGAATAGGTAAAAAACTGACGTGTGATTTGCATCACTCACATTTACAGATTTTGGAATTATTGCCAGTGATTAATGTTGCTCGAGCTATTTCCATAATCAATTAAATCTTGCATAGTGCCTCCACATTATTTCTCCCCCTGGCTCAGGAGGCGAATAGTTATATTTCATCAGACTTTATTGATGAACCAGGTATGCTTTACTTCACATTAATACGTACATGACCACTGTTACTGGAGAAACAAAATGAATTATCCGGCAGAACCCTTCCGTATTAAAAGCGTTGAAACTGTATCTATGATCCCGCGTGATGAACGCCTTAAGAAAATGCAGGAAGCGGGTTACAATACTTTCCTGTTAAATTCGAAAGATATTTATATTGACCTGCTGACCGACAGTGGCACCAACGCAATGAGCGACAAGCAGTGGGCCGGAATGATGATGGGTGATGAAGCGTACGCGGGCAGCGAAAACTTCTACCATCTGGAAAGAACGGTTCAGGAACTGTTTGGCTTTAAACATATTGTTCCGACTCACCAGGGCCGCGGCGCTGAAAACCTGTTATCGCAGCTGGCTATTAAACCTGGGCAATATGTTGCCGGGAATATGTATTTCACCACTACCCGTTATCACCAGGAAAAAAATGGCGCGGTGTTTGTCGATATCGTTCGTGACGAAGCGCACGATGCCGGTCTGAATATTGCATTTAAAGGTGATATCGATCTTAAAAAATTACAAAAGCTGATTGATGAAAAAGGCGCCGAGAATATTGCCTATATCTGCCTGGCGGTGACGGTTAACCTCGCGGGCGGGCAGCCGGTATCGATGGCAAACATGCGTGCGGTACGTGAACTGACAAAAGCACACGGCATTAAAGTGTTCTACGACGCTACCCGCTGCGTAGAAAACGCCTACTTTATCAAAGAGCAAGAGCAGGGCTTTGAGAACAAGAGCATCGCAGAGATCGTGCATGAGATGTTCAGCTATGCCGACGGTTGTACCATGAGTGGTAAAAAAGACTGTCTGGTAAACATCGGCGGTTTCCTGTGCATGAATGATGACGAAATGTTCTCTGCTGCCAAAGAGTTAGTCGTAGTGTACGAAGGGATGCCATCCTACGGCGGCCTGGCCGGACGCGATATGGAAGCCATGGCGATTGGCCTGCGCGAAGCCATGCAGTATGAGTACATTGAGCACCGCGTGAAGCAGGTTCGCTACCTGGGAGACAAGCTGAAAGCTGCTGGCGTACCGATTGTTGAACCGGTGGGTGGTCATGCGGTATTCCTCGATGCGCGCCGCTTCTGCGAGCATCTGACGCAGGACGAGTTCCCGGCGCAAAGCCTGGCTGCCAGCATCTATGTGGAAACCGGTGTGCGTAGTATGGAGCGCGGAATTATCTCTGCGGGTCGTAATAACGTGACCGGCGAACACCACAGACCGAAACTGGAAACCGTGCGTCTGACGATTCCACGTCGCGTTTATACCTACGCGCATATGGATGTGGTGGCCGACGGTATTATTAAACTTTACCAGCACAAAGAAGATATTCGCGGGCTGAAGTTTATATACGAGCCGAAGCAGTTGCGTTTCTTTACCGCACGCTTTGATTATATCTAAATAATCATTATGGCCCCATCTGGCGATGGGGCTTTTTTGTCTTCTTTTTCCATGAACAGGAAGCCTTTGCGGTGTCCGTTACCGTGACAGAACTATAAAAAGTAAACCCTGACTCCGACATTTTTATTATCCGCATGATGTACAAATGACAGCTGTAATTATAACGAATAGTCTACAGGAACATTTATCATGGATATTAATGCCATTGAGCGACAGAGTAGTACCCCCGGACTGATTAGCGGAACCATGTTGGTTATCGCGACCGTAGTGGGTGGCGGAATGTTTTCCCTGCCGATTGCGATGGCTGGCGTATGGTTCCCCGGTGCGTCGGTTATTCTTCTCTTTATTGCCATCATGATGTTATTAACCGGTCTGATGCTGGTTGAAGTTAACCTGCATTATGGCGCTGGTGCCAGTTTTAATACCTTTACCCAGGATTTATTAGGCCGTAAGTGGAATATTGTGGTGGGTATCGCTTTCGGCTTTGTGCTGTATATTCTGACCTATGCCTATATCTCCGGTTCATCGGCGGTGATGGCGCAAACCGTATTCAAATACAGCGGCGTACGTTTTCCGGCAAATATCTCGGTGATTATCGTCAGTATGCTGGTTGGGGCAATTGCCTGGTACAGTTCCTTGCTGGTTGGACGCATCACTACCGTGCTGATTATCGGTAAATTTGTGGCGTTCTTTGCCACCTTCTCCGGGCTAGTGGGCCATATCGAAGTGGCAAAACTCGTCGACAGCGTGGCGGTGGCGCTGCCCAATTCGCAGTATCTGCCGTATATCCTGATGACGCTGCCGTTCTGCATTATCTCATTTGGTTTTCACGGTAACGTGCCGAGCCTGGTCAAGCTGTATGGCACGAGCGGGATTTCGAATATTACGCGCTCTATTATCATCGGCACGCTGTTTGCCCTGTTGCTGTATATCTTCTGGTTAGCCGTTACGATGGGCAACATTAGCCGTTCCTCGTTCCCGCCAATTATCGCCAAAGGCGGCAATATCGACGTGTTTGTCGAGGCCATCAGCGGGCTGTTCACCAGCCGTTATATGGATCTGATCCTGACCTTCTTCGGCAACTTCGCGGTCGCCAGTTCCCTGCTGGCGGCGACGCTTGGCCTGTTTGATTACATCGCCGATCTGTTTCATTTCCCGGATGACGGCATGGGCCGCCTGAAAACCGCGCTGGTGACCTACTTCCCGCCAGCCGCCGTGTGCTTCTTCTTCCCGAACGGTTTTGTGCACGCGATTGGTTACGCCGGTCTGGCCTTTACCATCTGGAGCGTGATCCTGCCGCCGTTCCTGGTGAAAGCGGCGCGGAAACGTTTTCCGACCGCCAGCTATACCGCGCCGTGTAATAACACCGTGCTCAATCTGGTGATTGTCTGTGGGGCGATTGTTTATCTGACGGTTGTTCTGGACGTATTTGGTCTACTGCCAACGTTTCGTTAGACGGAGTCAAAATGAAAAACGTGTTGTCTGTTCAGTCGTCAGTCGTTTATGGCTATGCCGGAAATAAAGCCGCCGTGTTGCCGATGCAGCTTTCGGGGATCGATGTCTGGCCGTTTTACACCGTGCAGTTTTCCAACCACACCCAGTACGGGATGTGGCAGGGCATGGCGATGCCGCACGGCGAGTTGAGCGCCATCATCAGCGGGCTGGATGACCTGCAAAAGCTGGCGCAATGTGATGCCGTATTGTCAGGGTATCTTGGAGATAAACGCCATTGCGAAGAGGTCAAGCACGCGGTTACCACCATTCGCCAGCGTAATCCGCAGGCGCTCTATTTTTGCGATCCAGTAATGGGCGACCCGCAAAAAGGCTGCATTGTCGCGCAGGGCGTGGAGTCCTATTTTGTCGATGACGCCATTCAACTGGCCGACATAATGGGGCCGAATCTCTATGAGCTGGGTGTGCTGACGGGCAGACAACTGCGTAGTTTTGACGAGGTGGTGGAAGCGGCGCAGCAGCTGGTGGCATGGGGCGTGAACAAGGTACTGGTGAAGCATCTCGGCGACTGCTCGCGTGACAAACAGGCGTTTGAAATGCTGCTGGTGACGGCGGAACAGACGTTACACATCGCCCGGCCGCTGTATAGCTTTGCCAAAATGCCGGTGGGCGTAGGGGATCTGATTTGCAGCGTGATGCTGGCCTCACTGCTCAATGGTTATGATGACAAGCTGGCGCTGGAGCGGACCACCAGTGTTGTTGACGAGGTGATGCGACTAACGAAAGAGCGCGACTCGTATGAACTGCGGCTGATAGACGCGCGTCACCAGATAATGGAGCCGCAGATTCGCTATCAGGCAACGGTACTGTAGCGCCGCAAGGGGGCTCTATGTTTCTGACATTACTACGATTTCAGCATCCGCTGGTCTACCGTTTTGCGTGGCTTCGTCTGTGGGTCAGGGTGTTAAGAGCGTGCGGGCTGCGCAAGTGAAAGGGGGGCAGTTGCCGGATGCGGCGCTTGCGCCTTATCCGGCCGACAAATGAGCGTGAAACGCAGGCATTACACGCGGAAGTAGCGTGGTGGGATCAACGCAGAAAAGGCGTCGAACTTCTTCACCATCTTTTTCCAGAACAACATAACAACAATCCTCGATTTGAAACATCGGCTCTATTTTAGTCAGCGCCGACAAATCGTAAAGCCTGTCACCTCGTTCCGATCCCGGGGCGGTGTAAACCTTTATGGTCACCGCGTCGTCAAATACGATTGCCGCGAATTTGGCGGGGTTGACAACGGGTTACGCCATAAACCAGTAATAAAAGAGACCGACTTTCAGGCCGAGGATCACAATGTAGGCGCAGCAGTATTTCATGGTGCCAGACATTATCTGGTTGGCCTGGCCGTCCATTTTGGTGGCTGAAACTGCGATGGCGATGCTCTGCGGCGAAATCATTTTTCCGCCCGTTGCGCCGGAGGTATTGGCCGCCGCCAGCCAGTTGGGATCGATATGCAGCTTACTGGCGGCAATAGTTTGCAGCTTACCGAACAGAATGTTCGAGTTGGTATCGCTGCCGGTCACAAACGTGCCCAGCGCGCCAATCACCGGGGCGAGGAAGACGTATGAGCTGCCGGTCAGATCGACAATCGACTGGGCCAGCGTGGAAATAATTCCGCTGAGATCCATCACCGTGGCCAGCGCGACGATCGCCATAATCGCCACAATGGAATTTTTAAGCTGGAAAATGGTTTTGATAAACACTTCCATCATCCCACGTGCCGAAGCCCCCTGAATAAAACCGCCGATAATGGTCGCAAAGATGATCAGCATCCCCGGCGTGGTCACCCATTCCACTTTCAGCGTCAGGGTTTTGCCGTCGGCGAGCGTGAAATGCAGTACCGAGGCCAGTTGGGACGCCGCGGCTTTTATCGTCGGGAACAGCGGTGAACACAGCAGGATAAAGACAAAAATAAACAGATAGATAGAGCCCACGCGGAACAACACTTTTGCCGAGCGCGGCGTGGTTTCGCGGGTATGGCTGACCTCAATGCGCCATTCGGGATCGGTTTTCCCTTTGCGCAGGCGGCTGACTATCGCGACGGCAAACAGGCTGACCAGGCTCCCGGCAAAGGCAGGCAATTCCGCGCCAAGATGGATAGCAACAAAATATTGCGGAACCAGCGTGGTGATGCCGCACATCAGCGTGATCAGAAATACGCCGCGAATGGCTTTCAGGCCACCGCCAATTATGCAGACAATGACAAACGGCAGCAGGATATTAAACAGCGCCAGTTGCAGAATAATGGTTCCGCCTAAGGTATAAACCGACAGATTAACCTGTTCCGCCAGAATAGAAACCGGGATCCCGACCGCGCCGAATGCGGTGGGAACGGTATTTGCAACCAGAGAGGCGATCGCCGCCTTCAGCGGGTTGAATCCGAGCGCAATAAGAATGCCGATTGGAATGGCGACCGCCGTACCATAACCCGCCGCAGCTTCAAGGAATCCGCCAAAGCACCATGAAATCAGCAGCACCTGAATACGCTTATCTTCGCTAATGCTGGCGAGAATATCGCGCAGAATATCCAGCGCTTTGGTCGCCTGCATGACGTTATAACTGAAGATAGCGCCGAGGATAACAATTACGATCGGCCATAGTCCCTTCAGTGCACCATAGCCTATCGCGGCTTTCAGATTCTGTGTGGGCATTTCCCAGAATATTGCCGATAGTGCAGCGGTGAATACCAAAGAGATCAGTACGGAATAATGGATGGGCATTTTTAATTTCAGTATTAAAAATACCATCAGCAGCAAAGGAGAGAGTGCCAGAGCAAACATTAAATATTCGTGCATTACAATTCCCGATTTACTTTTTTAGACTTAACTATATTTAGGGGGAAGGAGGCTACCTTAATAATAAAATAAAAAATGCAAACTGAATCGCTTCAGTGAAATAAAGTTACAAAGGTTAATAATTGTA
>OIER01001597.1_pt1 | contig 10668 bp, 10 predicted proteins | sample 1581801 | NCBI WGS metagenome assembly OIER01 (sample SAMN03281006, study PRJEB24777) | human gut metagenome | isolation source: fecal sample PR165 from 1 month old male Malay infant, vaginally delivered... | reverse complement strand
GAGTATTTCTTCAATTGAAGACGGTCTGGAGTGTTACGTTTGTTTTTAGAAGTAAGGTACAAGCGTTCACCAGATTCTTTGTGTTCAAGTGTAATATTTACGCGCATGGTATCTCCCTTCTATTATTCAGCTGATGCAGCTTTAGCGATCTTACGTCCTTTGTAGTATCCTTTAAGTGATACACGGTGTGAACGTGAGTAATCTCCAGTTGCTTCGTCAAAGTTTACAGATGGAGCTGTTACTTTGTAGTGCGTACGACGTTTGTTTTTCTTCGCTTTTGAAGTGCGACGTGCAGGTACTGCCATTTTGATTTCTCCTTTAGGTATTTATATTCGATTCAATCTACTGATTTTCATCAACCATACTAGGATAACACATTTTTTTTGTAAAGTAAAGTTACTTGACAAAAAAAGATGAAAAAATTAAAAGGTCATCAACCAAATTAATCGAAATTTTCTGAAAATTCAAGAATTTTCTTCTGTCGTTGGGCCTTCTTTTATGCTATAATGGTAAAAAATGAAACGAGAGGAATGACATGACAGAATTAGACAAACGCCATCGTAGTAGTGTCTACGATAGCATGGTAAAATCTCCCAACCGTGCCATGCTTCGCGCGACGGGAATGACCGATGAAAGCTTTGAGAAACCGATTGTCGGAGTGATTTCGACATGGGCGGAAAATACCCCTTGTAACATCCACCTCCACGATTTTGGAAAATTGGCCAAAGAAGGTGTGAAAGATGCAGGTGCTTGGCCGGTTCAATTCGGAACCATTACGGTTGCGGACGGGATCGCTATGGGGACTCCAGGAATGCGCTTCTCCTTGACGTCTCGCGACATCATTGCGGATTCTATCGAAGCAGCGATGGGTGGTCACAACGTGGATGCTTTTGTGGCCATCGGGGGCTGTGATAAGAACATGCCTGGTTCGATGATTGCCATTGCCAATATGGATATCCCTGCGATCTTTGCCTACGGTGGGACCATTGCCCCAGGGAATCTCGATGGAAAAGATATCGACTTGGTTTCTGTTTTCGAAGGAATCGGGAAATGGAACCATGGTGATATGACCGCTGAAGAAGTGAAACAACTGGAATGTAACGCCTGCCCTGGCCCTGGTGGCTGTGGTGGGATGTATACGGCCAATACCATGGCGACAGCGATCGAGGTCCTTGGTATGAGCTTACCAGGTTCCTCTTCTCACCCTGCTGAATCAGCGGATAAGAAGGCCGATATCGAAGAAGCAGGTCGTGCTGTTGTCAAGATGCTGGAAATGGGACTCAAACCATCAGATATCTTGACCCGTGAAGCCTTTGAAGATGCGATTACAGTGACCATGGCGCTCGGTGGTTCCACCAATGCCACTCTGCACTTGCTTGCGATCGCTCATGCGGCCAATGTAGACTTGACCCTTGAAGACTTCAACGATTTCCAAGAGCGCGTGCCTCACTTGGCGGACTTGAAGCCTTCAGGGAAATATGTCTTCCAAGACCTTTATAATGTTGGTGGTGTGCCAGCCGTCATGAAATACCTTCTTAAGAATGGTTTTCTTCACGGGGATCGCATCACATGTACTGGTAAAACGGTGGCTGAGAACTTGGAAGCTTTCGCTGATTTGACACCAGGTCAAAAAGTTATCATGCCACTTGAAAATCCAAAACGTGCAGATGGTCCATTGATTATCTTGAAAGGTAACTTGGCTCCAGAAGGTGCGGTTGCCAAAGTATCAGGTGTGAAGGTCCGCAACATCACGGGTCCTGCTAAGGTCTTTGACTCAGAAGAAGCTGCCATTGAAGCGGTTCTTTCGGATGAAATCGTGGATGGCGACGTGGTTGTTGTCCGTTTCGTAGGTCCTAAGGGTGGTCCTGGTATGCCAGAAATGCTATCCTTGTCATCTATGATCGTTGGGAAAGGACAAGGGGACAAGGTAGCCCTTTTGACAGACGGACGCTTCTCTGGTGGTACCTACGGTCTCGTTGTTGGACACATCGCGCCTGAAGCTCAGGTTGGTGGCCCAATTGCCTACCTCCACACAGGGGATCTGGTAACAGTAGACCAAGATACCAAAGAAATCACCATGCACGTTTCAGACGAAGAGTTAGCGAAACGGAAGGCTGAAACAACCTTGCCACCACTGTATAGCCGTGGGGTTCTGGGTAAATATGCCCACATCGTTTCTTCAGCATCACGTGGTGCCGTAACCGACTTCTGGAATATGGAACAGTCTGGTAAACAGTAATTGCAAGGACGACTTTGTCCAAAGAGAGAGTGGGACAGAAATCGGTAATTCGTTAGAATTCGATTTCGTTGTCCCACCTCCGCACAGTTGAGTAGGGCTGTAAAAGCTGATGAAATCAGTGTAGTAAAGCCCACTCAACCACTGCGTCTTGCTCGACAATCCAAAAATAATTGAGAGGCTAGGACTTTTGTCCCAGCCTCTTTTTTGGCTCAAAGTCGCTATTTTCAACCCTGTCGCTGAATCGTATGAATATTACTTTTTTGGGGATTTGAGTGTATCATCTGTCATTTTTCTTGTAAATCCGTCTATAATTTGCTATAATTGTGACTAATCGAATCAATCCTTTAATACTGTCCAGAGAGGCAGGCAAGGAGCTATGGAAATGAAAGGCCTGGGAAGACCAGCCTATATTTTGTGTATCTCCTTGTTGTGGGGGATTTTTTTGTATATTGAAAAGTGGTTTGATAAAAAAGAAATCGTCGATGATGGAGCATGAAGCACTCGCTTACAATTTGCTCATCGAAGGTAGACGTTTTTGTTCAGCCATAGCTTGTCGCATCTTAATTTTAGGAGGTTTTTACGATCGTGAATGACGTTAAATATGATGTGAATGATATGCCAAAACCTGGTTTATTGGTTGGTTTATCTTTCCAGCATTTGTTTGCCATGTTTGGGGCGACAGTGCTGGTGCCGATTTTGGTTGGGATTGATCCTGCCATTGCTTTGTTTTCATCTGGTTTGGGAACCTTGGCTCACTTAACCGTGACCAAGTATAAGATTCCAGCTTATATGGGGTCTAGTTTTGCTTATATTGCTGCTATGCAGATGTTGATGAAGACAGATGGAATCGCAGCAGTTGCCCAAGGTGCCATGGCGGGTGGTTTGGTCTACTTGTTTGTAGCTCTGATTGTTAAGCATGCGGGTAAAGACTGGATTAATAAGGTCCTTCCACCAATCGTGGTTGGTCCTATTATCATGGTAATTGGTTTGAGTCTTGCGGCGAATGCAGTCACTGATGCGACAACCTTAAATAAAAGCTATAGCGGTTATGCTCTATTGATTTCGATGGTGACCCTCTTTGCGGTTATTCTATTTAACATGTATGGCAAGAAGATTGTCGGTGTCGTCCCAATTTTACTTGGATTAATTGTGGGCTATATTTTCTCGTTGGCTCTTGGTTTGCTGACAGGACATAGTTTTGTCAATTTCTCAGAGGTAAGTGCGGCGCATTGGATTCAAGTTCCAAACTTTGACATTCCATTTGTGGATTATAGTTTTAAGCTCTATCCCAGTGCGATTTTGACCATGGCTCCGATTGCCTTTGTGACCATGACGGAACATTTTGGCCACCTCATGGTTTTAAATAGTTTGACTGAGCGTGATTACTTCAAGGATCCAGGGCTTGACCATACGCTTACTGGTGATGGATTGGCACAGATTATTGCTGGATTCTTTGGAGCTCCTCCGGTAACTTCTTATGGGGAAAACATTGGGGTTATGGCCCTTAGTAAGGTCTACTCAGTTTACGTTATTTCAGGCGCAGCAGTGATTGCGGTTGTCATGAGCTTTATTGGGAAGCTATCAGCACTCTTGCACTCTATTCCAACTCCTGTATTGGGAGGTTTGTCTATTGCCCTCTTTGGGGTTATCGCTGCTAGCGGTTTGAAAATTTTAGTTGAACATAAGATTGATTTTGATAATAAAAAGAATCTCTTGATTGCAAGTGTGATCTTGGTATCAGGGATCGGTGGTTTGATGATTGACCTCGGTGGTCTTCAAATCACGGGTGTCGCAACGTCAACCATTCTTGGGATTGTGTTGTATCAAATTCTTCCAGAACCAAAAGCTGACCAGGCTTAGACCATTCTGGTAGTGAAAAAGTTTGAATGGATTTAAACATTATAAAAACGAGGAACAAACTCTGATGGCAGAGTTGGTGTTCCTCGTTTTTTTATTATGAATTGGATTTCCAAAGAGGCTTTCCTTCATTAAGTTGACTGCGTTTATTAAATGGTAATGATTGTTATCGTGGTGGAAGGCCAAGGGCGATGCGCCCGTATCGGCTGATTCGTGTAATTTTCCAAGCGGGTGACCAAGTCACTTCAACCTTGACATCTTCGATCCCCTCGATTTCTTTTAGGCGAGCGACGATTTCGATCGGAAGGCTCTCAGCACAGCTACAAGCCGTATCGGTAAAGGTCATAACCACCTTGCAAGTGCCGGTTTCATCTAGATGGATCTCGTAGATCAGTCCTAGGTTATAGACGTCTAACTCAACATCGGTATCAAATACAAGCTCCAATTTTTCGATTAATGACTTCTCTAGGGCCAGGGCGCGGTCATTGATTTTGATATCCTCTCTCATCGCAAGTTCCTTTCAGTGTAGTATGGCTTCCATTTTCTCATAATTCGGCTGATAAGGCAAGAAGAGAAAGAGGATTTGAACGTGTCGAACGAAGGAAATTCGGTCCAGCCTCCATTTCTCTTCGAATTTGTGGTAAAATAGAGGCAAAAGTAAGACAAAGGATGAAGGCTATGAAATTACAAAAACCAAAAGGGACCCAGGATATCCTTCCTGGCGATTCAGCGAAATGGCAATATGTAGAAGGCTTTGCACGCAAGGTCTTTGCGCGATACAATTATGATGAAATCCGCACACCGATCTTCGAACATTATGAAGTCATCAGCCGTTCAGTAGGGGATACGACGGATATCGTCACCAAAGAAATGTATGATTTCTATGACAAGGGAGACCGTCATATCACGCTTCGTCCAGAAGGAACAGCTCCTGTTGTCCGCTCCTATGTAGAAAATAAACTCTTTGCGCCTGAGGTACAAAAACCAAGTAAGTTCTATTACATAGGTCCAATGTTCCGCTACGAACGTCCTCAAGCAGGTCGTTTGCGTCAATTCCACCAAATTGGGGTAGAATGCTTTGGATCGAGCAATCCTGCAACGGATGTCGAAACCATTGCCATGGCAGCGCAATTCCTGAAAGAACTAGGAATTGACAATGTGACCTTGCACTTGAACACCTTGGGAAGCCCTGCTAGTCGTCAGGCTTATCGTCAAGCCTTGATTGATTACCTCTTGCCAATGAAGGATCAATTGTCTAAGGACAGCCAACGTCGCTTAGAAGAAAATCCGCTTCGTGTCTTGGATTCAAAAGAAAAAGAAGACAAGGCCGCGGTTGAACAGGCTCCTTCCATCCTAGACTATCTAGATGAAGAAAGCCAAGCGCATTTTGATGCGGTTCGTCGGATGTTAGAAGATTTAGGTGTAGCCTATGTCATCGATACCAATATGGTGCGTGGCTTGGATTACTACAACCACACGATTTTTGAGTTCATTACAGAAATTGAAGGCAATGAATTGACAGTCTGTGCAGGTGGTCGCTATGATGGGTTGGTGGAATACTTCGGTGGCCCTGCGACAGCTGGTTTTGGATTTGGTATCGGTGTGGAACGGATCCTTCTCGTTCTTGAAAAGAAAGGCATTGAATTACCGATCGAAACAGGCCTAGATGCCTATATCGCTGTCCTAGGAGATGAGGTCAATGAAGCAGCGCTTAGCTTGGTTCAGGCCCTTCGAATCCAAGGTTTCAAGGCAGAACGTGATTACCTTGGACGCAAGCTCAAGGCACAATTTAAGTCAGCAGATGTCTTTGCGGCCAAAGCCTTGATTACCTTAGGAAGTAGTGAAGTTGAGAGCGGTCAAGTTACTGTGAAAAATAACCAAACTCGTCAAGAAGTAACGGTAGCTCTTGAAAAATTGAAGAAAGACTTCCCATCTGTTTTAGCAGAGTTGGGATTAGCTTGATCAAGTCTTGCAGACACCTGAAAAACAGATTCGCATGGGAGTAGGAGCAAAGTCGTTGCGCCTGCTCTCTTTTATCTAGCTTCTGTTTGCCGACCTTTGCCAAGATTTGGCGAAAAGCCGTTAAATTTTCTGACATTTATGATATAATGAGAAGACTACTAGTAAAGGAATGAAACAGTCATGACATTAGTTTATCAATCAACACGAGATGAAAAAAATACTGTAACAGCTAGTCAAGCCATCCTTCAAGGTTTGGCAACAGATGGCGGCTTGTTTACTCCGGTCTCTTATCCTCAAGTGGAGCTAGATTTTAACACCCTCAAAGACGCTTCTTACCAAGAAGTGGCTAAGCTTGTCTTATCAGCCTTTTTGGATGACTTTACGGCAGAAGAATTGGACTACTGTATTTCTCATGCCTATGACAGCAAGTTTGATACGCCAGCCATTGCTCCGCTTGTCAAACTCGATGGCCAATACAACTTGGAACTTTTCCACGGTTCAACCATAGCCTTTAAAGATATGGCTTTGTCGATCTTGCCTTACTTCATGACAACAGCAGCTAAAAAGCACGGTCTGGAAAATAAAATCGTCATCTTGACAGCGACATCCGGGGACACTGGTAAAGCTGCCATGGCAGGTTTTGCCGATGTTCCAGGTACTGAAATTATTGTCTTTTATCCAAAAGACGGTGTCAGCAAGGTCCAAGAGTTGCAAATGACGACTCAAACTGGGGACAATACTCATGTCATCGCGATCGATGGAAACTTTGACGATGCTCAAACCAATGTCAAACATATGTTCAACGATGTTGAACTACGTGAAAAATTGGCAGCCAACAAGATGCAATTCTCATCAGCCAACTCCATGAATATCGGCCGTTTGGTGCCTCAAATTGTTTATTACGTATATGCCTACGCGCAATTGGTGAAGACAGGTCAAATCACAGGGGGAGAAAAAGTCAACTTCACCGTTCCAACAGGGAACTTTGGAAATATCTTGGCAGCTTTCTATGCCAAACAAATCGGTCTTCCAGTTGGGAAATTGATCTGTGCATCAAACGAGAACAATGTCTTGACAGACTTCTTCAAAACACGTGTCTATGATAAGAAACGTAGTTTCAAGGTGACCACTAGTCCATCGATGGATATCTTGGTCTCTTCAAACTTGGAACGCTTGATCTTCCACTTGGTAGGCAATGATGCCACAAAGACCAAAGAGTTGATGGAAAGCCTCGTTGCAACAGGTCAATACCAATTGTCCAACTTTGATGAAGATATCTTAGATTTGTTTGCGGCTGCATACGCAGATGAAGCAGAAACTGCTGCAGAGATCAAGCGGGTCTATGAAGCGTCTGATTACATCGAAGACCCTCATACAGCTGTAGCATCAGCCGTTTATCAAAAATACCGGACCCAAACAGGGGATGCTGCTAAAACAGTCATTGCCTCTACAGCAAGTCCTTATAAATTCCCAGTTGTGGCAGTAGAAGCGGTGACGGGCGAGACAGGTCTAGGCGATTTCGAAGCCTTGGCCAAATTGCACACCCTCTCAGGTGTTCCTGTGCCACCGGCTGTAGACGGTCTTGAAACTGCGCCGGTTCGCCATCGTACAAGCGTAGCTGCTAAAGACATGCAAGCAGCCGTAGAAGACTACTTGGGACTGTAATTCTCCCTATTAGAAAGATCAAAAGAGCCGTTTGGCTCTTTTATATACGCATGAATTCATACAAAAAAATCTTAAACATTGCCCTTCCTGCCATGGGTGAAAATTTCTTACAAATGCTGATGGGCATGGTGGACTCTTATTTAGTGGCTCACCTGGGCTTGATTGCCATTTCAGGTGTTTCCGTCGCAGGGAACATCATCACCATCTATCAGGCCATCTTTTTGGCACTGGGTGCGGCAGTTGCCAGTGTCATGTCCAAAAGTTTGGGTGAAAAAAATCAAGACCACATTGCCTACCATGCGACAGAGTCCCTAAAGGTGACCTTGTTGTTGAGTGCTCTCTTAGGAGGGGCTTCGCTGTTATTTGGACGCCAGATGATTTCGCTGTTGGGGACTGAAGCTGCAGTAGCCGAAAGCGGGGGGATTTACCTTTCCTTGGTTGGCGGGACCATAGTTCTCTTAGGATTGATGACGACCTTGGGCTCCTTGGTTCGGGTGGCCAACAATCCACGTCTTCCTATGTATGTGAGCCTGTTGACCAATCTATTAAACGCTCTGTTCTCCTCTGTAGCCATTTTCCTTTTTGGTTGGGGCATTGTTGGTGCAGCTTTGGGGACAGTGCTGGCCCGTCTGGTGGGCGTCATCCTCTTGTGGCAAAAGGTCCAGCTACCCTTTGCCCCCCTTGGTTGGGGATTGGATCGTAAGCTCTTGAACTTAGCGCTTCCAGCTGCCGGGGAGCGGCTGATGATGCGAGCTGGAGATGTGGTGATCATTGCGATCGTGGTTGCTTTTGGGACCGAGGCAGTCGCAGGAAATGCCATCGGAGAGACCTTGACCCAGTTTAACTATATGCCTGTATTTGGAGTGGCCACAGCGACGGTCATGCTCGTGGCACGGAGCCTGGGTGAAGGTGATCTTGAGCAGATTGCCCGCCTTCGAAAGCAGTCTTACTGCTTGTCCTTCGTGTTAATGTTACCTATTGCCTTGGGAATCTTTTTTGGGGGCACCCTTCTGACCCATCTCTACACCCAAGATACAAAAGCAGTAGAAGCTAGTTTATCGGTTGTCCTCTTTTCTTTGTTGGGAACGCCGTTTACGGCAGGGACAGTCATCTATACAGCTGTTTGGCAAGGCTTGGGAAATGGGAAGCTTCCATTTTATGCGACGACGATTGGCATGTGGGTCATTCGAATTGGAGCCGGTTATCTGCTTGGAGTAACCCTTGGCTTTGGCCTTCCAGGGGTCTGGACGGGGACGCTGCTCGACAATGGCTTCCGTTGGCTATTTTTGAGTCAGCTATATAGACGAAAAGTAGGAGAGAAGAAAAAATGACAAAACGAGCCTTTATTTGGGATTTGGATGGGACCTTGCTAGATTCCTATGATGCTATTCTGGCAGGTCTTGAGGAGACCTATGCAACTTATCAGCTTCCCTTTGACCGAGCCAGCATTAATGATTTCATCTTGAAGCATTCGGTTCAAGATCTTTTAGTAGCGGTGGCAGCAGAGTATCAACTGGATGTGACGGACTTAAATCAGCGTCGAGCAGAAAGTCTAGCAGAGAAAAATGCCCAGGTCCTTCTGATGGAGGGGGTGCGTGATGTCCTCTCCTGGGGGAAGGATGCTGGAATTGAGCAGTTTGTCTATACCCATAAGGGAGAGAATGCCTTTGTCATCCTGCGGGACTTGGGCTTGGAATCTTTTTTTACAGAGATTTTGACCAGTCAAAGTGGTTTTGCCCGCAAGCCTGACCCAGAAGCTGCCATGTATCTGATGGAGAAGTACGGGTTGGAGCCAGAAAAGACCTATTATATTGGGGATCGGAGCCTGGATATTGACTTTGCAAGAAATAGCCAGATTCAGAGTATCAATTTCTTGACGTCTGACTATCAAGGCAATCATCAGATGAACACCTTACTAGATATTCCAGTTATTTTAAACGCTGAAAAGAATCTGTAAAGAATTTGTTTTCATTTTGAAATAAAGTCGTAAGCTTTCTTTAAGAAATGTCCGCTATAATAGAAGCATAAACAAAGACCTCCTAACTTTGTTTAGAAAAATCCTAAAACTTTTCTTTTTCATAATAATCTCCCTAAGAGTCGCCCAATCAGGCGGCTTTTTTTGTGCGAAAAAACAGTGCCAGCTTTTTTTCTTGCCAGGATAGAAGAAAAAGTTTATGATTGACTAATCAATTATTGATTTATCAAAAATAATACGGAGAAGGAATATGGCAGAAATAAATGATTTGCTCTACCAACTACGCTTGGCAGATCAAACAACTACGCAACTCTTTGAAAAGCGCCTAGGGATTAGCTTAACACGTTATCAAATTTTGCAGGATTTATTAGAACAAGCACCTTGCAATCAGATCGCGGTTCAGGAGCGCTTGCAGATTGATCCAGCGGCTTTAACCCGGCATTTCAAAATATTAGAAAAGGAAGGATTTGTCCATCGGAGTCGAAATCCAAAGAATCAGCGGGAAATCTTAATTCATTTGACGGATACGGCCTATAATCGTTTGGTCAAACATCCCCCTCGCCATCATGTGGCGGTGAAAGAACAGATGAGTCGGATTTTGACGGCTCAAGAACAAGAGCAATTTTCTTACCTGCTGGACAAATTAGTATCTGGCATTGAACAAATAACAGTTGAATAAAAAGGAGAATCTACGATGTCATTACTGACGATTATTTTAGCGAGTCTTGCTGCACTGGAGCATTTGTATATTTTTTATTTGGAGAGTATCCGAACCACATCTGATACCACCAGTCGGGTTTTCAACATGGAGAAAGAAGAACTCGCTCGTCCATCTGTGACCTCTTTATTTAAAAATCAAGGAATATACAATGCCTTGATCGGCGTTTTCCTCTTGTATGGATTGTTTGTGTCCAAAAATATTGAAGTTGTTACAATTTTTGTGCTCTTTATTATTGGAGCTGCGGCCTAC
>OIER01001593.1_pt1 | contig 10686 bp, 10 predicted proteins | sample 1581801 | NCBI WGS metagenome assembly OIER01 (sample SAMN03281006, study PRJEB24777) | human gut metagenome | isolation source: fecal sample PR165 from 1 month old male Malay infant, vaginally delivered... | reverse complement strand
TCGGGTGCGTTACTGTGGTGTTATAAAATAATCAAAACAGGAAAGCAGAGGTGGGGCAACGAATTCCCGTTACGCTCGGCAATATTGCGCCGCTGACGTTAAAACCGTTTCGCGCGGGTCAACTCGCACTGGTCTGTGAGGGCGGTGGGCAGCGCGGCATTTTCACCGCTGGCGTGCTGGATGAGTTTATGCGCGCACAGTTCAACCCGTTTGATCTCTACTTTGGCACGTCTGCCGGGGCGCAGAATCTCTCAGCCTATGTCTGCAACCAGCCTGGCTACGCGCGAAAAGTGATTATGCGCTACACCACGGCGAAAGAATTTTTTAACCCGGTGCGCTTTGTGCGCGGCGGCAACCTGATCGATCTCGACTGGCTGCTGGAGTCGACCTCCAGCCAGATGCCGCTGGCAATGGACACGGCGGCCCGTCTGTTTGATAGCGGAAAAGAGTTTTGGATGTGCGCCAGTCGGGGGGATGACTATTCCCCGGGCTATTTCTCTCCGCAGAAGGAGAACTGGCTGGACATCATTCGCGCCTCCAGCGCCATTCCCGGTTTTTATCGTACCGGCGCCCTGCTGGACGGCATCAGCTATCTGGACGGCGGGATCAGTGACGCGGTACCGGTGCAGGAAGCCGCCCGTCGCGGTGCGAAAACGATCGTGGTGATCCGTACCGTGCCGTCGCAAATGTACTATACACCGCAGTGGTTTAAGCGGATGGAGCGCTGGTTGGGTGACAGCAGCCTGCAACCGCTGGTGAACATCGCGAAGCAGCATGAAACCACCTACGGCGCGATGCAGCGTTTCATTGAAAAACCGCCGGGTAAGCTGCGAATTTTCGAAATCTATCCCCCTAAACCGTTGCTCAGCATGGCGCTGGGCAGCCGCGTCCCTGCGCTGCGCATGGACTACAAAACGGGGCGGCTGTGCGGACGCTACTTCCTGGCGACGGTCGGTAAGATGCTGGCGGAGCAACCGCCTCTGCATCGGCACAAACCCATCATTACGCCCCCTGCAATTGTCGCCAACGACGCCCTGACGATGCCGCTGGTGGACATTCCACAGGCGAATGACGCTTTATTAGATAACGAGGATCTGGCGTGACGCACCGCTTTGTTGATACCCACTGCCACTTTGATTTTCCGCCGTTTACGGGAAATGAGGCGCAAAGTATTGCGAAAGCCGCTGAGGCAGGCGTTCAGGCGATCGTTGTACCGTCGGTAGAAGCGGCTGATTTTTCGCGTGTGCTGACGCTCTCCACGCGTTACCCCGCTCTCTATGCTGCGCTCGGCCTGCATCCGATAGTGATTGAGCGCCACCTTGATGAGCATATTGAGGCACTTGATGAAGCCCTGCAGACCGCAGGAGACAAACTTGTCGCTATCGGCGAGATCGGGCTCGATCTCTATCGTGAGGATCCTCAGTTTGAACGCCAGCAGACGATCCTCGACGCGCAGCTTCGGCTGGCTAAGCGTCACGACCTGCCGGTGATCCTCCATTCAAGACGCACGCACGATAAGCTGGCGATGCACCTGAAACGCATCGATCTACCGCGTAGCGGCGTGGTGCACGGTTTTTCCGGCAGCCTGCAGCAGGCGCAGCGTTTTATCGAGCTGGGCTATAAAATTGGCGTGGGGGGCACCATTACCTATCCGCGCGCCAGTAAAACCCGCGATGTGATGGCTCAGTTGCCACTCTCTGCGCTGCTACTGGAAACGGATGCCCCGGATATGCCGCTGAGTGGTTTTCAGGGCCAGCCGAATCGTCCGGAGCAGGCTGCGCGCGTGTTTACCTCCCTGTGTGAGCTGCGAACGGAGCCTGAAGAGGTGATTGCCGATGCGTTACTGGAAAATACGCGTGCGGTATTTGGCATCACGCTATAGGTAAAGTGCCGGACGAATCACCGTTATCTTCTGTTTTTCCAGTGCCTGCGCCAGCGGTTCAATGTCCTCCGGCGTGGCGCTGCGCCATGACGCCGCCTCACCGTAAACCCCATGCGCATGAAACGCGTTAATACGCACCGGAACATTCCCAAGCCCGCGGATAAACGTGGTCAGAGGCTTAAGATGTTCCAGATAATCGCACTGCTCAGGGATAACCAGCAAGCGCAGTTCCGTCAAACGGTGGCGATCGGCAAGCCAGCGAATGCTCTGTTTAATCAGCGGGTTTTCGCGCCCGGTCAGGAAACGGTGATGCGCGTTTCCCCATGCCTTGAGATCCAGCATCGCCCCATCCAGTACCGGCAGCAGTTTCTCCCAGCCGGTTTCGCTTAGCAGCCCGTTGCTATCCACCAGGCAGGTTAAATGCTGCAGTTCAGGATCGGTTTTGATTGCGCTAAAAAGGGCGATTAAAAACGGCAGCTGTATTGTGGCCTCGCCGCCGCTCACGGTAACGCCCTCAATAAAGGGGGCAGCTTTTCGGATCTGCGTGAGGATCTCCTCCACGCTCAGGCGGTGCGCCATGGGCGTGGACTGCTGCGGGCAAAGATGAAGGCAGGTATCACACTGCTGGCAATGACTCTCCTGCCACCATACGCGTCCGGCCTGAATGTTGAGTGCATCATGAGGGCAGTGGGGCACGCAGTCGCCGCAGTCGTTGCAGCGCCCGATGGTCCATGGGTTGTGGCAGGTTTTACAGCGCAGGTTGCAGCCCTGCAGGAACAGGGCCAGGCGACTGCCCGGCCCGTCCACGCAGGAAAAAGGAATGACCTGACTAACTAAAGCGCATCTGTTGTTCATGGCTTATCACGCGCGGCTGACGTTCCAGGATGCGGGTATTGCGTGCGGCTTCTTCGCCAAGCCAGGTCGTATTGGTGCGCGAACCGGCTTCGCGGAATTTTTCCAGGTCCGACAGGCGCACCATGTAGCCCGTCACGCGGACCAGATCGTTACCCGCAACGTTGGCGGTGAACTCCCGCATACCGGCCCTGAACGCGCCCAGACAAAGCTGCACTATCGCCTGTGGGTTGCGTTTTACCGTCTCATCGAGCGTTAAAATATCGCTGATACCGGAGTGATAGTGTCTGTGGTGTGGCGCAACGGCCAGCAGATGGCTGATGGGATCCGGTTCGTCACCATAAGGCAGACGCGCGCCTGGCGTGGTGCCTGAATCAGAGCTGATGCCCGACTGCGCATGGAGCATGGCGCGCTGTTTCCAGCCGTGCTTCACAGGTGTGTTTTCTACAAACGCCGCAAGCTGTTCGCTGATGCGATAGCCCAGCGCGTTAGCCTGCTCGTCTTTGCCATAGCGACCGTTGATTCCGTCCTTCTCACAGAGCGTGTTTACCGCTTCCGCCAGGCCGTACATGCCAAACATCGGCACAAAACGCCCGGCATCAATCAGCCCCTCTTTTACCAGGAAGCTATTCTCAAAGAAGCCTGATTGTTGATAGAGAAAATCACAGCGGGCATCAATGATGGCGATTTGCTGCTGACAGTAGTGCGGAAGCGTACGGTTGAAGAAGTCGTCAACGGAGGTGCTGTGCTCCGCAATGGCTTTGAGGTTAAGGCGCACCAGGGTGCTGCCACCGCCAGCCAGCGGCAGGGAGTTGTAACAGCTCACCACGCCAAAACGGCCTTTTGTGAAAATTTTATCATTCACGGGGCCGTTTGAAATATGCGGTTTACTGCATTCGCAAATGTTTTTTGCCACCTCAAGCAGCAAATCGTCCGGGGTGATTTCAGGATCGTAAATAAAGGTCAGGTTCGGCGCAACCTGCTTCAGTTCTGCATCTGCACGTAGAATGGCGCGGATGATGGGGCCGTCAGCGGGCCCGATGTTTGCGTGCATAAACGCATCAGGGAGCGTTCTGTCGAGATAGCGCCAGAAACGTTTTATTCGGCTATCGATTTCTTCTTGTGTTAGAATTCTAACATATGGATTCAGTATCGCATCAAGCTGCCCCAGATAGACCGGCATAGATGTCACTGAAGGAACATGATGGTAGAGAATGGTTAATAGCGAGAGGGCATCATCCAGATCCTTTGCCCCTTCCAGCTCCAGCCATTCAGAACCGTTAGCCAGGAATTTTTCATAATCCGGCAGGACGTAGCGCGGTTTGTAAGGCGCATGGCCTTCGAACATGTCGCAGATAAATCCCTCGTCCAGCGCGGCGCGGGCGGCTTCAGGAAGTGCCGGATAAGGCAGGTTGTTTTCCGCTTCCAGCGCCAGAAAATGACGTTTTTGTTCCGGGGTTAACACCGGACTTGTCACAATGTGCTGGCAACGTTGTTGCAGGGTATCTGGCATATTCGCTTCCTTGAGTGTTCTGCTGATGATGAACGAATTGTAGAAAGCCAGCCTGTTGGGGCTTTTGATCCCACAGGGGGTATCGCGGCTTTAGTCAGCAATGAGTGCGCTAAAGTTTGAAGAAGATCTCATTACAGTAATGCAAATTTGTACGCAGTTTTCATTAACTGTGATGAATGTCGAAGTGTGGATGCGGGTGGATGTTAAAATACTCACAGACCCGCAAGGTAAAATTGATACGGCACTGCCGTTGGAGAATGTTATGACCGATTTAACTGCAAGCAGCCTGCGCGCGTTGAAACTGATGGACCTGACTACCCTGAACGATGACGACACCAATGAGAAAGTCATCGCCCTGTGCCATCAGGCGAAAACGCCAGTGGGTAACACCGCAGCCATCTGTATCTACCCGCGCTTTATTCCGATTGCCCGCAAAACGCTGAAAGAGCAGGGTACGCCGGATGTGCGCATTGCAACCGTAACTAACTTCCCGCACGGCAACGACGATATCGAGATTGCGCTGGCAGAAACCCGCGCGGCCATTGCTTACGGTGCAGACGAAGTTGACGTGGTATTCCCGTACCGCGCGCTGATCGCCGGTAACGAGCAGGTTGGCTTCGACCTGGTGAAAGCCTGTAAAGACGCGTGCGCGGCGGCAAACGTGCTGCTGAAAGTGATCATCGAAACCGGCGAACTGAAAGAAGAAGCGCTTATTCGTAAAGCGTCTGAAATCTCCATCAAAGCCGGTGCGGATTTCATTAAAACCTCTACCGGTAAAGTACCGGTGAATGCGACCCCGGAAAGCGCGCGCATCATGATGGAAGTGATCCGCGATATGGGCGTGTCCAAAACCGTTGGTTTCAAACCGGCGGGCGGCGTGCGTACTGCGGAAGACGCGCAGCAGTTCCTGGCGATTGCCGACGAGCTGTTCGGCGCCGACTGGGCCGATTCCCGTCACTACCGCTTCGGTGCGTCCAGCCTGCTGGCAAGCCTGCTGAAAGCGCTGGGTCATGGCGACGGTAAGAGCGCAAGCAGCTACTGATTGCCAGACAATGCCGGATGACGCTTTGCTTATCCGGCCTACAGGGTCGTAGGGCGGGTAAGCGTAGCGCCACCCGCCACAATTCCCCCGATTCCGCATGGAGGTTACCGTGTTTCTCGCACAAGAAATTATTCGTAAAAAACGTGATGGTCATGCATTAAGCGACGAAGAGATCCGCTTCTTTATCAATGGCATTCGTGATAACACCGTCTCTGAAGGGCAGATTGCGGCTCTGGCGATGACCATTTTCTTCCACGATATGTCGATGCCCGAGCGCGTGTCGCTGACCATGGCGATGCGAGATTCAGGAACCGTTCTGGACTGGAAAAGCCTTAACCTTAACGGCCCGATTGTGGACAAACACTCCACCGGCGGTGTGGGTGACGTGACCTCCCTGATGCTGGGCCCTATGGTGGCCGCCTGTGGCGGTTACATCCCGATGATTTCCGGGCGCGGTCTGGGCCACACCGGCGGTACGCTCGACAAACTGGAAGCCATTCCGGGCTTCGATATCTTCCCGGATGACAACCGCTTCCGCGACATTATTAAAGACGTGGGTGTGGCAATTATCGGCCAGACCAGCTCTCTTGCCCCGGCAGACAAGCGTTTCTACGCGACCCGCGACATCACCGCCACCGTTGACTCCATTCCGTTGATCACCGCCTCTATTCTGGCGAAAAAGCTGGCAGAAGGGCTGGACGCGCTGGTGATGGACGTGAAGGTGGGCAGCGGTGCCTTTATGCCGACCTATGAGCTTTCTGCCCAGCTCGCCGAAGCGATCGTTGGCGTCTCCAACGGCGCAGGCGTGCGCACCACCGCGCTGCTCACTGACATGAACCAGGTACTGGCCTCCAGCGCCGGTAACGCGGTCGAAGTGCGTGAAGCCGTCCAGTTCCTGACGGGGGAATACCGCAACCCGCGCCTGTTCGACGTGACCATGGCGCTGTGTGTAGAGATGCTGATCTCCGGCAAGCTGGCGAAAGACGAGGCGGAAGCCCGCGCGAAACTGCAGGCCGTGCTGGACAACGGCAAAGCGGCAGAGATCTTTGGCCGTATGGTCGCCGCACAAAAAGGCCCGACCGACTTCGTTGAGAATTACGCCAAATACCTGCCAACCGCGACGCTCAGCAAAGCCGTATATGCCGACAGCGAGGGCTTTGTCTCAGCAATGGACACCCGTGCGCTGGGTATGGCGGTGGTCTCGATGGGCGGCGGTCGTCGTCAGGCGTCAGACACCATTGATTACAGCGTCGGCTTTACCGATATGGCCCGTCTGGGCGACAGCGTTGATGGCCAACGTCCGCTGGCGGTGATCCACGCCAAAGACGAAGCCAGCTGGCAGGACGCGGCGAAGGCGGTGAAAGCGGCCATTACGCTTGCTGATAAAGCGCCAGAAAGCTCACCTTCGGTCTATCGCCGTATCACCGAATAGCGGTATACTGATCTGATCGAATTTTTATGAAGCACTACGTACGGAGAACAATTATGAAACGTGCATTTATTATGGTGCTGGACTCATTCGGCATCGGCGCAACCGAAGATGCAGAACGTTTTGGTGACGTGGGTTCCGATACCATGGGTCACATCGCGGAAGCCTGTGCAAAAGGCGAAGCGGACAACGGTCGTAAAGGCCCTCTGACTCTACCCAACCTGACCCGCCTCGGCCTGGTCAAAGCGCATGAAGGTTCTACCGGCAAAATCGCCGCCGGTATGGACGGCAACGCGGAAGTAGTGGGTGCCTACGCCTGGGCGCACGAACTCTCTTCCGGTAAAGACACCCCGTCAGGGCACTGGGAAATCGCCGGTGTGCCGGTGCTGTTCGACTGGGGTTATTTCTCCGATCACGAGAACAGCTTCCCGCAGGAACTGCTGGATAAGCTGGTGAAGCGTGCCAATCTGCCGGGCTACCTCGGTAACTGCCACTCCTCCGGTACCGTGATTCTGGACGAGCTGGGCGAAGAGCACATGAAAACCGGCAAGCCGATTTTCTACACCTCTGCTGACTCCGTGTTCCAGATTGCCTGCCACGAAGAAACGTTTGGCCTGGATAAACTCTACGAGCTGTGCGAAATCGCCCGTGAAGAGCTGACCGAAGGCGGCTACAACATTGGCCGCGTTATCGCGCGTCCATTTATCGGCGACAAAGCGGGTAATTTCCAGCGTACCGGTAACCGTCATGATCTGGCCGTTGAGCCACCGGCGCCTACTGTGCTGCAGAAGCTGGTTGATGAAAAAGGCGGTCAGGTGGTTTCCGTGGGTAAAATCGCGGATATTTACGCCAACTGCGGGTTCACGAAGAAAGTGAAAGCGACCGGTCTGGATGCGCTGTTTGATGCCACCATCAAAGAGATGAAAGACGCGGGCGACAACACCATCGTCTTTACCAACTTCGTGGACTTCGACTCCTCCTGGGGTCACCGTCGCGACGTAGCGGGTTATGCAGCCGGTCTGGAGCTGTTTGACCGCCGCCTGCCGGAGCTGATGGAGTTGGTAGGAGAAGATGACATTCTGATCCTGACCGCGGACCACGGCTGTGACCCAACCTGGACCGGTACCGACCACACCCGTGAGCACATTCCGGTGCTGGTGTACGGCCCGAAAGTGAAACCCGGTTCGCTCGGTCACCGTGAAACCTTCGCGGACATCGGCCAGACTATCGCGAAATACTTTGGTACGTCTGACATGGAATATGGCAAGGCCATGTTCTGAATGATGTTGGGTGCGGCCTGATGCCCTCACCCCAACCCTCTCCCACAGGGAGAGGGAGAAGAGAATGTAGGCCGGGTAAGGCGTAGCCGTCACCCGGCAAAAACAACAATGTAAAAGGAACTGAAGATGGCAACTCCTCACATTAATGCAGAAATGGGTGATTTCGCTGACGTCGTATTGATGCCGGGCGACCCGCTGCGCGCGAAGCACATTGCAGAAACTTTCCTCGAAGACGTGCGTGAAGTGAACAACGTTCGCGGCATGCTGGGCTTCACCGGGACTTACAAAGGCCGCAAAATCTCTGTAATGGGCCACGGTATGGGTATCCCGTCCTGCTCTATCTACACCAAAGAGCTGATCACCGACTTCGGCGTGAAGAAAATCATCCGCGTCGGCTCCTGCGGTGCGGTGCGCATGGACGTTAAGCTGCGTGATGTGGTGATTGGTATGGGGGCCTGCACCGATTCCAAAGTTAACCGTATGCGTTTTAAAGATCATGACTTCGCGGCGATTGCCGACTTCGGCATGGTGCGTAACGCGGTTGACGCAGCAAAAGCACTGGGCGTGGACGCGCGCGTGGGTAACCTGTTCTCCGCTGACCTGTTCTATGCACCAGACGGCGGCGAGATGTTCGACGTGATGGAAAAATACGGCATCCTGGGCGTGGAAATGGAAGCGGCGGGCATCTACGGCGTCGCGGCTGAGTTCGGTGCGAAAGCGCTGACTATCTGCACCGTGTCTGACCACATCCGTACCCACGAGCAGACCACCGCTGCCGAGCGTCAGACCACCTTCAACGACATGATCAAAATCGCGCTGGAATCCGTTCTGCTGGGCGATAAAGAGTAATTCTGTCTCTTCCCTCCCTCTCCCTGTGGGAGAGGGCCGGGGTGAGGGCACCAGACCGCACCTAGCGCACGGCCTGTGCAATCCACGCTGACAACTCCCGCAGCTCATTTTCCTGCTCCGGAAAATCCCCAATCAACGCGTCACATTCCTGCTGCAGCATATCCGCCCGGTACAAACAGCCCTGTAAACGTGCCGCAAGCGCTTCCAGCGGCGCCGGATTCAGACTGTCCGTAAACACCTGCGTGCGGGTGATATGCCCTTTCTCGACGTCAAAGTGCAACTCCACGCCGCCCCAGGTAAAACGCTCATCCAGCAGGTGAGAGAAGGCCGGTGCCTGGCCGAAGTTCCACTCCCAACTGCTCTGGCGGGCAAACGTTTCTGCAAAATTTGGCAGGTCCGGCGTCTTATCCGGCGAAATGACTTCAGCTTCCACGCGCTCGCCGTAATGCGCGAAGAACGCCTCGCGCACGGCCTCACAGATTTGCTCATGGGTAATGCCCGGCAGCAGCTCGACCAGGTTCGCCACGCGGCCGCGCACGGAGGTAATTCCCTTCGCCTGCAGCTTTTTCTTGTCGGGATTCAGGTAGTTCGCCAGCCGACTGAGATCGGCGTTAAGAAGAAGGGTGCCGTGGTGGAACCCGCGATCCATCGTTTCGCGATAGGCAGAGCCGGATACTTTGCGATCCCCGTCGGGCGTTTTGACCACCAGATCGTTACGTCCGGAAGCTTCCGCCGTCACGCCGAGCGCATTGAGCGCGTTGAGCACAATCGAGGTGGAGATGGTTTTGTCGTATTCCGGTTTACCCGCCATAAAGGTAAAGCAGGTATTGCCCAGATCGTGAAACACCGCGCCACCGCCGCTGCTGCGGCGCGCCAGACGAACATTGTCCTCTTCCATACGCCGCGTGTTGCACTCTTTCCACGGGTTTTGCGCGCGGCCAATAACCACCGTATCGGCGTTGCGCCAGAGAAACAGGACGCGCTGGGTAGCGGGCATCTGACGGAAGATGCACTCTTCAACCGCGAGATTAAACCAGGGATCGTAAGAGTCAGAGATAAGCAGGCGTAACGTCGTCATGGCAGAGTTCCTTTTCCGAATCATCCGCCTACTTTATCACTATTCTTTCTTCTCGCTCTCTTCGTCTTCGGGAACGGATTTGCTGGCGGTCAGCAGGAACGGGGATTGTTGCCAGCGCGAGCGTTTGCCCCGAAGCAGGGTGCGTGCGAGAACCACGCCAATGGCGAGCGAAAGCAGCAGCATCAGGCGCAGAATGTTGGTGGTGTTATCAACCTGTTTGGCTTCGGTTGGCAGAGTATGCGTATCAAGGGTCAGGCGCAGATAGCCCAGCGGACCATTCTTCCCCTGAATGGGTTCGACAATCTGCTGGTTGAAATAGCCGCCAGCTTTTTTACCGTCCAGCGCCAGCCTGTCGCGTACGTCGACATGTTCGCCCGCGCGGGCAATCAGGTCGCCTTGCTCATCATAGACACCGGCATCCAGGATGCGGCTGTTTTCCGTCAGCAGACGTAAAACCTGGCCTATACGTTTTTCGTCCGGCGTTTCGGTACGCATGGACGGCGCAATATTAAACGTCACCTGGCGTGCCAGCGTGCGGGCCAGCTCTTCAAACTGCGGATTGCGTTGCCGTTGATGATTCTGGCTGAACCACGACGCCCCTTGCATCAGCACCACTAACAGTGCGAGACAGGAGAGGACAATCACGGCGCGATGGAGCCGGAATTTCAGTTTTGCGCGAGCCATATTCCACCTGCTGAAAATTTACGGCTTAATGTTGCCAGAAGTGATGGTTACAGGGTAGCCTCATGCGTTATTTTCCC
>OIER01001591.1_pt1 | contig 10713 bp, 9 predicted proteins | sample 1581801 | NCBI WGS metagenome assembly OIER01 (sample SAMN03281006, study PRJEB24777) | human gut metagenome | isolation source: fecal sample PR165 from 1 month old male Malay infant, vaginally delivered... | reverse complement strand
TTAGTGGGGTATTTTAATTAATGGGGTATTAATATGAAAAAGGAGTCTATGATGAATTCTAAGAAAATCATCTCTTCAGTGTCTTTAACGACAGCTATCCTTGCAACAGGTATTATTAGTCAAGAAGCACATGCTGATAGTGTTGATACTACTACGACAACTGTCAGTCAGGCACAGTCTCAACCAGTTACTGCAGAGCAAGTTGCATCTGCAAAAGCAAGTTATGATACGAATCAAGAAGCTCAAGCACAAGCCCAGTCTGTGGTTGACAGTAAAAAGCAGGCTCTAGAGACTGCTAAAGCAAATACTACAGCAGCACAAGATGCTGTTGCACAAGCAGAAACAGTTACAGCACAAGCGACAGAAGCTAATATTCAGAGTGCTAAAGAGGCTATCCCAACAGCTGAAGCTAAAGTACAGCCTGCTAAAGAAACTGTTGAAACGGCAAAAACAGATGTAACTACAAAAGAAGCTAATCAGTCGCAAGCCCAAGCAGCCGTTAATGAAGCGCAAGGTAATGTGAATCAAGCTCAGAAAGCAGTTGCAGAAGCGACACAGATTCAGTCTGAGAAACAAACCGCGGTTGATACAAGTGCTAAAGAAGTTGAAACAGCTAAACAAGGTGTCGTCGATGCACAAGCTACAGTGGCTGAGAAGACCGATAAAGTATCACAAGCTGGACAGACCGTTGAAACAGCCAAACAAAATGACGTCAACCTTGACGCTGATACAAAAGAAGCTGAAATCAATGTTGAAAAAGCAGACCAAGCCGCACAAGTTGCAAAAAGTGAAGTTGCTACAGCAAAAGCAAAAGCTGACGAAACAGCGCAAGCCCTTAAAGACGCAGAATTCAATCACCCAACACATGTTGTAATGACTGATGAATTTAAAAATAATCTCAAGCAATATGTATTTGGGTCATTATCTGGAGAAGCATTAAATGACCTAGTGACTAAAACTATTGCGTCAGAAGACGAATCTCGTAAATTAAATGCTGATTATCTTTCAACATTCACACCCGATACAACAGGTCAAAAATATGATGTAACTAACATCCCACTTGAATTGCAAACAGAATTGAGCCAATATTTTGCATATTTGGTTAATGATGTTCGTCAACAACTTGGAACATCAAAACTTGTTGTAAATACAGACGCTATTAAATTCGCAACGTTAGTAGCTGAAAAATATGATAAGAATCATGACCCATTTAGTGGCCACGACAATAAAGCAATTAATGAAGCTGCAAAAGAAATGGGCTACTGGTATAATCGTAAAAACCAAGGTAATGCATACGAAAACTTAACTGGTAATAGTCCAGATTCTGCATATAACCTAGATTCTGACGGTAATAGCACGTATAAGATTGGTGATAAAGTTGAATTAACTAAATCAGAATTATATAAATTAATTGCTGAAAATGTAAGTAGATTTATTTACGAAGGTGGTTCAAACGGTCATTATGGACATGCTGATTCACTAATCACGCAACCATCATTGGGTATTTCTTTCACGTTGAGTCATACTGATTTTGGATTTGGTACAGTTCCGATGATTGAAACACATGTACTCTACACACCAGTACATGACCTTGTCAATTTTGACAAGAAATTGCTTGATGAAAGCAAGAACGTACCTGATTTGGTAATCCCCGATAAGCAAGCTGCAGAAGTTGCAGACCGAGCAGCTCAAGCAGCTTTAGTAACGGCAACCGCACAAGCTCAAGCAGCGCAAACACGTTTTGAACAAGCGAAGGCTGCATATGATGCATTGGTGGCTACACCACGTCAAACAGCTGAAGTGGAAGCTAAATTGGCAACAGCAAAAGCTGAATTGACAAATGCACAAACAGCACTTGAAGCCGCTGAAAACACATTGTCAACAGTGACAGCGTCACATGCTGATAAAGTCACAGCTTTGGATATGGCAAAAGCAACACGCGATGAAGCTGTAAATGTTTTGACAGCAGCACAAAGTAAGTTGGCTGAAGCTAATCAAGAATTAGCACAACGTGAAGTGGCTACAACTGTCGCTAAAGCAAAACTAACTGAACTTGAACAAGCCTTGAAAGACGCTGAGCAGGCAGTAATAGATGCAAAAGCCACTTATGAGCAACTTGTGACCGCTAAAGCTAATCTTGCAACCGCTCGACAAGCTTATACCCAAGCGGTGACAGCACAAGAAGCTGCTCAAGCTGCCTATGACAAAGCAATGGTAGTGTTAACGAATGCAAAAGCTCAAACGGCATTGAGTGGCACTAAGTATACTAACTTGAAAGCTGCCTATGATGCTCGTATTGCTTATGAAGAGGCTCAAAGAAAGTCAAAAGAAGAAGTGCTACGCCGACAAGCTGAGAGTGATGCTAAAGCTAAACAAGTAAGACAGGATGTGAATGGTACCCAGTCTAATCGTGTGAACTCAAATACACATGTTGGACTTCCGGAATTTATATCTTCAACAAATGAAGTTAAAACAACATCATTCTCTGCAGCCCAAGTAGCAACAGCAGAGGCGACACAAGCAGTCGTAAACCGTCGTGGTACGACTGACTATCAAGCGCCACTCCCACAAACTGGTGAATCTGATACAGCAGTCTATCTTTTAGCGGGACTAGGTATGCTTGGACTTTCGGGTGTGACAGCTCGTAAACGTCGTGGATAAAGTTGACTTTGACTGCTAAAGGTTTGAAAGCTGAATTAACCAAAGAAAAATAATAAAAGAGGAACTACCTAGATTGTGCTAGGTAGTTCCTTTTGAAAGGGTATTATGAAAAAGAAATTATTAAGTTTTGTATTGTTGTCTAGTCTGTTGCCACTTGTCGCCTGCCAGAAGCTACCAACATCACAGTCGAAAACAAAAAATTCGACTTCAACAACCTCTCAAGTGAAAGAGTCACAAAATGAGACTCCTTCAACCTCAAGTAGTGCTAGTAAAAAAGCAGATAACGAAAAACTCTATGCATCTGTTTTAGATATGTATCGTCCGATTATTGTGAATAAAAGTGTATCTTCTGTTCCTAGTAGTTTAGCAACTGATGAAGCTTATGCAACTAATATTATTTTTGATGCAGTTAATGCGGGGGAAACTATTCAATATAGTTTTGCTGATATTAATAAGGATGGTAAGGATGAACTTCTAATTGGGTCTCCTGAAAGAGTACACGCTATTTATTATCTTAATAATACGGATCAGCCTGTGTTTGCTATTAGTGCTGGGACTTATGCTAAGGGTGGTTATTTGTCTGATATGAAGATTTATAGTGATGGTACCATCTACTGCCAACAATTTCAGAGAATGAGACCAGAAGCTAAGGCAGAAACTTATGAAATTAAGAATGGAGCTTTCAATCAGACACAGTCTGTTGACTTTAGTATGGCAGATACAAAAGATGGCACAAGTCTAGTTGGTCTTAATGGTGCTAGTTTATTTGAACTAGGTCAAGAGTCATGGAAAGATTTTAGTGTTTCCAATGACAGTCAAACTAGTACAAATGAAGCTAAGAATGACTCTAGTAGTAAAGAGAGTAGTTCAAGTAAATCTGATGCTAAACAGTCCGGTATGGATATTAATGCTATTCAAAGAGGTGATTTCTCTAGTGTTGCTGGGACTTGGAAAAATGGTAGAGGTGACACCTTGACTTTTGATAATAACGGTCTGGTTAGTGATAAAGAGAGGGTAACGACTGAATATGCGAAATTTACAGATGGCTACCTCACTGCAAGTACTGGTCCAAAATCAGGCCTAGGACCTGGTGGCGCAGCTATGGCATTTCTTCCTATAGGTGTATCCTTAACGAGTGCTGTTACCTCATCAAATGATAACGTAGATGACCAATCAGACAAAAACAAGGACCGTATATGGACCGGTCAGTCGCTAATTGGCACAACTGATGATAGTTATTTTTATTATAAAGTAAACTAATCTTGTTAATATATATTAGAGGTTAAAATATGAAGCAATTTGGCAAATGGCTGTTGGTTGTTGTAGTGACGATCATAGCTTTGAAATATACTTATGGTTTTCTTTACAATGTTTTTCAGCCATTTAGTGATTTTTTGATTACACATCTATCTTTTCCTGATTGGTTAGCAAATTTCCTAGGCGGAACCTTTCATACTAGTGTCTATGTACTTGCTGTCTGGTGGTTTTCTGGCTTCCTTGGTCTGGTTCCTCGTCTTGGTCAGTTTATTGAAAGGTATGGTTGGGTAATTTTTATTCTTTCGTGGTTAGGTATTAGTGCAACAATCATTATTGCCCTCCTGGTTCTTGCAGCTATAGCTATTTGTTATTTATTCTCAGAAACAATGAATGAGCCAAGTGAAAGTAACACGATATCGGGTGGTATGGATACTTCTGTTCAGAATAATACTCGCTGTCAAGATGACAGAAACAAGGCATTGGATGAACGTGACCGTATTGAAAGAGGGTTACTACATCAGAAACGTTGTGCGGAACGTGCGGGAAATCAAGCAGATGTACGATATTGTCAGGATGCAATTAATGCTAACCGGAGGAATTCTCCTCGTTGAGCGTCTTTCGGCTTTTGACCCAAGTTATATCAACCTTCACGGTAACGAAACACTATACAATATGCTTGTCTGAGGACAGGTTCAGATAATGAAAAAAGAATCGACGAAAGTCGGTTCTTTTTTACTTTAACTTAGTTTAGGGTGGCACTTAGGCCCCATATCCAGTCTAAAACCCCAGTATTGCTACTGAGGTTTTCTTTATTCGATAATTAAGAGTCCATCTTTGATGGCGAATGGATTGTCTTTATTGATGCGGTCGTAGAACATGATACCATTAGTATGGTCGATTTCATGTTGAACAACGATTGAGTTATAACCACGGAGTTTAACACGTTGCTTTTCACCCTCTTTGTTGAAATATTCAACCGTTACACGAGCATGACGAACCACGTAACCAGGAACGTCGCGGTCAACTGAGAGGCATCCTTCTCCATCACCCAAGGCAGCATCCTGAACAGAATGGGCAACTACTTTAGGGTTGTACATGATTTCTTGAAGGCTATATGCTTCTTTTGGTGGATTACCTTCAGCGTCTTCAGGGTTTGGAACGAGAACCGCGATAATGCGTTTTGAAATATCCAATTGTGGAGCTGCAAGACCGACTCCCCCACGAAGTCCCATTTTTTCAGCAATAACAGGATCTTGTGAATTACGAAGAAACTGCATCATTTTTTCACCTAGGATAATGTCTTCGTCTGATAGTGGGAAGGTTACATCTTCAGCGACAGCACGCAAGGTTGGGTTTCCTTCGCGAATGATATCATTCATATCAATCATATGGCTGGCGCGGATAATTTTGGTTTGAGCGTCCATTTGTTTACCTCTATTTTCTTTGATTTACTTGTTTATAACTATAGCACAAAAGGGTTGAAAATTAAACCATCAAGGGTTAAAGTGAGGCTTTTTCTAATCGATAAAAGCCAGTTTTTCCAAGTTTTGTCTCTCTAAAATACGATAGGTTTTAAAAGCCTCTTTTTCGATAATTCCCTGATCGATAAATTGTTTGATAACTCGCTGTACATGACGATAGCTAGTTCCAAAACGGGAAGCTAGAATGGATGGCGATAATTGAAAGATATTCTCTTCTTCACTATTCAAAATGTGGGTGGCCAGACGTTCTTTGACAGAGTAGCTCGCATTCGTTGAAGCAGTGATACCTTGCTTATGCAGTGCCATAGCTAGGTTACGTCCAATTTGGTAGAGAAAAACAGGGTCTTTGAGGAGTGCTTCTTTATTATTTAATGGGAGCTGGACTGCTTGAACTTCTTCTAAAGCAATGACTGACGAACCCGCTAATTGATTGGTCATGAGTTCAACATCTCCCAGTAGCTGTGGTTGTTGAGGCATTTCTAGGATGTGTTCTTTACCATTGGATAGGGAGCGAACAATTTTTACCCTACCTGATAAAATGTAGGTTAGCTCAGTGATAGCTTGTCCCTGAGTGCAAATGTAATCGCCTTTTTGAAAGGTGACTTTCTGTAATTGGCTGAGATAGGAGGCTGAGAAGACTTGTTCAAGTTGAGGGTGAATAGTGTGGTTACGCATACATCTCCTTTTTAGGACTTAGGTCCTATTTTTTTAGCTCTTCTTAGATTATAATGAAAAAATAACTATCGGACAAGTAAAGAAAGGATGCTCTTATCCCTATATTATGATTATGACAAAGATTTTAGAAAAAATGAGCCTACTCGGGCTATCTTTGCTTTTGATTTCGGCCTTCTCGATTTCAACCGCTCTACCACCTATGTTGGACTACTATAGTCCAACCTATTCTGCGGCTCAGGTGGAGCTTTTAGTATCTGTTCCTTCATTTTCCGTAGTAGCGATGCTCTTGCTTAATTCATTTATTGACAAATGGCTAAGTGATAGACAGCTAATTGTGACTGGATTGCTTTTACTTAGTAGTGCTGGGATTTTTCCTTTTTTTGTACAAGCCTATCCTCTTGTCTTACTGTCACGTATTGCTTTTGGGATGGGGATTGGCCTTATCAATGCTAAGGCGATTGCCATCATCAGCCAACGTTATCAAGGTAAAGAGCGGGTTCAGATGTTAGGTATTCGTGGCTCCATGGAGTTGATTGGTGGAGCTTCTTGTTCCCTTCTGGTTGGACAATTACTGAAAATTCATTGGACACTTGCTTTTCTTATCTACGGTTTTGGTTTTATCATCCTAGCTATGTACCTTCTCTTTGTACCACCGATGGAGCAGGTAGAGAAGGAAGAGGTACAAAAAAGTAAACAAGGTTTGAATAAAAAAGATTTTGCTATGATTTTAGGCATGGCCCTCTTGGCAGGTTTTGTGATTTGCATTAATTCATCGATTAGTTTGCGCGTGCCTCTTTTTCAAGTTGATGGTAAGACCATTGTAAGTGGTCAATCAGCTCTGGTACTTAGTTTGGAGCAGGGCATTGGGATTGTAGCTGGACTTAGCTTTGCTTCATTACTAGCTCACATTAAGAACTGTCTCTTGCCGATGGCCCTGTTTTGCCTATCTATCTGTCTATTTGGAATAGCTCTGGCTAACAATTTGCTGATATTGATTTTGTCTTCTGTTGGTGTTGGTTTCTTTTACAGTATTATTTTGACCATTATCTTTCATCGTCTTTCTGAATGTATTGCTAGAAATTTGCTGAATAAGGCGACTGCTTATGTCCTCTTAGGATGCAACCTAGGCTCAGCCGTATCCCCTTATGTTTTGAAATTGCTGGCACTTGTCTCTTCAAGCTTTAGTTGGATTTTCCTAGCTTATGCTATAGTCAGTTTTTTACTTTTCTTAGGATTTCTTCTGAATTCAAGAGTGGTTAAAAAAGCCTAAGTTAGAAAGTCTCAAACAGTGAATCTTACGATTGACAAAGATTAGTAGATAAGCTAAAATAAAGAAGTCGGAAAGACAAACCAACTCTTTCTTGGTTTTAGGAGAGCCAATCCTAAGACTCGGATAGAGCAAAAAAAGGAGAAAAATATGGCAATCTCAAAAGAGAAAAAAAATGAACTCATTGCACAATACGCACGTCACGAAGGTGACACTGGTTCAGTAGAGGTTCAAGTTGCTGTCCTTACTTGGGAAATCAACCACCTTAACGACCACATCAAACAACACAAAAAAGACCACGCTACTTACCGTGGTTTGATGAAAAAAATCGGTCACCGTCGTAACTTGTTGGCATACCTTCGCCGCACAGACGTTAACCGTTACCGTGAGTTGATCAGCTCACTTGGACTTCGTCGTTAATTCAAGATACAAGTGCTTAGGCCTTATATCTTGAATACACGAAATTGAAACTGCTCTATGATGGAGCAGTTTTTATTTTTGACTAGGATTTTGGCTCGAGTTCAAAATAGATCGCTGGATTCAGAGAGCTATTATTTTGTCTTTTATTCCGAGTATATAAGACGTCTTCGTTTAATTTTTTGTATTCATCTAAAAAAGTGCTCTAATAAAACCTCCAGATTTAAGTTCTGTTGGTTTTTCTATGTTAAAATTTTTTTGATTAATGTTTGAAACTGAGGGAGTTGATGAATTGCAGTCCCGACAAGTAGACCTAACATATTTAAGACGATATCTCCTAAATCAAATATTCCCAGATGTCCGAAGTATTGGATGGATTCAACGGAGAAAAGGGCGATGAGACAGAGTAGGAGATTACTCATTCGGGAAGAAAAGAGGAGCCCTAGGGGGATGAACATTAATAGGTTCATGATGGGAACAAAGTGGCTGCCCAAGTATAGTTCCTGAGCGAAGGAAAGAGGATTAAGGGATAGCCCTTGGATGCCGATGTTTTTCAAGAAAAGTAGGTAGAAGAGGGAAAGAAAGTAAATGAAGTAAAGTAGGAGAAGTGTTTGTTTTTTTATTTTCCTAGTGAGAAGGAGTTTTAAAAAAGCGTAGACGAAGTACCCCAGTAAAATAATAATGACTAGGTTTAGGAAAACTTGGAAGTAGGGACCGTAATGGGCGATATAATGAACATATTGTTCCAGATGTCCTCTGTAAAACCAGTAAGACAAGCCAAATGAGATGATTCTTAGTAGGATGTTACTCAATACTTTTTCCACTTTTCCCTTCCTTTTGCATATGATGAGTATATATTATATCAAAAAAATGTTTAAAGAAAGTTAAGAAACTGTAACGAAGATTTTATAGAATTGGTGGGTAGGGCAAAATCAAAGGCTAAAAAGGGAGTTCGTCTTATGAATAAAAAGGTTTTGGCGACAGCTGGAATTGCAGCACTTGCAGTTTCTGCTTCAGTTGCTAAAGCTGATGAGGTAACGACAAATGGTCAAGTTTCAATAACAGCATCAGTATCATCGACAGCTACACAAGCTATCCCAACTCAATCACAAGTAGAAACGGCTAGGGAACAAGCAAATGCTGCTAACCAAGCTAAAGCAGCCTATGAAACTGCTCAAACAGTAGCGAATGAAAAGGCAGTCGCTCTTGCTGCTGTTGAAGCAGCTAAGAAAAAAGCAGAAGCTTCAACAACTAATATTCGCCAAAAATTCACAGTATCATCAGAGTACATCAGTGCTCTTAAGATTTATGAGTCAAGAACATCAACTGCAGAAGAAAAATATCAAGCTGAACAAACCTTGAAGGATGTTAACAAACGTGATCGTGAAAACAATAAATACCAAGATAATGAAGCGGATAAAAACATTACAATCAGCGACTTGAACAACCTTAGTGAAGCTCAAATTACAGATTTGTCATTGTATGCTTCAAGTTTGATTAACCAAATTCGTACAGCTTTTGGTACAACTCAAACGTCTGTATCAAAAGGTAGTGTTATGGCCACAGACCGCGTTACAGATGGCTATGTGGCAGATAACTGGGGTTGGGAATCTATCAGTAACCGTAGACACGATAGTGCTGCTCTTGCCTGTGCTGGTAAGTCATTTAATACTGTAAATATTGGCGAAAATCTTAATACTTGGCAAGGTTTGACAGGACCATTCACTCTTAACGAGATTAAGGAGTATATCTATGAAGCTATGCTTGACTTCATGTTTAATGGTCAGGAGTGGAACCACGCCCGTTCTATTGCTGGACTTACATCTGATGGTGGCGAAACATACATTGGTACTGATCTCAGTGTAGTTGCTGGTGCCTTTAATGTCCACGTAAACAATATCAATGAAAATTCTATCTCTTTTGATAGTAGTTTTGACACAACTAAGATTGCTAACCCTTATGTAGGTAGCCAATCTCAACCATCTTTAAATGCAAATCTAGCAGCTGCAAAAGTAGCTTATGAAACTGCTAAGCAAGCTAACGATCAAGCTCAAAGTGACTTGGCTAGCAAGAAAGTTGCTTCTGAATCAGCAACTCTGAAACTTAAAAATACTCAGTCAGAACTTACAGCTCTTAAAGCAACTGCAAGCAAGTTGGCAGCTGCTCAGACTAACCTTTCTGAAAAACAAGCAGCCTTGAAACAAGCTTTGGCTTTTGCTAAGAATCGTGTAGCCGCCCTTACAAATGCTTCAGCTAACCTAGCTAAGGCTAAAGCAGAACGTGCAATAGCCTTTGCTAAACTTACTGCAGCTAAAGGTGCTCTTTCAACTGAACGTGCGAAACTTGTTGAATTGTCAGCTAAGCGTGATAAATTAATGAGCGAATACACGACTGTTCAAACTGCCTTTGATAACTATATGAAAGCTAAGGCAGACAAAGAACGTCAAACACAATTGTCTAAAGAGTTTGCTAAAATCACATCTAAAGGTCTTACACCAGTGTCAATTTATGATGTAGATGGTAAAGTTGTTGCTCTCACAACACAAGAACAAGCAGCTCAAACTGTAGCTCAAGTTCCTGTAAATTATGGTCAAACAAAAGCTGAGAAACAAGCTCCTGTACAAGAAGCAGATAGTTTGCCAGAAACAGGTGAGTCAACTGCATCAGGATTCAGTCTTGTAGGTCTCTTCATGACACTATTGGCTTTCCTTGGTTTCGTTGACAGACGTACACGTCGTAACTAAGCAAATAGAGACAAAAAAACGGCAGTTGCCGTTTTTTATAACAGAGAATCTAAAAAAGTTAAGGTCGAAACCTTAACTTTTTCGTTTTTGTGTCACGAAAACCACTAGCTATGCTAGTGGTTCCGAAAAGCTTTTAGCGATGTATCAAAAAAGTCCCCCTAAAGTGTTATATTAGATAAGGTTTCCCAACCACTAACTAATATACAAAAGG
>OIER01001587.1_pt1 | contig 10757 bp, 17 predicted proteins | sample 1581801 | NCBI WGS metagenome assembly OIER01 (sample SAMN03281006, study PRJEB24777) | human gut metagenome | isolation source: fecal sample PR165 from 1 month old male Malay infant, vaginally delivered... | reverse complement strand
CCACCACTGCCACCACGGGAGCTTCCCTTGCCCGGGTTGCTGCTCTTTGCCTTGCCGCTTTCCTTGCCGGTGCTTTTGCGGGGCCCGCCAAAACTCAATCCAAATCGCGCTGCGTCCGCTGTGCTGACAAGCACAACGCTTGATAGGGTAAGGGCGGATATGGCGATAACGAGTATTTTCATCATTTTCGTTGCAATCCAAACAGGTGACAAGTTGCACGAAATCGAGATGGCTATGGCCGCCGTGTCAATGCAATTGTTGTTAAAATGACCACAAAATTGCACAAAACATGGTCTTCCCGGTGAAATGAACACGTCCTGATACCGCCCAGCCGCCTGCGGGGCCTGTCGTCCACGCTATTCCCCGCAGAAGCCGGTTATGCGGCAAGGCCATCGGGATGCGCGTTTACTCCAATTCTCAATGCTGCGTTTTTCGTCCTTTGCCTTCGCGATCTGTCTTGCGGCGATTGAATGGCACCGCTTAGCTTGATCTGCGATTGATTGGAGATGCTCTGAATGCTTGAAACCACGGCTTCTGTGCGAAATCAAAAGGTTGCCTATAAATTCAGAACACCCGACACGTTGGAGGCAACACCCGTCGCTGTTAAGCGGATCCTCGTTGTCGGATCGTGCATGGCAGCGGGTCTGTTCCACTACGCCCATGTCATTTTCAAGGGCGCGGAAGTCGATCATGTCCTGTACAACTATCCCGGTGACCTGACAGAACCGCCGCATCCAATCGAAGAGTATGCTTTCCAGCTTATACATTTGCCGTTGCGGACGATTGTGCCGGAAACCATGCTTTCGGATATACCGCACACCAGCGAGGAACCGTTCGAGGAAAAACTGCGGGAGTGCGAGCAGCGTTTGATCCAAACGTTTACGGGCGCGCTGGCGTTTGCAAAAAACACCAAGCTCATGACCTTCGTTTCCGAATATTTCATACCGCAGCAGAACCACATGGGGCGGCTTCTGCCGCGCTATGACCTGCGCAACCCCACCTATTTCGTCGAGCAGTTGAACCGCAAACTGCATGAGCTGGCGCGGGAACATGGGGCACATATGGTCCAGGCGGATGCCATCGCGCAGACATTCGGCCGAAAGTTCATTCAAGAGGATCTCGTCTGGAACTGGTCGCATGCCAGCTATGCCAATGACTGGGATTGCATCCACGACACAACCCGCATTGTCCAGCCAACCAAACTCACCAGCCTTTACCCGATCAACATAGAAGATTTCATCTTCGGGTTTTGGAGCGAGATACATGCCATGTATCGCACGCTCACGCAGCAAGACAGCGTGAAGCTGGTCATCCTTGATCTGGACGATACGCTCTGGCGCGGGGTTATCGCGGAAGAAGGCATACACAATCGCGTTGTCCTGGAAGGATGGCCGCTCGGCCTGATCGAAGCCCTGAAATTTCTCAAGCAGCGCGGTATCGTCCTGGCGATCGTCAGCAAGAATGACGAAGCGACAATCCTCGACTTGTGGCCTCAGTTCCTGAAGCACAGACTGAATATCGATGACTTCGCGGTCCGGAAAATAAACTGGCGGCCAAAAGTGGAAAACATCCAGGATATTCTCAGCGAAACCAATCTCTTGCCGAAGAACGCTCTCTTCATTGACGATAATCCCGTTGAGCGGGAAAGCGTGCAAGCGGCATTTCCGGCCATGCGGGTACTTGGCGACGAGTTGTATTCGATCCGCAGCACATTGCTTTGGGCCCCGGAAACGCAGGTTCCGTACGTCACGCCGGAGTCAAGCAGGCGCACCGAGATGATGCAGGCTCAGGTACAGCGGGAAACCGCGAAGGCCGTTATGACCCGGGAAGAGTTCCTGGCTTCCCTCGACGTTTCCGTCGGCATCCGCCCGATCAACACCATAGATGACGAACGTTTTCCACGCGCGCTGGAACTGCTCAACAAATCCAACCAGTTCAACACCACGGGCAAGCGCTGGACCATCGGTGAATGTCAGCAGGCCTTTCTCTCGGGTGCCATCTTCGAGACTTTCGAAGTCGGCGACAAATACACCGATTATGGTCTGGTGGGAATCGCCATTGTCAGAGATCACATCATCATCCAGTTCGTGATGAGTTGCCGGGTGGTTGGCCTTGGTGTTGAGCAGGCGATTATCGCCGGGCTTGCCGCAAACCACCTTCCCCTGAAGGGCGTCTACACGCCGACCGAAGCCAACGGCCTGTGCCGCGATCTGTACCAAAAACACGGATTTACATTGGACGGCGGGATATGGACGTTGCAGGACAATACCGTCACAGCCCCGCCGCACGTCAAATTCCGTGAGATGTCAGACTTGGCTCGCGGCGACCCTTGTTGAGCTGGGGCTGACCAACGACCGGCCGCACATGATCGACTGCATCACGGTTCGGGGAGTCTCACAGGCTCCCGGTGCAATTCGAGATGAACGACGTGTCCAAGGCTTGCTTTGCAGCGTGCCTCGCATGGGCTGCAGCTAAAATCCGGCTGCCACACCGTGTACGACCTAGTTCCGGCTGCCAAGCGCAAGACGGCAGGCAAGTCCGGTGAAGACCGTTGCCAGCAAATATTGCGGCAGTTTGCGGAAGCGAGGGAAGCTGCCGGCCCGGCTGCGGATATGGCCGCTCAGCAGAATCACCGTGCCATTGACGACAAAGCCGATGCCATTGAGCACGGTGGCGAGAATAAGCATCTGCACAACCAGAGAACCGGCTTCGAGTTGGACGAACTGCGGAAGCAGCGCCAGCACGAACAGTGCCATTTTGGGATTGAGCAGATTGAGGCAATGAGAAGCATATCGGGACCGGGCGTGGCCGTGAGAACCACGGACGCGGCGGCAAAAAGCAGGAGTGTTGAGAAGTCCGGCATATCGTTTTCCTGCGAGTTTGCCAGAATTCCTGTCTAGCATTTGTGCGTTGATTGACAAGGGGTTGGCTCGTCATTCCTGTAAAGACAGCCATGGACGCTTTTTGCCCAATAATGCCGGTCTGATCCGGGATTTCCGTCACGCTCACGTCACGCCGGTTTTGATGATATGTCCATGACTGGCAACGTTGTTCTGTTGCCCGTCAATAATTCAAATATGCCGGAAACGACACTGCCACAACACGTTCCCTGAGAAGAACGAAATCCAAGCTCCCATCGGGTGCAGGGAGTTGGGTCAATTGACTTATCGATGGAAGGACGTGCTGCAAAATCCTGTTCCAGACAAACTTTACCCCACCGTCTTTCGGGATGGTGGGGTTTTTACAGCGCCAGCTTTCCCCGCTCAATGCCGTCACCCTGGAGTTTAGAATGTATTCGATTGATCCGCAGCCCTATCAAGCCAATGCTTGGAAATATATCGGCGTTGTCCTGTTTCTGGCGGCACTGTCATTTGGCCTCGGCCGATATTATGCGGCAACAAGAACTGCAGCAGAAGCGGGCGTTCATCGTTTGAATGCCGAGCAGCAAGATAAAGTCACTTTGCAGAGGGTGAATTAAATGGACCCAGCGGGGGTGCGCAACATGGTTGCATCGCTCCCATCCATATAAAACCGATCGTCTCCAGGCGCTGGAATAAGCGCTCTCCAACCCTCGATCATCAATTTCGGTCTACGCGGCCGGAATAAACACTCGCTTTGGAATAATTGTCCTTCAATCTTTAATATTCTGGTCTATCCTCAGCAACGAGGGTGGGCACATGGAGTCAACACAGAGTATTGAAGAGGCAACAAGAGTTCTCAAACTCTCACACGCCATGCGTTACAGATATTTCATCAAGAAGTCGGTTGAGACCTACAAAGTATACACCATCAATCTTGGTTCGAATTATCTCATTCTCAATGACGCAGCCGGGACATCGATGTGTTGCCCGCTCTGGCCGGATGCCATCTTGGCGGAGCTGTGGCTGGGGCCACTTGACCACGGTACAGGCCTGCAAATCAAAACAGAAATCGTTGAGATGGAACTTGACACGGTGCTCAAGAATTTTCTGCCGGCATTGCGGCAACGCGGACTTAAAGTCGGAATCTGCTTCGATCAGGCAAGCGACGGACGCATTGAGTCCGTCCACAAGGTGATCGCCGATATCAGGCATGAGATCCAGACGGGGTTTTCCTACCTGAAACCATAGGGGCTGACCCCGCCGCACCGAACAGGCGTCCCATTCAGCGGCGCCGCAAAAAGATGAAGAAAATCAAAACGACAACAATGAGCGGAACGCCCAGCCACCATAAAACTGCTGCTGTAAGCATCGTATTACCTCCAATTGAATGGGGTAAACGGCGGGGGGCGTGAGAGGTTCCGCAGCAATTTTGGCGATACGATCATTCGCCGCGTCAAGTCCCGCAGGACGGTGCTGCTGAAAAATGCCGGTGCCAATTCCTTTGCCGGGTTGTGCCGGACCGCTAGCTCGCGGTTTTGACGGCTTTGTGCCCGCTTGTTTCGAGGATCGATATCCGGAAAAACACGGGTTCAAGCGGACGCTCTGCATCGCGAATGACCGTCTTCGTGTACCCGGGCTGCCACCATTCGGCGGATGCGCTCAGAAGGTGGTGCGCGGTTGCGCGCGCGTCGACATGGGACGGATCGTTCGACAGTTCTTCATACAGCCCGTTGACGATCACGCTCTGCCAGCGATTGGTTGCGTCGATCTCATCGAACGCGACACAGACGTGCGGATTGTTGCGCATCCATTCGACCTTTCGGCCGACCGTTGTAAAAGAATACAGAAAGACGGAGTGATAGGCGAACCTGAGCGGAACGATGTAAGGGTGATCATCCCTGGAGCAGGCCAGGCGGCCAATGCTCGCGCGGCTCAGCAAGGCATTGATCTCCGCCTTCGTCATCTCATTAATGATCATCGAGGTTGCTCCTGGACTTCTTGAACAGGCGGACTGCCGCCGCGATAATTATTGAGGGCGCTTTGTTCGTTGTCAAACAGGTGAATGACTTTGGCAGGGCAATGTGATGCGTCACCCAATGTGCGGGGATGCAGGGGAGGCGTGGGTTGACCAGCCTTCATGCTTGCGTGTTCACGCAAACGAGGCGATCAGCATAAGGATCTGCGCGCTTGTTGTCTCAGGTTTTGTCGATACGACCGCAGCCGTGCCTGAACAGCATCACACCGAGATCGACCTGAACGACCTGAGCGCCCTCTTGCTGGCCGGTGTGATCCGGGTGCAGAGCCGCGCCCGGTCGCTCCGTGCCGTTGCGGGCGTGCTGTTCCAGCCGCGCGGCCAATTCGGGGTGCAGACCCTCGCCGCGTCGGGCGGCCATTGCATGCAAAGCATTCAAGAGAGACAACATTGAACTCACACTCCCTGGGGTGTGGATTCAGTGTATCGCTTGCCCTTGATGGCCAGCCACCCGATTCATGCCGCAGGCGTCAGGCGGCGCTTCCTCTCGGCGCAAAAAGTATGATCCCCGCGGCGACAAGCGCAAGAATGGCGCCGGTCATGTCCCAGCGGTCCGGCCGCTGCCCTTCCGCCAGCCAAAGCCACATCAGCGATGCAAAGATATAGACACCGCCATAGGCGGCATAGGCGCGTCCCGCTTCGCCCGACGGCGCAAGCGTCAGCAAATAGGCAAAGGCGACAAGGCACAATGTGCCCGGCGCCAGCCAAAACACCGATCGCTCCATGCGCAGCCATGCCCAGAATGCGAAACATCCGGCGATCTCGGCCAGGGCGGCGGCGCCGTAGACCAGTGCGGTTGTGAGGTAGGTTTGCATGGGGCCCCCGGATTTCCTGACAGCGGATCGATCCTGCATAGCAGACAACTGCGGAAATTGAAGCGGCGGCAACAACCCAATGCCAAGCCGGCATTGACCGGTAATCCGCAGCGTGCCAGTCGACGGAACCAGTTCTCCGCCATGAAATCGTTGCGATTCACGGTCAGTGAGGACGCAGGAAAAACCGATTCGAAAGACCGGATGGACAGGACATGCCATTCCGGGGCTTTCGCAGTCCGCTCGAGGTTAAGGAAGCAGAGAAGAGAATGGATCAAACGATCACGCAATGGCTCAATTCGCCGGCTGGCCATACTCCGGTTCTCGACGGAATAATGTTGACCGTCACCAGCTTCGGCGTACCGCTGATGATCGTGGCTGTCATTGGCCAATGGTGGAGCAAGGCGGACAGGCTGCACGTGCGGCATACCTGCGTCTCGGCCGGGCTGACCTTTCTGATCGGACTGGGCTTGAACCAGATCATTCTGTTGTTTGTGCAGCGCATCCGGCCCTATGATGCCGATATCACGCATCTTCTCGTTCCCCCCAGCGCCGACTGGTCGTTTCCGTCGGACCATGCGACGGCATCGCTTGCCATCGTCGCGGCCTTTGCGCTTCACGGTCTGGCGCGCCGCACCATACTGCTCGGGCTGATGGCCTTTTTCGTCTGCTGGTCGCGCATCTATGTCGGCACGCACTATGTTTCCGACGTGATCGGCGGCGGTGTGACGGCCCTGCTGGCGGCCCTGGCGGTTGCCGTTTTTTATCGGGAGGGGTCGAAAATCGATCGCTTCGTAACACGCGTATTCTGAAAGTTATCCGGAACGCAATGTCGCGGCAAATTCAGCCACACTATAGCCCTAAACTAATCATTAACCCTGCTTCGGGGGCGTCGGCAAAGGCATATGTGGTGTATGGTTTTGGTGGGTCGTGTTAAGGAGAGAGTGTCATGTTCAAAGTTCTGGCAATGGCGGGTGTAACGGCTCTGACGCTATTGGCTTCAGCGCCGTCATTCGCGCAATCAATCGAAATAGGTCCCGGCGGCGTTCGCCTCGTCGATCCGCAAATGGATCGTCCTTATCGCAGCGTCAGCATCACTGATCGGACGGCGGTGCGGATCGCCCGGTCCGAAGGCGTGCGCGAAGTCGACGATATCCGGCGGACGCGGTCGCGCATCATCGTGGAAGGAACGGACTATCAGGGCGACGACATCAGTGTCTCCATTGATCGTCGAACCGGAGAAGTGATTTCGGTCAATTAACGCCGGGTTGAAGCTTTATCCGCCCCGCTGCCCCCAGGGGATGGCGGGGCGTTTTCGTTTGCTTGCCGTCACACCCGCGCTGTGGTCCGGCGCGCCATGAGTGAGTGTCAGAGAATTCTCTTGACCTCCACCCAGTCATTCATGTCGTTGATCTTGAGTTTTCCGATGTTTCCGGCCGTATCGAGCAGAACTTCCGGCATGAACTGGTGCAGATACTCGTCGTCGCTGCTGGTCTGCTCCCATACCTGGCCATTGGTGAGTTCGAATTTTACCCCAAGCCCGTAGCCATTGGTCGAGCCTTTGATTGTCTCCTTGTCATATTCCATGGGCAGCCCTTTCATTCGGAAAAACCCAGTGTCATTCAAGCCGGACAGTTCGTCAATCAAGGTCGATGGAACCACTTGCCTTCTGATGCATTTGAAGCTTATGGAAATGCTTTCATTCACGCATGTGACCATCAAGTCGCCGCGTACCGGCCGCGTCATCGTTGTGCGCAACGTGCGCGACGCGCTGACCATGCTGACGCAGTACTGGTCGAGGCGCCGGGGTGAAAAGCACAGGATTGCCTGTGACGCATGCCGCAATGCACTTGAGGAAAAATTGTCCGCCGAGGATGCACGCGCAGCCTTTGTCGCCGCATCGCTGGAAGCGGGTATCGATGTCAGCGAGCGCACCGGATCGCAATTGGGGACCACGCTCGGCGCATCGACCGATCAGCCGGGAAAACCCGCCAATACGATCTAGGGGTCAGCACCCCAGGTCTGGCCGGGCGATCAGGTGAGGGGCTTATGGGACAGTATCCCGATGGATCGATGGTTAAGCTGACGGAAGCCCGTCAGGCCATGGAAGAACAAATCTGACTAATCAGCACGGCGATTGCCAAGGCAAAGCCAAACACAAGCAAATGGCACCACGCGGGCGTGGTATAGTGCAAGTGCTGTTCGTCCTCATCATCTTCATACATTCGAATGTTCCCCTAATTCGTCTGCAGGTGCCTATTCCATCAACATGAAAGTTAAATGTCAAAGCGTGTGCATGAAAATAATTCAGAAAACGCACCGAAAATGACCTGTTGGGCAGAGAAGTGTTGCGGAATCGACCCACAGAAGCGTGCTGCAGTGCATCAAAAACGGGGATTCTCATGTGCCGTCACCGGATGCGGCAGGGGATGGCGGTTGCAAGCGCAGCCGGAATGCATCCCACCGGAGCGGTAATATCCGGTTGAATCACAGTTTACTAAACCTAGGGTTGTTATGCGAAGGCGCGGCCGAGTATCCAGACGGCGGCCAGAATGACAAGCATGATAATCGCAAGCCGCCAGGAACCTGCGAATACGCCGGGTTGTTTGTTATCATCAGACATTGAAGATTCCAGAGCGATTAAAATTTTATCGAAATGAATACAACTATTGCGCGAATATGCAATGAGAACTTCTGTAACTATGGAAGGTGAAATGTTGCGTCCGGCCGCCGACGCCAGTGTTTCGAGCTGAGGCGCCGTGAACAGATCCGGTCGAATGCCGGGCATCGATGGCACCGATCATCGCTCCATTGCACCGGTGCCGTGTCGGATACCGAAGTCCTATTTGGTCAGAAACCTCACCTTGAGCTTGCGAACAATATGGCGCGATCGCAGCTTCTTGATAAGCCTGTCTTCGAGCTTGACGTTCCGGGCGATAAGTTCATCCCAGTTCGTCACCGCCGCGGCTTTGACGGGTTTGACTTTCCCGGCCTTTTTGACTGGCTTTGGGTTCTCGGGGCGATGTGTTGCCATTTCGGTCTCGCGATTTGAATGGCCCGGATTACGGTAGTCTTCCAAAAAGTACAAAGTAAGCACTCAGATGACCCTTTCCAAACATCCCCTGCCAACGCAATGCAGGTGGGTGTCAGCAAATTGGACGACGGGGTGAAGCACAAGACGATATGCGCCACAAAAGGCCCGCCAGCGACAAGCTTTGGTACTTTTGTCGTCATTCTTCAGTTGTGTCGTGTTGCACGGTTCCACGCGGGGGATGAATATGACAAAACCACGTGAAATCCGATAGATAAGCCACATTGCGTGGCCTGATGTTCCTGCCGGTGAACCGCAATTTCGCCGTGGGCGGGCCGGGGCAAAGACCGATGGAATGGGGTCATCGCCCGAATTTGCGGCCGAGAATCAGCACAAGGGGAATGATGATCAGGAAGACGACGAGATAGCCCCATATGGATGTCATATAGGGCGCGTAGTCGTCTTTCTCCCTGCTTTCTTCGTCCTCCTCCTCCATTGCTTTCTCCTGCATGGGCTTGGCCAGGCAGGGGTTAACGGACTTTGAACCTGCAATTGCGGTGAGGAGCAAGTCACGTTCGACCAGCATGGCAATTCGAGAACAATTTCAAGACATGATCATAACACTGACCCGGCGGCATCGGGAGGTGTAATATTCTAGTACATCCGATTGAGGAGCCCGGCCCTTCGATGGGCCGGGGAGAGCGGCAGAGCGCAGGCCGGTGCGGTGCGGCGACCCGGATCTGCCGGGTATCCAGTCCGGGTTTTCACCGTATGACGGGATGAAACCGCCGCAGGCAGGCAAAGCCGGCGGCAATGAACACGAGCAGCACAATCCCTTGCACGATCGCAAAAGGCGGCTCCGAGCCGGTGGGCGCCAGGGCATTCAAAGCCGGTATTTTCTGGAATGACTGGGCGACCAGCACGAAAACATTGAAGTACAGCGAGATCACGGCGCCGACCACATAGACCCACCGCCACGGCCCGGCGAGATGCAGGGGGTAACGGGCGGCGATCGCGATGATGAGAATGATGATCGAGAGGATGCCGACGCCGATGGCGGGCGTAAAACCCTGGTAGGGAAAGCCGAAGCCGGTCAGGCTTGTGGCTGCCGTGCTCACCAGAAAGATCAGTGTCCATCCGTCCTTTCTGTCGGACGCAAGCAGTCCAGCGAGAACGATCAGCCCCGATATGATCCCGATCAGGCTGATCAGGACGTGAACGAAAGTATAGAAAGTCATGCCAAAGATCATGATGCGGTCCCCTCCATGATTTTGTTCAAGCGCATTCTGAATCAAAACTGGGAAGACGAAACAACGTTTACGGGAAATTGTAAATATATAGCGCCGTGAAGCGATACATGAGTAAAATAGTCAATATTATTAGGGGAATAGATCAAAGCCCGAAGTAATCAGCAGGCCTATGCATGCATATGGGTGATCGGGCTGATTTTGGCCCATAGGCCGACCGGAGCCATGGAAATGGCGGGCAGGGGCCGGTCCGGATCATTTCATATCCAACGTCAACGGCATTGGCGTTGGATATGAAATTGGGGTTGCCTGTGGCCAGGCAACCCCAACGACATGTTAGTTAACAGTCGTATTCTTGAATTTTGTGCCGAGGTTGGTGAACAGCGTGCCGAGGTTTGTACCAACGGAGCTTGCACCGGCGATGATGCCGACGGAGATGAGGGCAGCAATCAGGCCGTATTCGATGGCTGTTGCGCCGGACTCATCCTTGAGAAAACGTGTGAAAAGATTTGTCATGTTCTGTATCCCTGTTGAAGCGTTGCTTGTGACGCGGTTTCGTTGAACCGTCGTGAACTTAGGCTTTCAACAATTTCGGCTGACTTAAAAAAACTGGTTAGCAAAGTATCACCGGATTTCTTGCTTAATCATCGCTTACATCGCCCTGAATATTTTAAGTAAAATGAAAGTCATGACCGCAGGGCGTGCATTTCCCGCGCCGTACCCCGACGCCGGCCCCTCAAAACCGCTGCGCTATCAGCCCGATCCCCGGCAATG